>Ga0210391_10001729_pt1 | contig 19496 bp, 18 predicted proteins | sample IncBWC12OmetaG_FD_160573 | JGI IMG/M metagenome (GOLD analysis project Ga0210391, IMG submission 160573) | Forest soil microbial communities from Barre Woods Harvard Forest LTER site, Petersham, Massachusetts, United States - Inc-BW-C-12-O ...
CCAGTACAGCCCGGCCACTTCCACATCCTGCGCGTCGTAGTCCTTCGATTTCAGAAATAAGATGACCGACGCTACGATCAGCCCAATCAGCAGCACATGAATGCCGTAATGAAACACGTTGTCCGAAGGAATCAGCAAATATCCCGCCAGCCACAGCACGCCGATGACAGGCAGGAACCACTTGCGAAACGCGATCACGCCCAGATACATCACACCCACCGTCACATGCAGCATGTGCATGGCGGTCAGACCAAAAAAAGTAGCCGCAAACTGCGGCGTGTTCTTCGAAATGTCGGCCATCTCGCCGACCGGCGCGACGGCAGGCTTCGGAAAGATCGGCAGCGTCAGCCCTTCGCCGATCAGCTTGCTCCACTCCATACCATGCAGCACGATGAACGCGGTGCCGAACGCCATCGTGGCGAGCAGCCAGTTCCGAGTCCAGGCCCGATCGCCGCGCTGCGCCGCAAACACTCCCATCACCATGGTCAGCGAGCTCGACAGCAGGCATCCGGTCATGATGGTGGAATTGATGATGCTCTGCACGTGAAACGGCGTCGGCCAGTCGGTATAACTCCTGATGTAGCAAAACGCGACCAGCAGCGCTCCAAAGGTCAGTGAGTCTGAGGCCAGAAACAGCCACATCCCCACCTTCTTCGAATACGCGCCAAACAGCGGGGCCTCGAACTCCCCGTGCGTCCCGTGTCCAACCGCATCATGCTGAAGCGTGGCATCCGCCATTCTTCAAGTTCCCCTTTCGTTATCGCGCAAACGCCAACAACCCGAACACATAAATCCACAGCACGCCCATGAAATGCCAATACCACGCCGCAACATCGACCACGATCCGCCGCGACTCGACCGGCCGGTGCAGCAGGGAAGTGCTGCCCGCCCACAACAGAGCGATCATTCCCCCGGCAAGATGGACCGCGTGCGCAATCGTCAGCAGGAACACAAACGAACTGTTGGGATTCGTGTTCACATAGAATCCGCGCGCGTGCAGTTCCGACCATGCCAGCCATTGTCCCGCGAGAAACGCCATTCCCAGCAGAATCGTAATCCCCAGCCACGGAAACGATTTCTCGTCTCCCAGCGAAACTCCCGGAATCGATTTCACCGGAGCCAGCGCCGCCTGCCGCGCCGAATTTCGCCGCGCGAATTCCACAGTCACGCTGCTCACCAGCAAAATAGCGGTATTGATCGCCAGCAGCAGCCACGGCAAATCCACCCGGCCCCAGTCGCGCACGTAACTGTTCGACGCACCGTCAAACGTGGGCAACCCCTGCCGCACGATGTAAGCGCTGGTGAGCGAAATAAACACCATGCACACGGTGGCAATCGCGCAGATCAGTCCCAGCCGCGCCCGCCGCAGCCGCGCTCCATAATTGGGAACGTCCCCACCGCCGCGCCCGTCGTCGCCCCCACCCGCAGGAGGTACCGGCGGCTTATGGCCGTGCCCCATGTGATCGATCGGTGTGGTTGGTGTGTAAGTCGCCATAACTAAAACTCTGATCTAATCAATTCCACTGTCATCCTGAGCGAAGTTGTCGTCCGCGAAGCGGCCGACAACGCAGTCGAAGGATCCCTACCGTTAGAAACATCCCGCAGCCGTGCCCCATTTCTCGCGCGTCCTTTGCGCGAGAAGTGGGGATTTGTTTGCTGCATCAATGGGTGGACCCCGTCGCCGGATCCGTCTGCATCACATAATCCTTCGGCGCGCCCGGCACTCCATACTCATACGGCCCATGATGCACCACCGGAGTCACGCCGCCAAAGTTGTCGTGCGGCGGCGGAGTCGCCGTCGTCCACTCGAGCGTCGTCGCTTCCCACGGATTGTCGCTCGCCTTCGGCCCCTTAAACATGCTCCAGAACAGGTTGATCACAAAAATAAACTGCGCCGCTACCGTGATGATCGCCGCATACGTAATAAACGTGTTCAGCGGAATCAGCTTCTGCAGGTAAGCCACTTCGGTGAACTGCGAATAGCGCCGCGTCTGCCCCGCCAGTCCGGCATAGTGCATGGGCATGAAAATCGCGTACGTCCCCGCCAGCGTGATGAAGAAATGAATTCTCCCCAGTGTCTCGTTCATCATGCGGCCAAACATCTTCGGGAACCAGTAATATGTCGCGGCAAAAATCCCGAAGATCGCAGCCACGCCCATGATCAGGTGAAAGTGCGCCGGAACGAAAGCCGTGTCGTGTAGTTGAATGTCGAGCACCGGCTGGGCCAGGAACGGTCCGCTGAGTCCGCCCGAAACAAACAGCGACACGAAACCGATCGCATACAGCATCGGCGTACTAAAACGTATGCGACCTTTGTACATTGTCCCCAGCCAGTTGAACGTCTTGATCGCCGAGGGCACGCCGATGCACATGGTCAAAATCGAAAACGCGAACGCCGAGTAAGGGCTCATCCCGCTCATGAACATGTGATGGCCCCACACCATGAACCCGAAAAACCCGATCGACAACATCGCGTAGACCATCGCCCGATAGCCAAAAATCGGCTTGCGCGAGAACGTCGAGAGCACCTGCGACGCCACGCCCATGCCGGGCAGAATCGCGATGTACACCTCAGGATGCCCGAAGAACCAGAACAGATGCTGCCACAGCAGCGGCGACCCGCCCTTGTGCCAAGTCATCACTCCGTTCACCATCCCCTCGGGAACGTAAAAGCTGGTGCCGAGGTTACGATCCATCAGCAAGAGAATACCCGCTGTGAGCAGCACGCCAAACGCCAGCAGCCCCAGAATCGCGGTGATGAACCACGACCAGACGGTCAGCGGCAGGCGCATCATGGTCATGCCCTTGGCCCGCAGGTCGAGAGTGGTGGTGATAAAGTTCAGCGCGCCCATCAGCGACGCCACGCAGAAAATCGCGATGCTGGTGATCCACAAATCGGCGCCAAGTCCCTCGCCCGGCCCCGCCGATTGAATCGCGCTGAGCGGTGGATAGCCCGTCCACCCATGCAACGGAGCCCCGCCCACCACGAAGAACGCCGCCAGGATCACCATGTAGGCGACGAACGTGGTCCAGAATGAGAGCATGTTCAAAACCGGGAACGCCATGTCCGGCGCACCGATCTGGATGGGCAACATGTAATTGCCGAACCCGCCCTGCGGCGCCGTGGTCAGCACGAAAAACACCATGATCGTCCCGTGCATCGTCATCAGCGCCAGGTACTGTTCCGGCTTAATCTCGCCGATCAGCGGCAGCACTGCCGTGGGCCAGATCATGTGAATACGCATCAGGATCGACAGAAGCATCCCAACAAACACCGCGGAGAGCGCCAGAAAGTAATACTGAATGCCGATGACTTTGTGATCGAGGCTGAAAATGTATTTCCGAATGAAACCCTGAGGAGCGTGCGCGTGAACCGTTGCAGGGGTCGCCATTTTATTGTTTCTCCGCCTCCCGTGCCGCCAGCCACTTGTCGAAATCCTCCTGGCTGACGACGTGGACCATGCCGTGCATCTTATAGTGCCCAAGCCCGCAAAGTTCGGCGCAGGCAATCTCGTACTCGCCAATCGCCGTGGGCTTGAAGTGCATATGAATGTTCAGCCCCGGAACCGCGTCCTGCTTGAAGCGCAGCTGGGGCACAAAAAAGCTGTGGATCACGTCCACCGCCCGCATGCTCAAATCGACTTCGCGGTCGACCGGTAAATACATCGTGCCCGTGACTACATCGTCTTTCGCGGCAGGGTCGGTATTGCTCAGGCCCACTGCGGCTTCGCCGCCAGCCGAAGGATCCATCAGCTTAAAGCTGGTCTTGCCATATTTTCCATCCGGCCCTGGATACCGGAAGTACCAGGCAAACTGCATCCCGGTGACTTCCACTTGCACCGCGCCAGCCTCCGGCGGATCAAACCGCTGGCTCGCCCACACACTGCTGCCCATCAGGTTCAGCCCGACGAACAGAATCGTAGTCAGCACCGTCCACGTAACCTCGAGAGTGTTATTTCCGTGAGAATACTGAACCGCAGCGGCCGACGGACTGTCGCGGTATCTCCACACGATGTAGCCCAGCGACAGTTGCGCCGCCAGGAACACGATGCCCATAATCACAAAGGTGAGTGCGAATTGATGATCGATCCACGCCGTGGCGGCAGACGCGCCGACGGGCAGCCACCAGGTTTTGGCGACAAAAAAATACGTGCTGATCAGAGTGATCAGCCAGATCAAAGCCATTAACGCGAGGCCCATTCAAAGCCCTCCAGAACCCTAAAGGACAAAAACAAACGGACTTCCCCACGGCCGCCGCCGCGTCTCACAACGCGAGCAACGGTCGGCGGCGAGTGTAACACAGCCACGCGCGAAATGAACAAGGCCCTGTTGAGGAAAAAGCTTCGCCCCCGGAGCCTTGGCCTCCATCATCCCGTGTCATCCTCAGCGAAGTTGTCGTCCGCGAAGCGAACGACAACGCAGTCGAAGGATCCCTACCCTGGCGATACGTCAATTCGCGGCCAATTTTTATTTCTCCACCCACTCCGGCACCCGCCCCGGAGTCCACGGCGCCCCCGCCGCTTCCATATCTTTCTCCAGTTTCATCAGATCAACTTCCACCAGTGTATGCAGCTTGCCGAGTTGTTCCGCAAATTCCGCCGCCGCCACGTTGTACGAATCCAGATGCGTCTGCGTAGGCTTGGCCAGCGAGAACCGTTCCTCGTCCATAATCCCGATCACCCGCTGGTCGATCGACGGCGGCACGGGTTCATTGCGCTTTGCGACTTCGATGTCCCCGCGCATCGCCCGCAGAATCTCCCGGTCGCGCTGCTCAATCCCATCGGCGACAGCTCCCAGCTGTTTCTCAACCGCCGGAGTCTCATGCAACGCCTCGCGAATCGCCTTCAGGCGCGACTCCACATCTTCGGCAGAGTGCAGCGCTCCGTTCACCACGCGATACAGCCGCTCCGTCTTCCGCAGGAATTCCTCCTGTGCCGCACGATCGCTCGCAGTCATTGCCCCCGAACCTTCCGTCACAACCTTGAACGACTGCGGCGCAGCCAACTCCGTGACCGTGCCGCCAATCTTTTCGAACATACGAACCGAATAAGTTCCAGAAAGCACCAGCGGCCCCAAACCTGTGATGTCGGGAAAATGCTCCCCTTCTTCCTCCTCGTGAGCCGCATGCGTCCGCGCCGCCGAATATCGCAAATCCCACGCCACGCGTTGGAATCCCGCCTCCGTGCTGCCGCCCACGCGCCGGATCGCCGCCCCGCTCTCGTCATACACCGCAAAATAAACTTCCGGCTTCGCCTCCTCAGCCTCGGCCCGCAGCTCGTCATTTGTCGGATAGGGAAGCATCTGATTTTTCTTCGCCGCTTCTTTCTCCGCGTCCTGCCGCTTTTCCTTCTTCGTCTTAATCTTGTCCTTCAGGTACGCCGTAAACACGGCCCCGTACGGCGGATTCTCCGCCGTATAAAGTGCATCTCCCTGGAACCCTTTCCCCGGCTCACCCAGAGGATGCCGCTCCACATACAGCAGGGCATCCTTCACCGGATACACCGCCGCAGCCTGCTCCGTCGATTCCGCTTTCATCTGTCGCAGCGGAGTAAGGTCGTCCAAGACATAAAACCCACGCCCAAACGTAGCGATCACCAGATCGCCCTCGCGCGCCTGAATCACCATATCCCGCACCGCAACCGTCGGCAGCCCGCCCTTCAGTCGCACCCAGTGCAGCCCGGCATCAATGGTGAAGAAAGCCCCGAACTCCGTTCCTGCAAACAAAAGATTCGGATTCACCGTATCTTCCGCAAACGCCAGCACCGGCCCATTCTCCGGCAGATCGCCCGAAATCGAAGTCCAACTCTTTCCCGCGTCCACCGACTTCAGCAGATAAGGCTTGAAGTCTTCATTCTTATGATTATCGAACGCCGCATACACCGTGTTCGCGTCGTGATTCGACGCGGCCAGCCGGCTCACATACGTCGTCTCCGGCACGCCCGCAAATTTTTCATACTTCGTCCAGTTCGCCCCGCCATCGCCAGTCACCTGAATCAGCCCATCGTCGGTACCCACATAAATCAGTCCTTCTTTTTTCGGCGACTCCGACAGCGCCACAATATTTCCGTAGAACGAAGTCGACTGATTTTTCGCCACCGCATCGGGCCCCCACACCTTGCCCATCACCGGCAGCTTGTTGCGATCGATCTGCCGCGACAGGTCCCCGCTGATCGCCTTCCACGTATCCCCGCGATCGTCGCTGCGAAACAATTTGTTCGCCGCAAAATAAAGCCGCGTATGCGAATGCGGACTAATCACGATCGGCGAATCCCAATTCCACCGCAGCGGCGGCTCGCCCTTGCCCTCGACTGGCTGCACCACGAGTTCCTGTCCCGTCGGCTTGTCGTAACGCACCAGCACTCCATACTGCGACTCCGAATAAACCGTATTCGCGTCCACCGGATCCACCTGCGACCGAAACCCATCGCCCCCGGTCGTCACATACCAATCCGAATTCATGATCCCATTCACATTCCGCGTGCGCGACGGCCCGCACCATGAAAAATTATCCTGCGTCCCTCCACACACGTTGTAAAACGGACTCGCATTGTCGACCGCCACGTCATAAAACTGCACCGTCGGCAGATTCGCCTTAAACTGCCACGACTTCGCATTGTCATAGGTCTCATACATGCCGCCATCCGAGCCCATCAGCCAGTGCTTGGTATCGTCAGGATCAATCCAGATCGCATGATTGTCGCCGTGGTGATTGTTCTCGCTCACCTTGTGCAGCGTCTTGCCGCCATCGAGCGACTCGCGCAGCTGCACGCTCATCGCAAAAATGCGATCCACATTCTTAGGATCGGGGACGACTCGCGCGTAGTACATCGCCCCCTCATCAAACTCGTTGCGCCGCTCCCAGGTCGCGCCCTTATCGCTCGAACGAAAAATTCCGCCCTTCCCATCCGCGGCCTCAACCGTCGCGTACACAACGTTCGGATCCGCCGGTGAAACCGCCAGCCCAATCCTCCCCATGTCAACAGTTGGCAGTCCCGACTTCAGCTTGTTCCAGGTCGCGCCCGCGTCGGTCGATTTATAAATCGCGCTCTCCGGCCCGCCATCAATCAGCGTGAAAACATGCCGCCGCCGCTGGTAAGCCGCCGCATACACAATGTCCGGATTCGATGGATCCAGCGCCACGTCGACCACGCCCGTGTTCTCGCTGACGGTCAGCACTGCTTTCCAGTTTTTCCCGCCGTCCGTCGTCTTATAGAGCCCGCGATCTCCGCCCGCTCCCCACAACGGCCCCTCGGCCGCAACGTAAACCACTTTCGAATCCCGCGGATCGATCATTACTCTTCCAATGTGGTCCGATTTCTTCAGTCCCAGATTCTCCCAACTCTTGCCGCCGTCGACCGACCGGTAAATCCCGTCGCCGTACCCCACGCTGCGCTGCGAATTGCTCTCGCCCGATCCCACCCACACCACCGACGAATCATTCGGATCAAGCGCGACCCACCCAATCGAATACGAGCCCTCGCCATCAAACACCGGAGTCCAAGTCGTCCCATCATTCACCGTCTTCCACACCCCGCCCGACGCCACGCCCACGTAATACTCAACTTTATTTTTCGGATTCACCGCAATCGACATCACCCGCCCCGAAGCCACCGCCGGCCCAATCAGCCGAAACTTCAGCCCAGAAAAAGTGTCGGCATTCATCCCCGGCTTCTTCTCGTCCGTGTGGGGCGGACACTCCTGTCCGCCGCCCTTGCAGTTGCTCTCGTTTTTCTCGTCCTTCTTCGCATCTTTCTTGGAAGGCTTCGCGGCCGCGGTTTTCGTGTCGGAGTCTTTGTCAGTCTTGGTTTGAGCGAGCGAGGCGAAAGATCCAAACGCAACCAGCACAAGAACGGAAATGGCGAACGATTTCATGGAAAGCTCCAATTCAAAAGTTGTCCCGACGCCTTGTCATCCTGAGGCGCGTTCTTCGCGCCGATGGACCTATGCGACTAGCTTGCATCGGCCCGATCGCAAGCCGAAAACTCAAAACCGATATGTATACAGGAATCCGTACAGCGTGAGAAGCACGAACTGCCCACTCGGTCTGCCTCACCACGCTAAACAAAACAATGCTGTCATTCCGAACGAAGTGAGGAACCTGCTTTTCGCTTGCGACCATCACAAGCTCGCCGCTCGTCCAACGGATCACGATAGAATCTTCCCCATGCCCGGCAGAGCCAAGATCGAAGGCCACGATACCCGCTACGCCAAAATGCAGAAGAACTACTGCTTCGCCTGCGGCCAGAACAACCCCGACGGCATGCGCCTCAAATTCACGCTCGACGAAGAGCGCCAGACTTTCGTCTGCAAATTCCGCCTCGGCAAGCGCTATACCGGACCGCCCGGCCACTGCCATGGCGGCATCATCGCCACCATCCTTGACGACGCCATGGGAAAAGTGAACAAACTCCACCACGTCATCGCCCTCACCAAAGAAATGACCGTCCAATACCTCAAGCCCGTACCACTGCACCAACCGCTGCACGTCGAGGGCAGGGAAGTCAGCGTCAACGGCCGCGAGCACATCAACGAAGCCGAAATCCGCAACGAGAAGAACGAAGTCCTGGCCCGCAGCCGGGGAATCTTCATCGCCATCGACGCCGAAAAAATGTTCGGCAAATTCGTTGGGAAGTAGTAGAAACGAAGGACAAAAGTTCCTGGCCAACCCGGCATGCAACAAATGAAGAAAGAAAAAAGAAGAAAGAAGAGAGAGAGACGGTGACATGGGGGAAGTTGACGAATTAGCGGAGCACATCGAGCATGCTGGGCACGCCGGACACCTCGGCAAGTATCTCGGAATCACCATGGCATGCCTGGGCGTGCTGCTGGCGCTTTGCGCCGCCCTGGTCGGAGGCCAGCGCACCGAACTCATCGCCACCATGGTCGAACAAACCAACGCCTCCATGAAATACCAGGCCATTTCGACCAAATACCGCGTGCTGTTAGCCCAGTTGCGGCAGTTGCACGCGCTGAACCCCGACGTGGAGCGCTTCCAGCAGTGGGACGCGGAGTCGAGAAAACTGGTGGGTCAAATCTCCTCAGCCGACGTAGCGCGCGCCGCCCGCGTAAACCGCCTGGAGAATGCCAAGAACCTGAATGCCGAGATTCCCACCCACGAAGACCTGGTCGGCTTCGCCACAGTCATCCGCGCGCTCGACACCGAGAAAGAAGCGGCGATGGAATGGTCGGAGTCTTACGAGCCAGCCATTCGAGTCCATTCCATGGCCGCCGAGCACTACGAGTGGGCGCAATTGGCGTGCGAAATCGGCATTGTCGTCGCCTCCATCGCGCTGCTGTTCATGAGCCGTCAGGCCTGGCTCGCGGCGCTGGTGCTTTGTGCGACGGCGGTCCTCATCGTCAGCATCACGTTCATCTCGGTGTCAAGCCAGCTTCACGGCGCCGAGCAGAAAATTCAGGACGCCAACCAGCACTTCACCGGCCTGAATGGCGAACAACGCGACAAAGAAGCAGATGAAGAATTATTGAAATCGGTTGAAACCGAGAAAACCGCGAACGTTGATCCGAAGTAAAGCAACGCAAAACAAAAACTGACAGCAGTCATCCCGAGCGGAGCCGTTCCTCAGGCGAAGAGAGGGATCTCCAGCTCCTCCGGCCCCACGCGAAAGCTCTCCTGGTGACCTTTTTCCCGATCCCTCGTCAAGACCGTATGCGTCTCCTGAAGCTGGCAGTTGTCGCTCTCTCTGTCGTCGGCTCGATCCACGCACAAGAGCCCGAACTCAAAACCGCAGACGCCGTTCTCGATCGCTACAAACAAGTTCTCGGCGGCGTCGAGGCCCTAAAGAAAGTCCAATCCGAAACCATCCACGGCGAAATCGAGGGCACGGGAATTTCCGGCAAAATGGCTTTCGTCTACTATGCCAAGCCCTTCAAGACGCTGATGAAGGCCACTCATCCCGACGGCAAAGAAATCGTCAATGGATTTGACGGCAAGACTTCCTGGTCGATCACGCCGCAAGGCGCGAGCATCGACCACGACACCGCGCTCGAAGCCATCCGCCGCGACGCCGACCTGCAGTATCCGCTGCACCAGCCAGACTATTTCAGCAAGTTCGAATTCGCCGGTGTCACCGATTTCGAAGGCCATCGCTGCTACTGGCTGCACGGCACCACGCACTGGGGCAAAGACAACAACCAGTTCTACGACGTCAAAACCGGCCTGCTGGTCGGCTACCGTTTCCAGGTCGACACGGCGTCAAAAAACGTCGCCGTCGTCGTATTCGACGACTACAAAAACTTCGGAGGCCCGCTGGTGGCCACGAAAAGCATGTCCCGCTCCGGCGATCAAAGTCAGACCATCGTTTATAAGACCGTCAGCTACGACCCGCTCGACGATTCCATGTTTGAGCTGCCAGAGTCAGTAAAAGCCCTGATGAAGTAACCGTCGTTGCAGGCCGCCCCGAGGAATCTGGCGGCCCCATTTCTCGCGCGTCTTCTACGCGAGAAATGGGGACTTTGACGTTGTACTTTGCTGCCCCCGCCGCTGTTAGAATCCGCGTCGGGCCACTCCACGTTGTAGAATAGACATCAAGGCGCGCCGCGCCCATTCTTCGCGTTCGCGAAAAGGTATCCACGGGTTCAAAACCATGTCCCAGAACAACGGCTCCAACACTACCAGCCTCCGTCTCAAAACCGGCCTCGCCGAAATGCTAAAAGGCGGCGTCATTATGGACGTCACCGACGCCGCACAAGCCACCATCGCCGAACGAGCCGGCGCTGTAGCCGTCATGGCCCTCGAACGCGTCCCCGCGCAAATCCGCGCCGAAGGCGGCGTAGCCCGCATGGCGAGCCCCAAAAAGATTCGCGAAATCATGGCCGCCGTTTCGATCCCGGTCATGGCCAAGTGCCGCATCGGACATTTTGCCGAAGCCCAAATTCTGCAGGAACTCGGCGTCGACTACATCGACGAATCCGAAGTCCTCACCCCCGCCGACGAGGCGCACCACGTCGACAAGCACGCCTTCAAAGTCCCCTTCGTCTGCGGCGCCCGTAACCTCGGCGAAGCCCTGCGCCGCATCGCCGAAGGCGCCGCCATGATCCGCACCAAAGGCGAAGCCGGCACCGGCGACGTAGTCCACGCCGTCAAGCACATCCGCCAGATCGTCCAGGAAATGAAAATCCTCACCGTTCTCGGCGAAGAGGAACTCTACGCCAAAGCGAAAGAGCACGGGGCACCGTACGAGTTGATCCGCATCGTCGCCAAGGCAGGGAAGCTGCCCGTCCCGAATTTCAGCGCCGGAGGAATCGCGACTCCAGCCGACGCCAGCCTGGTAATGCAACTGGGAGCTGAAGCCGTCTTCGTCGGCTCGGGCATCTTCATGAAAGACTCGACGACTTTCGCCGATCCGGTCGAAGCCGAGAAGCGCGCGCGCGCCATCGTAAAAGCCGCAACGCACTTCAACGACCCTAAAGTATTGCTTGAAGTCAGCGAAGACCTGCAAGGCGCGATGAAAGGCCTAGCCATCGCTGGCCTGGACGAAGCCCACATGTTGCAAACCAGGGGTTGGTGAGTTCGAGAACCGAACGTTTAGTGCAAGGTGCACACGCGATCCCCCGCAGTTTGATCGCTATGTGAAACGAATACCTAGCGTATCATACAGATTAATAAAGAGATAACGTCATTGACATGCGGGGCCTGCCGAGTACAATATGCACAGGTGATGACCAAGCCATGATCTCCGTCGCTTTACCCCGGATTGACGAACTCCGCGAATTTGAAAAGCGTGCCCGCATGCTGGATACGAACGACGAACCGGCATTCCGCGCTTTTCTAGCGGACGCTCGCGTGATCCTCGAAAAGTCAGAAGGCGATATCGCCGACTTTCTCACCGTCAGCCGGCCCACGCTGAATCGGTGGATCAACGGACGCAGCACCCCCCATCCCCTCATGCGTCCGGTCGTTGTCTCTAAGATACTTGGGGAAGTCTCTTCTAAGGTGAGCGTACTGGCATCTTACTCCCGCGGTTCGTCGTCTTACTCGGCCGTTGGTGGCGCGGTCGCCAAGGTTTAGTCGCGCGGGCGTGAAAGTTAGTCACGGCTTGACCACTCTTGCTATCATGGGCCACGATGCAGCAGCAAGCTGGCTTTATTTTTTCTCAAGTCTCTCCAGCCCTTGCCGCCGCTGCGCACCGTTTTCATCGGGACGCCGCTTCGACGCATCCTTTCCTTAAACCACGCGACATTGAGAAGATGCATAGCTTCGCCGAGGCTGGCGAGCTATTCGGAGTTCGCAAAACTGAGAACGACGAGTTGGTCGCCACCTGTTACGCAACCAGAGAACGGCACGACGAATTTGAAATCGGTGGCTTGGTGGTATCGGACTCAGTTCGAAACCTGGGCATTGCCAGCATCTTAGTTCGCTTCGCGATCGCCTACGTCATCTCGTACGAATTCCCCAGGTCTTACGCGATTGTCGCCAATATCGACCAGCGCAACCAAGATCCTCGAAACCTGCTGGCCGCGCTTCAGTTCGAAAAAGTTGCCAGCATCCAAATCGCTGACGTGGTCAAGGACAAGTTTATATTTTCATCCGCCGGATTCCGGCGCCTTTCTGAATGGTTCAATCGATTTGATGGATTTCTCAAAGACGGCCTGACCCCGGCGACGATTGTGGCGGAACTTGAATACGTACGAGCTGTCTTAGCGTCGGAAGCAGCTCTAGAGTCCAATCCTTGAAACGAACCGGCTCAGCAGCCACTCTTGCATTTAGATCGTCGTCTAACTAAACTTCATCCCCTTGGCCTGAGTGTGGAGGGAGCCTTCAATGGCAAGAGCAGCAGCAAAAGCGACGGATGAGCAGAAAGAAGCTGCGCTACGAGGCTTTCAGGCGCTGTGGGTTGCGGGCACCATGGGAGCATTGTTCACGGCCTTTGCACGAAGCCTTCCCATTTATCTAGACCATCTAACTCACAGTCCATTCGACTTGTCCTACACGCTCGACGTCTCCCTAAGATTTGGATATCTCCTTTGGCTGCTGGCTTACTTTGTCGCCTCGAATCTCAGGGTCCAGTTTGACTTGCGGCGTGACAAAACAGACGCGTTTTACGATGTAATTCAATCCGTGCTTGCGCTTACCGCCGCCTATTTCCTGGACTTTCTCGCTCCAACCGAGCACCGGGGTTTGACTGTGTTTGCCTGGCCAACGGGCGCGATTTTCTTGATTTGCCTCTTGGCTCTCATTCTGTTTTACAAAGACGAATGGCCCAAGAAGAAATTGCGCGTGTTTGGGTCTGCTTTGTCCGGTGGTTCGTTCGTTCTCGTTCTTCTTTGTGAGAGCAGAGCTCACCCAGTCAGGGTGATGGCCGCGCTGGCCGTCTTGTTGGCGTTTCTTTTTTGGGTGTTGGTGACATTCGTGCGTATCCGGGTAAGGACCCTCGAGATTAAAAGGGCGTGAGGAGCAAAGCTACAGTGTGGTGGATTGAATTCCTCCATCAAGCGCCGCGCAGGTTGCTTCCGCAAGCGTTATAAAATTCGGATGGTGCCTGGCGTGGGCTCAGGCGCTCCTTATGAGTGCTAAAATCAGTTCTATGTTGCGTCGCTCCTCAGCGCTTTTGCCCGTACACGCGCGCGTGATGCTGGTCCTCTCACTCCTGTGCGTCAGCCTCGCCCTGAAAGCCCGCGAACTGCCAGTACAGACTACTGCGACGGCCGCGAACTCTTCTGACACGGCCGCTCATCCTGTCCTCGTGGAACTCTTCACTTCGGAAGGCTGCTCCAGTTGTCCCCCAGCTGACGAGATGATCCGAAAGCTGGACGAACTTCAGCCGATTCCCGGCGCACGGCTGATCGTGCTCAGCGAGCACGTGACCTACTGGGATCAGGACGGCTGGAAGGATCCGAACTCCCAGGCCGCCCTTACCGATCGTCAGGCGGCCTATGAAAGCGCTCTCAAAGAGCCGAGTTCTTATACTCCGCAAATCATCGTGGATGGTACCGAACAGATTCACATCGATTACCCGCAGCAGCAGATGACCGACATTTTCGAGAAGGCCGCTGCCGCCGCTAAAGTTCCAGTGCGCATCGGCGAAGTAACCGTAGCCTCCGGCAGTCCGGCGGTACTGCGAGCCCACATCGAAACCGAGGTCAATTCTGAAAAACACGGCGGCGACGTGTATGTCGCGGTCGCTCTCGATCGCGTCGAGTCGCAGGTTTTGAAAGGTGAAAACGGCGGCAAGCACTTGGTCCACGTGGCCGTCGTGCAGCAGCTCACGAAAGTAGGGAAGCTTCCCAAGGGAAAAAGCTTCAGCCAGGACGTGCAGTTGAAACTCGTGCCCGGAACCGATCCCAAGAACGTGAGACTTGTTGCCTTCGTTCAGGAATCCGGCCCCGGCACTGTCCTGGGCGCAGCCCAGCGAAAGCCCACAGTCTGATTTGCATTCTGCGCGAGTCAGATGGCGCTGCCTTCGCCCGCGAGATAGAAGTCCATCCGATTAATTGCCGGTGGGGTGTGCCCGAGCATTCGAATCATTCCAATAATCTGTCCCCGATGCAGCGCTGAATGTTCCAGCACATGTCGCAGAATTTTCCAGCGGGGAAGGCTCGGCTCCATCTCGCCCGGAAGCTGAACCTTGAGTTCTACGCCCAGCCCAGCCTCCGACGAGTCTTCGATCCATCGGCGGTAGCCGTTCGAAAGCTCGGGCCAGCTCCGCCTCAGGGAGTCAAACGAAGGCTCCGGCGGCGAACCGTGAGGAAGCCACCACGGTCCCGCTTCCGGATTCGTACGCAGACAATCGAGCCAGACTCTTTCGGCATCGTGAATGTGTTGGAGGGTCGCGAGAATGTTCGCGTGGGAGATGCGCAGGTCGCGCTCAAGCTCTTCGGCCGTGAGCCCGGAGCAAGCCTCGAACAGGCGCTCATTGGCCCATCCCGAGAAAAGAATATCCGTAACCAGCAACTGTTTGGCAAGCGACACGCCGAAAGTATATACGTGCCGGGTGCCATCGTTGCCGCTATTTCAATTGTCGCCGGAAGCTCGTTGCGCGGCGCCGGCAAAGTAGCCTTTGCGGGCGTATACCTTCAGCTTGTGCCCATCCTTTTCCGCCGTTATGTCGATCTCCCGGTAGCGCCCGTCCCGCTGGAACTCAGCCGGCTTGTACGACACGAGATAGCGTCCGCGGATGACCTGCTGCAGCTCGGCCAGGCTTCCTTTGAGGCCGCGAATCGAGCCGGGAATGAAGGCCGAGCCGCCAGTCAGCTCCGACAGTGCTCGCAATGCATGGTCGCCGAGTTCGGCGCTTGGATCGTCCTGGTCGTAATCCCGCGTACTGACCGTGTAGACGGCTACTTCGCCGCGCTGGGCGCTGGCGATGGCCTGCTTCAGCGTGGCGCTGCTGGCGTTATCCTCGCCGTCGCTGATCACGATCAGCACCCGCGCCACCGGTTTGCCTTCCGCTCGGTCGCGAAGCTTGTCGGCTCCGAACTCCACGGCATCCCACAGAGCGGTTCCACCGCCGGGTGCGAGCTGATTAATCTCGTGCGAGATCCGCGCCTGGTCGTCGCTAAAATCCTGCACCAGCAGCACCGAGTTGTTCACTCCAACCACAAAAGCGAGATCGTCCTTGCCTGTCACCACCGTCTCCAGAAACTTCGTGGCCGCAGCCTCTTCGAATGAGATTCGATCCTTCACCGAGTTGCTGGTATCGATGATCAGCCCCAAACGCAAAGGCAATTGAGACTCGTTCCGGAATCCCAGGATCGCGTGCGGTGCCCGGTTGTCATCCCGAACCACAATGTCGGACTGGGTGAGGTTGGTCGCAGATTTTCCATGATCGGTGGCGGCGAAGAATATCGATACCTCGTCGACCGACGCGCGGAAGGTCGACCCGGGGGAATCGAGCCCCGCTCGGCTCAGGGCCGAACTAGAATCCGCCACAACCGGGGCCGCGACGTCGGATCCGACGTGAGCCTTCGGGCTGCACTCCGCGCACTTGGCCTCCGGTTCCGCTTCGGCTTCGGCTATCTGCGCTCTCTCCTTAAGATCCTGCAGGACTTGTTGAGCCTGCCGCAATTTCTGCTCGGGAGGCGGGGTGTTGGTTGTGTCGAGAGACAGCGTCAGCGTCTCTGCTGGATGTAGCCTGGCTTCGGCTTGCCTCGCTTGTTCCGTCTTGAGTTGCTCAACAATCTGCCGGATTTCATCGGCTGACCCGGATTTCGGGTCTTCCTTCAGCACCGTCTCCATTTCCTGCTGTGCCGAGACCAGATTGTTCTGCGCCGCCCAGGCGCCGCCCGCAAAATAATGAACCAGCGCCGCGCCCTTGTGTTTGCGCTCATGCACATGATGCGCCGTCTCGATCACCGCCGGATAATCGTGGCTCGCAAACTCTCCATAGGCGAGCGCCAGCTGCAACTGCATGTCGAGCGGCGCAATCGACGAGGCCTTGCGCAACGACTCTTCCGCCGCCGGATATTGCATCAGCGCCAGCTGCGCACACCCCAGATTCAAGTAAGAATTCGGCAGATGGTCGTCCAAGGCGATCGCCTTGTCGAACTCGTCCCGCGCCTGTTCGTTCTGCTGCAGGTCCAGGTAAGCCGAGCCCAGCCCATTGTGCGCCGCCACAAAACTGGGATAAATCTGAATTGCATTTCCCAAGTGCGCGACCGCACTTTGGAAGTCTTTCTTCATCAGAAACTGGAAACCCTTCTCATACTCCCGTTGCGCTTTCCCCGGCGCCTTCAGGTCCAGCTTTGAAACCGAAGCGCTTGGACTCTGCACCACACTCCCGTCGGGATTCTGCGTATTAACCGTGAAGATGTTGAAGTCCATCTGGGCGGTCTGAATCGCGTCAATACTCATCGAAGTGGACATCGCATCGCCCGGGTGGGGAAAATTCAGATTTTGTGCGACCGCCGCACAGGAAAGAAAACCGACCAGCGATCCGAGCTGAAGGACTCGTTTCAACATTTGACTTCGCCTCACGGAACAATGCAGGGGGAACAACCAGAGAAAGTGTAGCCTTGAAGCCATAGGCTGGCAAGGTCGCAATTTCATTGGCGAAGCGTGCTCTCTGGCCCGCAGCCGAACTCGCCAGTGTGACCACACCGCAGGAGCTACAAACTGAACACGTGCCATCCGTTAGAATGAAAATCTACAACGGCAGACAGTCGGCCATGCCATAGATTCCTCTGCGGTCCCCTGTGTCCGCTGTGGTTAAGGTTTTGCCGTTGCGCTTAAAGATTTCGCTATGAAGATCGGCGTCCTGGCCCTGCAGGGAGATTTCGACGCTCACCGCCTCCGGCTCCAGCAGCTAGGCGCCGAAGTCGTGCTCGTCAAAAAGCCCGAGCAACTTGATGCCATCGACGGCCTCGTCATCCCGGGTGGCGAATCCGGCACATTCCTGAAACTCCTTGGCGACGCCGGATTCGAAAAGCTGAAACAATTCGTCGGCGCCAAGCCCACCTTCGGCACCTGCGCCGGCGCAATCCTTTTGGCCACAGAAGTGGAGAATCCGCAGCAAAAAGGCCTGGGCGCCCTCGACATTCGCATCCGCCGCAACGCCTACGGACGCCAGATCGACAGCTCGATCCGCGAGGGCCGCCTGGTCTCAGAGTCCGGCGATTCCCCTCTGGAAATGGTCTTCATCCGCGCTCCCAAGATTGTCCACGTGGGCGAGGGCGTCGAAATCCTCGCCACCGAAGGTACCGATCGAGCTCCCGTAGCCGTCCGGCAGGGAAGAGCGATGGCTGCCACTTTCCATCCCGAACTCTCCGATGATCCCCGCGTCCATCAAACATTTCTCGACGTAGTGCGCGAGGCAAACGTTCACCCATAAAATTGTAATTCCGAAGGCGCGGCGCGAGGAACCTGTTTTTTTCTCCAGCTCGAAAAATCTCTTGACATTGGCGTCGCGTAACTGTAAGGTTACGCATTATGCGTCACCGTTCGGTTACCTATTCGTCGGCGCAAATGACCGAAGCCACCTTCCAGGCCCTGGCCGACCCTACGCGTCGCGCCGTCCTGGACCTGCTCCGCCGCGGCAGCCAGCCCGCCGGGCAGATCGCCGACGCTTTCCCGGTCTCGCGTCCCGCCATCTCCAAGCACCTGCGCCTGCTGCGTCGCGCACATCTGGTCCGCGAACACCGCGAAGGCCGCAATCGCATCTATCAACTCAATCCCGAGCCGCTGCGCGCCGTCGATTCATGGATCGCCCAATACCGCGACTTCTGGGTCGCCAGCCTCAACAGCCTGAAGTCGTTCGTCGAAGCCGAATACGCGCGGGAAACGCAATCCCCCCGCAAACCCAAGTGATCAATCTCAACTGATATCGATTCGTTGACGAAACAGGAGACAACCATGGCCACCGCCACCATCACCCCCGACCAGGACACCATACTCGCGGAAGTCTTCATCGCCGCCCCCCCGGCCCGCGTCTTCGAAGCCATCGCCGATCCCAAACAGCGCGCCCAGTGGTGGGGAGTCAAGACCACAACTGCAGGATGCGTTCGATTCCGCGTTACCGACGCTCACTCCGATCTTCGCGTCGGCGGCAAATGGTCCAACGATGGCGTGCGCGGCGACGGCGCTTCCTTTCGACTCTGGGGCAAATATCTCGAAATCGACCCTCCCCGTCTGCTCGTGCACACCAGAACCGCCGACTTCGTCGGAGACTTCGAAACCATCGTGCGCTGGGAACTGGAGCCTCGTGACGTGCACGGCCTCCATGGCAGCGGCACCAATCGCATGGGAACCGGCACTCTGCTCAGGGTTCAGCACTCCGGATTCGCCGGTCACGCCGATCAGGCCGTCGGACATCACGAAGGCTGGCGCGTATCTCTCGGCTGGCTCCGAGACTTTATCGAGTACAACGTGACGGTGGAAACCCGCAAGGCTTCCTGATTCCGAAATTCCGGGGACGTCATCAAAGAACATCCATCAAAGGACATGCATCAAAGGACCACCATCGAGGACGATAACCGAGGACAACATGGCAACCGCAACCATCACACCCGACCACGACACCATACTCGCCGAGATCTTCATCGCCGCGCCGCCGGAGCGCGTCTTTCAAGCCATCTCCGACCCCGCGCAATTGTCGCAGTGGTGGGGCGACCGCGGCCTGTACCGCGTTACCGGAGGCGGCGCCGATGTTCGCGTCGGCGGCAAGTGGTCGAGCGAGGGCGTCAGCAACGACGGCACCACATTCCGCGTCGAAGGCGAATATCTCGAAGTCGATCCCCCGCGCAGCCTCGCCTACACCTGGATCGCCAGCTATATGGGCCCGCTGCAGACCACCGTCCACTGGGACCTCAAGCCGCAGAGCGTGCACGGCCTGCATCCCAACGGCCCGCGCAAAGCGGGCACCGGAACGCTAGTTAAACTGCGTCACGATGGGTTCGCCTCCGCGCCGGCGGCCGCAGCCAGCCACGGCGAAGGCTGGAAGCGCGTCTTCGGCTGGCTCCAGGCCTACGTCGAGCAAGGCCAAACTGTCGACACGCGCCCGTAAGGCAGTTTGGTCCTCTTTTTGTTCTAGAATCTATTACCC
>Ga0210391_10001730_pt1 | contig 19494 bp, 14 predicted proteins | sample IncBWC12OmetaG_FD_160573 | JGI IMG/M metagenome (GOLD analysis project Ga0210391, IMG submission 160573) | Forest soil microbial communities from Barre Woods Harvard Forest LTER site, Petersham, Massachusetts, United States - Inc-BW-C-12-O ...
AAGGCCGCAACAATTATCTCTGCCGCAAGAAGCTCTATGACCTCACCGACCAGCCCGTGCTGAGCGGCTTGCAGGAGATCGACCAGTATCGCGCGATTGCCGCCTGGGAAAAAGCAACCGTCACCGGTGACCGTGCCGAGCTTGCCGAACTCCCCGAGACCAGTCAGCTCTGGCACAAGCTCGATGCCCGCTCCGACGCCTGCATTGGACAGAAATGCAGCGAGTTCGAGCGCTGCTTCATCACCGAAATGCGCCGCCGCGGCATGGAGAGCGACATCGTCATCGTCAATCACCATCTTTTCTTCGCCGATCTCGCCATCAAACTGCAGGCCGATGGTGCGCCCGATGCCGGCATTCTTCCCGAGGCAGCGGCAGTGATCTTCGACGAAGCGCATGAATTGGAAGATGTCGCCGGAAATTATTTCGGCATATCGGTCAGCAACCTGCGCGTCGACGACCTTGCCCGGGATGTGGAATCTTCGCTTCAGCACAATCGCATGATGTCCGCTTCGCTCTCCGGAGCGTTAGGCAGTCTCCGCGAGCGCTCGCAATTCTTCTTCTCGCTGCTTCCGCCCGGCGAAGGCCGCTTCGCCTTCGAAACCCGCCCCGAATTTCTGGAAGAAAATGGCGACGAGTTCATAGCGCTCAATCAGTCGCTGACTCGCCTCGCCGGCGAACTTGAAGGCCTCCCGCAGAAGCCCGAGGAGGTTTTCAACTTCGTGCGGCGCGCTCAGGAAATCCAGATGCAACTCGGCTTCGCCATGGAGTCCGACGACCGCAACACCGTTTTCTGGATCGAGCGCCGCGGCGGAAGAGGAAACAACTTTAGCCGCGCCGGCCAGGCAACAAGCAAGGGTGCGTCAGCACCTGACGCAAACCGCAGCAGGCAAAACGTCTTTTTGCAAGCTACCCCAATCGACGTCGGTCCAATCCTGCGCGAATGCCTGTGGTCAAAACTCGAGTGCGCCGTCCTCACTTCCGCGACACTCGCCGTCGGCGGAGGCTTCGAATACATCCGCCAGCGTCTGGGCATGGAGCGCGCCCGCGAATCCGTTCTGCCTTCACACTTCAGTTATGAGAGTCAGGCTCTGTTCTACGTGCCGCCCGATCTCCCCGATACTCGCACGCCGCAGTTCACCGCGAAAGCCGCTGAGCGCATTCGCCAACTCCTCGAGATCACTCGCGGCCGCGCCTTCGTTTTATTCACCAGCTACGCGCAGATGAATGACATCTACAACCGGCTGCTCGGCGAACTTGAGTTCCCCATGCTGCGCCAGGGCGACGCGCCGAAGAGCGCGCTCCTCGACGAATTCCGGCTCACGCCTCACGCCGTCCTGTTCGCCACGTCATCTTTCTGGCAGGGAGTCGACGTACAGGGCGAGCAGTTAAGCTGCGTCATCATCGACCGTCTGCCCTTCGCGGTTCCCAGCGACCCAGTCGTCGCCGCGCGCGTGAAAGCAATCGACGCCGATGGCGGCAACGCGTTCTTTCAATATCAAGTCCCTTCAGCCGTGATCACCCTGAAACAAGGCTTCGGACGCCTCATCCGCTCACTCCACGACCGCGGCCTTCTGGTCCTGCTCGACAACCGCATCCTGAAAAAACAATACGGCCGCGTCTTCATCGACAGCCTGCCCAATTACAAAAAGACTACGGACATGCGCGTGGTGGAAGACTTCTTTCGCTGCGGGGAATAAAAGAAGTACTCATGTAGGGACAGCCGCCCTCGGCTGTCCATCGAGCGTAGCTCGATTCGCTTTTCTCTAGGGGCAACAAACTAGGACACTACCCCCGTTCACACGTACTCCCGCTCCGCCCGCCGAATCTCCCGGTACCGTTCAAAAACTTTCTCCTCGCTCTCCAGCCCCAGCAGCGAACGGATGGAACTCCCTCGAAACGTGTGCAAGAGCATCTTCCATCCCTTGAATAAAACGAATCCCGGATCATGCTTCAACGCCACCGGAATATGGTGCACCTTCATCCAGCGCTCCGCCTTCCAGCGCAGGAACTCGACCTCCTCCGCCTGCAGATGCTCCGTTCGCACCACCGCCGTCGTTCCGTCGTATTCCTCCAACCGCTCGTTCATAATCAAGCCCTGATCGCGGAAGTCCTTCGTCATCGGCGTCCGCGGATACGGCGTCGGATGCTGAATATAAGGCCAATCCACATACCGTCGTGCAAACTCCAGATTCGCCTCAATCGACTCACGCGTGTCCCCCGGACTGCCCACAATCAATCCGCCCACCACGTACATCTGATTGCGGTGCAGGTAATCGATCGCCTTCAATGTGGCGTTTCCAGTCTCATGCCCGTTCTCGCGCTCCATATTCTTGGACGAAGCCTTCAGGAATTCCAGATCGCCTTCCAGAATATTTTCGATGCCGAGAAAAACGTAACGGAATCCCGCCCGCCGCATCAGCGGCGCCAGCGTTTCACCATGATTCGCAATCGCCGACGTCATGCCCTGAACGAAGTAGTCAAGATCGTTCAACCCCGCCACAATAATGGCTTCGCACAGCGCTTCAAACCGTTTCACGTTCAATGTGATGTTGTCATCGACCAGAAAAATCGTTCGCGCCCCGTGATCGCGCGCATCGCGAATATCGGCCAGCACGCGGTCGAAAGAATAAGCGAAGAAATTACGCCCGCGCATTTCGATGATCGAACAAAAGCTGCAATCGTAGGTGCAGCCCCGTGAGGTCTCGATAACATCCACCTGCCGACCCAACATCGTGTACCCCTTCAGCACTCGAGAATCACGCTTCGGCGGCCGGATTTCCCTATCTTCCAGTCGGTGTGGCGCCCGTCCCGGATTGTGCACCCACTTCTCGCCATTGTGATACGAGAGCCCGCAAATCCCTTCCACGCCGCCGCCCTTTTCCAGCGCGCGCAGCAATTCACGAAACGTAACTTCTCCCTCGCTGCGCACCAGGTAATCGACACCCATGTCCTCGTACGCCTCAGGCGCCAGGCTCGGATCGTACCCGCCCACCACAATCTTCACTCCCGGCCGCAACCCGCGCACCAGGTCAATAATTCGCGCGGCGCTGCGCCGCTGAAACGTCATGATGGAAAGTCCCACAACCTCCGGATCGAGTTCGCGCACCAGCCGCGTCACCGTTTCACGAACCTGGCGCTGCACCAGGATCAAGTCCGCAACCGCTACCCGATGATGCGGATCGACGTTGCCCGCAAGAGAAGTAAGCGCCCCGTTCGGCATGCGAATCGCCGCGGGCGGCATGTGTTCGAAGGAATCCGGCATGGAAAGCAACAGGACGTTCATGAATGACCAGCCCTCACTCATCGAAGAAATCCCGCAGGCGCGGGTGTAACCCTAGTTGTCAAAAAGCGGATGGCCGATTGTAACCCAGCGAGCCGCGACTATGCTTGGACCCGATTAACTTCTCAAAGCACTTCCGTTTCTGGTTTCCGGTTACATGGGTCCTTAAAACTGGAACTTCACTGGTGTTTTTCACTCGCGCCCGGGCTCGCTACAACTCCCACAACAATTCCCGAAGCCTCACTCTTGGAGTGATATACGCGCTCGGTAGCTTTCACGAAGTCCGAAGGCTTGGCGTCTGGAATGTTGACGAAAGTCTGCGGGTTGCGGTCGGTAAGCGGGAACCATGAACTCTGAACCTGCACCATGATCCGGTGGCCTCGCCGGAAGGTATGGTTGACATCCGGCATATTGAAGTTGATCTCTTCAATCTTGCCAGGCGTGAATGGCTCTGGTTTTTCAAAACTGTGGCGGAACTTCCCGCGGAATGGCTCACCGCGCACCAGTTGCTCATACCCGCCCATCGCAAATGAGGGCATAACCACGTCAGTACGCGGTTCGTCTTTGTCTTTACGCTTCACTTCGTCAAGCTTACTGTCTGGGTAGTCGGGCGGATAGACGTCAATCAGTTTCACATCCCAATCGGAATCGGTGCCGCTGGTCGAAACGAAAAGCCGCGGCGAAATCGGCCCCGCAATCGTCACATCGTCCTGCAACAGCGGCGTCTGATACACCAGCACGTCCGTTCTGGTCGAAGCGAACCGCTGGTCAGACACCATGTATTCCTGCGGCACGTCCGTAGCAGCATAGCTCACGAACGGCACAGGCTTCGCAGGATCGCTCACGTACTCATCGTACGCGGCTGACTCCGATCCAGGCGGGTCGAATGAAAGTCCGCCACCAGAACGGAAATACAGAGTTTTGGCCTGCACCTCTTTCGGAGGCCATTCCGAATAGCGTCTCCAAACATTTGTCCCCGTTTCGAAAACATACGCCTTCGGAAGTTCTGCGTCGCCGTTTCCCTTGAGGTACTGCTCGAAAAATGGAAACAGGATATTCTTCCGGTAGAATTCACCGGTATCGGACCAGAATTCGACGCGTCCCAGACGCTCACCGTCATACCGCTTCCAGCCGCCGTGCACCCACGGTCCAATGACCAGCCCATTGAAGTTGCCGGAATTGTACTTGTCGATTGCATGGAAGGTGCTGAACGGTCCCTGCAAGTCTTCCGCATCGAACCATCCTCCGACTGTAAGCACCGCGCAGTGAATGTTCTTCATGTGCGGCGCCAGGTTCCGCACCTTCCAATAGTCATCGTAAGTATCGTGCTTTACCTGATCCTCCCAAAGCGCGCTCTTGCCCTCCAGATATTTTGCGAGATTCGCCAGGGGCCCCGCATTAAAATAAAACTCGTAACTATCCTTCGTTCCAAAATCGAAAGTCTCCGGAGTCTTGGCCGGCAACTGTGGATTTTCCTGCGGTTTGAAGGAGCTATAAAAATCGAAGTTCGCGTCCAACATGAAAGCCCCGCCGTGATACGCATCATCTCCCATGAAAAGATCGGTCATCGGCGCTTGCGGCGATGCCGCCTTCAGCGCCGGGTGCGACTCGATAATGCTCGCCGAGGTAAAAAACCCGGGATACGAGATCCCCCAGATACCGGCATTTCCGTTGTTGTTCGGCACGTTTTTGAGCAGCCAGTCGATCGTGTCGTATAAATCGCTGGCGTCGTCCACGTCCTGTTTCGATTTTTTGACGTCGATGTGCGGCCGCATCTCGACGAACGTTCCCTCCGACATGTATCGCCCCCGCACATCCTGGAAGACGAAAATGTAGCCAGCTTTATCGAACTCGATGGCCGGCCCCAATTGCTTGATGTACGAATCCACTCCGTAGGCGCCCACGCTGTATGGTGTTCGATCGATCAGAAACGGATAGGCGCGTGAGGTGTCCTTTGGAACGTACACCGAAGTGAATAAATGCACGCCATCGCGCATTGGGATCCTGTATTCATACTTCGTGTAGTGCCCCTTGAGGTCATTCTCCTGTGTATCCGGCTTGCTCTGGGCGGCCAGTCTAGTAATTACAGCTAAGGCAAGGAGAATCAGAACGGGTAAATTTCGAGGCATGGATGCTCCATAAATTCAACGAAGAGCGAATAGGCAAGCTACATTTCTGGCAGAGAAGCCGTCAAGTACATTTCGCATCCTAGTGCTTTCTCTCGGGCTATTTCTCAGCGTACTCCGTGATTGCAAAATGCGGCATTTGACGCTTGTCGAATTATCCCCAAAACAGGCTTCAGCCCCACGGAGAAAACCAAAACCTTAGGAAAACAGGCTGAAACAAAAATCATTTCGAACCCGGACGGCACACCAAACCGATGTCATTCCGAATCGGGCGGAACGCCCGGTGAGAGCCTGCCCTGAGCGACCGAGCGCAGCGAAGGAAGTCGAACGGGAACCTGCTTTTCCATCACAACACGACAGCCTCCCTGCCTCTGTGGATAAGATCAAGACTAGGAAAACAAAGAACTAAACAAAATCAAGACTAGAAAATCAAGGCAGGGAACTCAGGAGGGTCGCGACGACACCGCACTACGTGACGGCCCTGGACAAGCGTTACAATGGTTGGTTCGCCACAAACCGCGATTCGGCCTGTAAGGCGCCGAACCGCTGAGGAATCCATGTTCGAAGTGACGGTTGACGATACCTTCGCCGCGGGCCATTACCTGCGCAACTATAAGGGCAAGTGCGAAAATCCCCATGGCCATAACTATAAGATACGCGTAACCCTGGCTGGAACTGAACTGGATAAGGCCGGCCTGCTGCTCGATTTCAAAGACCTCCGCGACGTGATGAAGCACGTCATCGAACGGCTCGATCATCAGATGATCAACGAGATTGAACCCTTTACCGTCATCAATCCGTCAGCCGAAAATTTAGCCAAGTATTTTTATGACGAATCGAACACTCGGCTGCAGCGCGTCACCAACGGTCGCGTTCGGATTAAGAATGTAACCGTGTACGAAACTGACACGACGACGGCGACCTATTCGGAATCGTAGCGCCGCCCTCCCCCGGCGGTTGTCGATCAGTCATCGCCCGCGACCTTGGCGGCGATGCGCCGGCGCCATTAACGAAATGCAGATCACCGAAATCTACAAATCGTTGCAAGGTGAATCGACTTACGCCGGCTTGCCATGCGTGTTCGTTCGACTGACCGGCTGCAATCTGCGCTGTTCCTGGTGCGACAGCGAATATACGTTCCAGGGCGGCAGTAAGGTGTCTCCGCAGACAGTGTACGAGGGAGTGCAGCGTCTCAGCCCCCACGGCGGCTTAGTCGAAATCACCGGCGGCGAGCCCATGCTGCAAGAGCGTGACTTGGTCCTTTTTATGCAGCAGTTGCTGGAAGAGGGTTATCAAGTCCTTCTCGAGACCAGCGGAGAGCGCCCACTCGAGCGGGTTCCCGCCGGGGTCATTAAAATCGTCGACGTGAAATGCCCCAACTCCGGCGAGCCCAATACCTTTCGCGTTGAGAATCTCGAAACCCTTACTAAACAAGACGAGGTCAAGTTTGTGCTCACCGGAAGAGCGGACTACGAATTTGCCCGCGACTTTACCCAGAGCCATCGACTTTCCGATCGTGTGAACGCCGTACTGTTTTCACCCGCGTTCCGCAAAGACGCGACCGGCGCCCGGGATAGCTCCCACTGCCTTCTCGATCCGCAAGAGCTCGCCGAATGGATACTCTCTGATAACCTTCCCGTACGTCTCGGACTGCAATTGCACAAATTCATCTGGGATCCAGCGGTAAAGGGAGTGTAAGAAAATTTCTAATGCTGATTGCTGATTTTTGATTGCTGATTAAGAAAAGCGCGTAGGTTTTCAATCGGCAATCAATAATCAATAAATCAACAATTTCCTGTCGATCCGATCATGCCTGTATCAAACCCACGCGCCATCGTTCTACTCAGCGGAGGAATGGATTCCTGCGTTTGCGCCGCCCTTGCAGCTCGCGACCATGCCACCGCCGCTTTGCATGTAAGTTACGGCCAGCGCACCGAAACCCGCGAGCGCCAATCCTTCCTCGCGATTTGCGAGCGCTTGAACATCAAAGACAAGCTCCTCTTGCGCAACGAGGCTTTCCGCGCGATCGGTGGCTCCGCACTTACCGACGAGAAAATTGCCGTGCCCGTCAGCGATCCGGCCAATCACGCCCCCGGCCGCGACATCCCGGTCACCTACGTGCCCTTTCGCAATGCGCATTTCCTGGCCGCCGCCGTAAGCTGGGCGGAAGTGCTGGGAGTCGCAAAAATCTACATCGGCGCGGTCGAACAGGATAGCTCCGGCTATCCCGATTGCCGTCCGGAGTATTATGAAGCGTTCAATCGGGTGATTAAGCTGGGTACGAAGCAGGGCGGCATCGAAGTCGTCACGCCTCTCATCGCCATGCGCAAAGCCGAAATTGTCCGCCTTGGCCTTGAATTAGGCGCGCCCTTCGATTTAACTTGGTCATGCTACAGCCAGCAGGACCGCGCCTGCGGTGTGTGCGATAGTTGCGTGTTGCGTCTGCGGGCCTTCGCCGCAGCAGGAATGAAGGATCCTATTCCCTACGCCACGCAGCAGTGATACAAGGGAACGTTGATTTGCGATTGTTGAATGAAAAAACGTCCGCCTGATGCGCGGATGCTTTCATTCAACAATCAGAAATCAACATTCAACAATTGAGCAGGCCGGGAGGCCACAATGAAGAAGCAACTCGCAATATTCACTTTTATTCTCCTAACACTGGCGCTCTCTGCGCCTTCGCTCTTCGCGCAGGCTGCCGGAACCATCAAGGGCGTCTGCAAAGATATCCAGGGCAATCCCATCGCTGACGGCGTTATCCAGTTGGTAAACGTCGACAACGGCCAGAAATACACTCTCAAGACCAACAAAAAAGGCGAGTACTTTTCCCTGGGCATCACCGCCGGCAAATACAAAATCACGCTTTATCAAACTGCCGACGACCTCAAAGCGAATAAAGAGCTGTTTCATGTCAACGGTTTTCAGATCCAGCTCGACGAAAACACTCTGGATTTCGATCTAAAAAAGGAACAGGAAAAGACTGCCAAGGGTGAGGGCTTGACTCCGGAACAGCTCAAGCAGCAACAGGAGGCCAAAGAGAAGCAAGCGAAAGAAGTGAACACCGTGAAGTCGCTCAATGACAAACTGTCGTCGGCCAAAGCTGCATCCGACGCAGGCGACTTCGAAACGGCAATTGCGGATCTAAACGCGGCCAATCAGATGGACCCCACTCGCGACCTCATCTGGTTCAAGCTCGGCGACGCTTATCGCATGTCCGCCAACAAACAGACCGATAAAGACGAGAAGCAAAAGCGCCTCGATTCCGCAGTGCAGTCGTATCAAAAGGCAGTCGATTTGAAGCAGGCGGCGCCCGCGAAGGACCCCGCCGCCACTAAGACCCTTGCCGCGTACTACAACAATCTTGCTGAAGCATACGCTAAGGCGGGGAAAACAGAAGATGCGGTGAAAACTTACAACCTCGCGGCTCAGACCGATCCCACCGCCGCCGCGCAGTATTACTACAATGCCGGCGCTGTCCTCACCAACATCGGCAAGGTTGACGATGCCATCGCCGCCTTCGATAAGTGCATCGCCGCCGATCCCAACAAGGCCGACGCCTATTATCAGAAGGGCGTAAACCTCATCGGCAAAGCTACACTGCAAGGCGAAAAAATGGTCGCGCCCGCCGGCACTGCCGAAGCTTTTCAGAAGTACTTGGAACTCCAGCCTACCGGTCAATACGCCGACGTAGCCAAGCAAATGCTGGCCAGCATCGGCGCATCCATCGAAACTGGCTTCGGCAAAAAGAAGACTCCTCCCAAGAAAGGCAATTAACTTTCTCAGGCAATCGATTTCGCACGAAGGGGCGGCTCGAAACAGCCGCCCCTTCTTTTTGCCGATTTCAGGGTAACAACCCTTCGACGTTACCAAGGACTATGTACTTTACTGTCCTTACGTTTCATCCTCAGGTGCGGTAGAGTGTACTCACTGAGCCAGTTCTGTTTAAGCTCCCAAATTTCCCTCGTCTGTGTTCTGGCAAATCCCTAATTACTTCGTTTGTGTGAGGATCAATGGCGGCGCCAGGCATCGCGGCAATTTCGGTTTCTCTGGAAGGTTACTCCGGCAGCGGTAAAGTGGCCACGCCGGTATTGCTGGGCGCCATGTTGCGCGCCACCGAAAAGGTCAGCGATCTTATTTTCTCTCCCGGAAGGCCTCCGCAAGTTCAGGTCTACGGCCAACTCATTCCAGTGCAAGTCCCCGGACTCGCAACCCTCACCGCCGACGACACTCGCTACCTCGCCGCCGATCTCATCGGAGATAACAAACAAGCCCTCGCAACCCTCCGCGAACAAGGCTCCTGCGACATCTCCTACGGCTTAGCCGGAGTCGCTCGCTTTCGCGTCAACCTCTTCATCCAGCGCGGAAGTTGCGCCGTCGTCATGCGCGTCATTTCCACTTCCATCCCCACGCTAGCCTCGCTGCGTTTGCCCGCTCATCTTGCGGATGTCGCGAAACTGCGCGATGGCATCGTCCTCGTCACCGGACCCGCCGGATCCGGCAAGTCATCCACGCTCGCGGTTCTGCTCGATTGCATCAATCGCGAAAAGTACTATCACATCATCACCATCGAAGATCCCATCGAATTTCTGCACAGCCACAAATGTTCCACCATCCATCAGCGCGAGTTGCACAGTGACACTCCCAGCTTCGCTCACGCTTTGCGCTCCGCGCTGCGCCAGGCTCCCAAAGTCATCATGGTCGGTGAGATGCGCGACCGCGAAACCATCGAGATGGTGCTCGAAGCCGCCGAAACTGGCCACCTGGTTCTTTCCAGCCTCAACACCATGGACGCGCCCAAGACTATCGAGCGCATCGTAAGTTCGTTTTCTCCCGGCGAGCAGCAGAATATCCGCGAGCGCTTTGCCAAGTCTTTCCGCTACATCGTATGCCAGCGCCTATTGCCAAAGCCCGACCGTAGCGGCCGCGTCCCCGTCATCGAAATTCTCAAAACAAACCCACGCACCAAGGAATGCATTGAGAAAGGCGAGCGCGAAGGCAAGACATTGCTCGATGCCATCAAAGCCGGCGCGACCGAGGGCATGCAACACTTCGATGGCGAAATCGCGGCTCTGGTCCGCGACCGCGTGGTCGACCTCGAGACCGGAATCTCGTTTGCCAGCAACCCCACCGTACTCGGCCAAGAACTCGCGCGCTAAAGACTAAGCCCACTCCCTCTGCTATACTTCTGCCCGTCCAGGGCCCGAGCGAACATCCATTTATCGGAGATCTGCTCCATGCCTTCTCCTGAACGACGAGAGAATCCACGCTTCAAGATTAAGGTGCCAGTCGAACTTTACCTTGAAGGCAAAGACACACCCTATCGCACAGCTACCTCAGACCTGAGCCTGCACGGCTGTTACATCGAAACTATTTTCCCTTTCCCAGTCGGTACCGTGGTCGAACTCAAGCTGCAATTAACCGGCACTCTGCTCGTGCTGGCCACCGTCGCCACCAGCGACCCTCAAGTCGGCAACGGCATCAAGTTCACGAAAATGCTTCCCGAAGATGTCGACGAACTGCGCGCCTTCCTCGACGCCGCAGAAAAAGACGCTGTAGAAAAAGAGGCTGCGAACAAAGAAGCCTCTGAGAAAGATTCACCTGAGAAAGCCGGATGATGAGCCAGCGCTGGCTCTTTCTCAAGCAACAGATCTCAACCTCTAGGCCACGGCGTCATCCTGAGCGCGGCCGCTTTTCAGGCAGAGCGAAGGATCTCCCGCGTCACCGCCTTGGCGCGTAAGCCAAACCAACTCGCAAATGTCCTTCCGTGTCGAAGCCCAACCCCACCCTGCCGCATCCAATTCTCTTATATGGAGGTGCCTATGTATGTAGTTCTCGGAGCAAGCGGCAACACCGGACATGTGGTCGCAACAAATCTTCTCGCCGCCGGAAAGAAAGTGCGTGTCGTCGGCCGAAGTGCAACTCACCTGCAGCCGCTCGCCGCAGCGGGCGCGGAAGTTTTCGTCGGCGACGTCACCGACGTGGCTGCCCTTTCCAAAGCGTTCCAGCAAGCAGACTCAGCCTATGTAATGATTCCACCCAACCCCACCAGCAACGCCATCCGCGGTTTTCAGGAGCGTGTCAGCGACGCTATCTCCTCCGCGGCGAAAATCGCCGGCGTAAAAAATATTGTTTCGCTCAGCAGCTTCGGAGCCGACAAAGCCAGCGGCACCGGCCCCGTTATTGGCCTTCACAATCTCGAACAAAAACTCAATCAGATCGATGCCGCAAACGTTCTCCACCTGCGCGCTGCGTATTTTATGGAGAACACCCTCCCTCAAGCCGGAACCATTCATCAAACAGGTTCAGCCATCGGACCGCTTCGCCCAGACTTGAGACTTCCCATGATCGCTACTCGCGACATTGGCGCCGCAGCCGCCGACGCTCTCCTGCAACTCGCTTTCCGCGGCAAGCAAGCCCAGGAACTTCTCGGACAGCGCGATCTCACCTACACCGAAGTCGCGACCATCATCGGCAAGGCCATCGGCAAACCTGCTCTCGCCTACATCCACGCACCCGACGACCAGGTCAAAGCCACATTGGTTCACATGGGCATGTCCGACAACTTAGCCACACTTCTCATCGAAATGTGCGGCGCTCTCAACTCCGGTCACATGCGCCCTCTCGAACCTCGCACCTCTCGCAACACCACTCCAACTTCTTACGAAGCTTTCGTTGCCGGAGCTTTTGTCCCGGCCTATCAACAAGCGGCAGCCGCGTAATCTTAAACAAGGCCGCCTCAAACAAAAGGCCACGCTCTTTTCAGAACGTGGCCTTTCTTAACTTCTCCTGTGAACGCCGTTTCTAACCCGTGCTCCCGGAATTCCCAGATAGCCATTCACAGCGCTCTCCGTCAGACTGAGATTCGAGGCGATCTGAGACACCGCCTGCCCCTGGTTATAGAGTTGATAGACCTGTTGCGCCTCGGTCAGTCTCACCGTGTCCGCCGAGCTCGCAGTTGGCTGGTTGGTAGGTTGCTGCTGAACTCTCTGAACCGTCGAAGTCGAGGGAGCGTTCGCGGCAACCGATGCAGTCGCAAGCGCACTGGATACAGAAATACTCATAAAACCTCCCTTTCCTCTTACACGTCATAGATCGGCACCCTTCACCAAAACATGAGCCCTCCTGCCCAATTCTTTCAAGACTTTAATGACATAGCGAGAACGGATGGCACGGCGCGAAAGCGGCGTTACGGCATGATGACGATGGTCGCTGCAAGACGGAAGGGGACGTGGCTTGTGGTCGTCTCCAAGATGATAACTCCCTTCGGGAATGCGGCCCGAGATGCAAAGGGATTGAGACGCCAATGTCAATGCCTGACCAAATCGATAGCCAGCCATCGAACCCGACAAACTTACCCTAGCTAAACGTATCCGGGGCGCTCCGCCGCGCTAGGTTATGTACATCGAGATCCGTGACACAGCCCGTGAAACCAAAATGCGAAGTAACTCCGCCAGTACACATATCAAACAAATACAAAGGCCTCAGCATAAGTTGAGGCCTGCAAAAAGAGTTAAAAGTCTGGATTTTTGCGCTCAGCGCTGCATCAATGTTAACAGCACGCTATGCCTCTGGCGGCCGTACATGCGCTCGCTGGGCCGCAAAAAGTCTGGGCCGTACAGATTTTGAGGGTACCGCCTGCGATTCCCTCCATCGACTTTTCATCTAGGTCCCTTAGCGTTACCTTCTTAATTGCCAGTTTCTTCGATTTCTTCATGTTAGTCTCCTGTGGAGTCAGCGTTAGGCTCCGACTAAGGCGGATCGTAGCTTTTATAAGTGATCAAAGTCAATGTCAGTTATACAGTGAAGTAAGTAGCTACTGTTAAATGACTAGTTTAAGAGCGCGCTATACATATTGGAAGCTATCAGCGGATTCGGGCCTTAGCCACAAACTCCGCCTCCGCAATCTCCCCCAGTTGCTTTCTAGTAAGCTCCTGTGTGGAATGGACACTCCCGTCCGTTGCAGTTGGTTTTGTATTTGACTCTGACGTTGGCCTACCTTCTGAGCGAGAGCGCCACAAATGTATCGGAAGTCAAAGTCTCCGCCCTGTCTCTGCAAAAAACGCAGAGACAAGCACGGGCACCCCTCGGAAAGATTCGTCGGGAAACGCTGGGCCAAGGCCCCGATGGATCTCCGTCAACCACTACACAAAGAAAAGAGCCAGGCTGATTCTTCCCGCTTGGCTCTTTTTATCTCGCCTTGACAGAGAAACGGTTGCCAAGCCTATGGGCAGGTGAGGCAAGTCTTCGCGCCTCCGCATGTGTAGGGTTCCGGGCAGGACGTCGCGCAAGTGTAGTGGCATTCTGTGTTGTTCGCAGACGCACCCGCCACTCCATGCAGCGCGGGTTCGTCCAAGTCTCGCAAGGTTACTTTCTTGAGCACAAGTTTCTTGATCTTCTTCACGGTCATCTCCTCCTTAGAAATACCGGGAAAGCCCGAACACGCACCAATGTAGTATCGGGGGAAAGCGCTGTCAAAAGATAATGACCATCGCCTCTTGACCTAGTCCGGGGAAAAGAAAGAAAAGCGCGGCAGATAAGGAAAAGGCCAACCAGATTTCTCTGACTGGCCTTTATTTATGCCGGCAACAACCGGAGTTTACCCTGAGCGCAGCCGAAGGGCTCGCACACACTTGGCGCGTACAGTACCTTCGGCGCTGCGGGGCCTAACTTCCGTTCGATATCGGACGCTCCCGCGCGATTCATGGCGGTCCCAGATGGGTTGCCCCTTATCTCGGCCTGTGCCCACGCGTCTCACCCGCCGCTGCCTTCAGTGACGTCTCAAACCCCTCCGGATCACTCCGATACCGCTTGATCTCCGCTCGAATGCCCGAGAAGCTTTGGTTCGGGTCCGCGCCTAGGATCGCTTTAATCACCGCGAACGGAACCCCCTCGAACAGAGAATCTAACGATTCGTCCGGCGCAGCCGAAAAAACCTGTTCCGCCCCTACGGCAGCAGCCGGCGGCTTTGGCGGCCTGAGCACACACTTCGCCTGATTCACCGGCGTGCTCGCCAGCACGTAATCAAACGTCGGAGCCTTCGGCATCCGCTTGCCAAATCCCGCCGTGTTAGGGTCAACGCCCGCCCACATCAGCAGGGTCTTGATGAAGGACGTGTGATCGAACGGCAAGTTATTCGGGTTTGCGCCTCCCACTGGAGCGCGAAATACAGTCGACGGATACACGAACGGCGAGATCAGAATCGTCGGCACGCGCACACCGAAAAGATTAAACATGAAACCCGACGGGCCATTCATGCCGTCGGGATTGGTCGCGTTCCACGTCGGCGCAAAGTGGTCGTAGGTGCCGCCGTGCTCGTCGAAGGTAACGATCAGCAGAGTTTGGTTCCACTGCTTACTATTGGAAACTGCGCTATAGACCTGCGCAAGAAAGTTCTCTCCCGGCCGCAGATGCGTCGGCGGATGGTAGTCCGTACCCTGTTTGGCCGCTATACCATTCCAGCCATAACCCCATTGCGGCTCCAGATACGTAAAAGCGGGGAGCGTGCCATTGCTCGCGCGCTGAAAGAACTTACCGATGTTACAGACTTCGATCTGCTTCGGCAGAACCGGGTTTGCGTTGTTACAGTCGAAGTGTGTGATCTTCTGAATGTGCGGGAACGTGTACTCGGTGTAGTTCATTCCATCCTTCCACACATCGGTGTAGTAAAGGCCCAGGCTCTTGCCGGCGCCGGCAAGCGAATTGAAGATCGTGTTCGCGTCAAACGTTTCCACTGCCGAGTAATGCAGATTGCTCTCCCGCCCCAGCGACGTGCCGCAGAGCGAGTACGCGCGGTTCGGGTTGGTTTGCGACGGCACCGAGCAAAGCCAGCGGTCGCTCACCGCATAGCAGCGCGCTAGCCCGTTAATAACTGGTAGATCGTCCGGCGTATAAGTCCACAAGATGTCGAGACCCTTATAAGTCACCATGTTCTTGGTGTAGTAATCCTGCAGAAACCCTTTCATACCTGCGACCGTAGGTGCGTAGGGAAGATTGGAAATCTGGTCTTGATTACCGAACAGTTGGTTCATCACCCCGTTCCAGTAAATCTCCGACGAGAACATATCCTCATTAGGATCGTAATAAGGCATCCGGTCCGCATTCGAGCCCAGACCGCCCGGTATTTTAGTTACTGGATAATTCTGTACATTATCGTCCCAGGTATAAGCGGGGTTCGAGTAAGGTCCGGTCTGCAGGCCATCGTAGATCCTGATCGAGTTCTCGGGAAACACGCGCTGCGGATTATCTTTCTCATACAACCATCCAAGTAAGTTATCCAGAGATCGATTTTCCAGCATAAGAAAAACGATGTTCTTCACCTGCGGCATGGTCAAGCGTGGCAATTCTGACATGGCTTTATCCTTCGACTTTCTAATACATAGGATTTTTGAAAAGGGCCCGGGTAGGAACTACGGTGTCTGCTTTTCGCGCGAACCTGCATCTCTGCCAGTTTGCGCGGCCTCGGAACTTCGCAGACATTTTAGTACTGATTGCGCGCGTGCGCTTAGAAATTTGCAAATCCTCTTGCGGACGGAGCGACCAAGGCTTGTGACGCTTTCTACGACAGCGGATTCCTCCTGTCTCGCTTTCGCTCGCGCGTCGGAATGACAGGGCGTTTGGTGCTGTTCGGTTGGAATTACAAACTAGTGTGGCTATCCTACGATCGCGTGCGTCATCGCCTGCCACCAGGAAGGATCGTGCCTCCATAGGTAGACCGCGAGGCTTTGCCCGACGATCAATACCGGCAGCGCGTAGAGATAGACTTTGTGCACGCGGTGATCGACCAACAGGTCGCGCGCGACGCCGAGAAGGATCAGCAGATCCAGACACGGGAAGAAGAGATTGTGGTCGAACACGTAGTCAAAGCGGGCGACGGGCGCGTCCATGAGCCCGCAGGTCGCGATGAAGATCAGACGGCGATGCAGCTCGGGCTTGGTGCGCCAATAGATGGCGGGGGCAATGAGCGCGCCAAAGGCAATCATGTCATAGAACGGGATGCTCAGAAAGGCATACTGGCCGCTCAGGTGGAGTTGAAACGTGTCGAAGCGGGCCATGATGATGGCGGTGGCAGTGCCGAGTGGCACCATCACCGCGGCGAGCCCGGCGCCAAACCATCCGATGGAGCGATGCCAACTGACTTTGTGCACACGCACCAAGGTCGACTGCAAAATGAAGAAGAGCACCCATCCGGAGAAGGCTGCACCGTGAAACCACAGAATGACGGGCCGCGGAATTGCGGGATGGAAGAGGTTGTCGTTGACGGTGCGTTTGAAACCGGCAATCACAATCGCCGCCAGCAGCAATGACATCGCAAAATAAAAATAGCGATGCACGACGCCGTTGCGGCCGGTCACAGCCCCCGATCCGATTTTTTTCTCCGGGACCACGACGGCCCCGACTTGCTCTGCGTTGACAGTGGACATAGATAGATAGAAGGTTGAGCCGGGCTTCGATTCCGTTCGCCCGGTCACGCGAGGATACATGTCGAGCGCCACGATGACCATCTTTTTCGCGGAGGCCTCCTTTGGCAAGAGGCGGGGCACCGCCGCATTCTAATTTCACGAAGGTGTAAACTGCGTGAGTTGCAATCATGTCAACGATGCAAATCAAGGGGCGCCTTATTGCTGGTATCCCTGCACTCGCCGTGCATGATGCCTTGCACCGTTCCCGCCACCGCGAAGTCTTTACCTTTGAATTGTTCGTCGAAGAGTGCAAAGTGTCAGAGCGTAAAGCGAAGGAAATAGTCAAAGCCTTGTTAATAGACAAATTCGTCGAAGTGGCAGAACGTCCAAGATGGGCGCATCGGGAGCGTAAGCGGTGGTACAAAACAACCGCAGAAGGACTCCGGTTATCAAACGCCACCGCGCTTCCACGAATGCCCCGCTCTAAGGCGGAAGCAATGTTGGCTGATTTTTTAGAAAGGGTCCAGGAGGTGAACTCACACGCTGAATACATCTACCGCGTCTCCACGGTCATAGTGTCGGGCAGCTATGCCCGAGGCGAAAACACTCTTGGAGACTTGGACATATTTTATGGACTTGAGCCGCGATTTTCTGCCTCAGATCGGGAAAATGCTGGGCAGATGCGCATTGATGCCGCTTGGAAAAGTGGACGCCGTTTCAGCAACATCGTTGAGGAATTGTACTGGCCCGAGCACGAGGTCGGGCTTCATCTTAAGGCTCGGACTAGGGGCCTAAGCTTGCACACCTTAGATGAATTTTTCACGATGGAGAAGGATGAAAGTTTTGCATATAAAGTTTTGATCGGGGACGTCCAGGCCATTGCAGCGCGACTTGAGACGCCCGTGCGATCTACCGGGCCCTAGAAGTACGGCCCGAAAAGGAAAAGGCCAATCTGATTTCTCAGACTGGCCTTTATTTATGTCGGCAACGACCTAGCTCCCACACGCGTGTGGCGCGGGCGCCCTCGCCCGCGGACCCGTCCGTCGGCAAGACTGCGTCCCTTTTTGTACTTGAATCCACAACCCATGGATGTTTGTCCGTCACAGATAGAACTGCAACATTTAACTATGCTGTATGCGGTTGGCGAGCGGGCGCCTGCCCCACTCAAGCCACCCCGCAGCTTACACGATGTCCAGCGGCGCTTCACCGCTTGCCAAATACCGATACCGCCGGCGCCTTCCGCATTTGCAGAAGGCTGACGCAGATCTTTTTGTAACTTTCTGCACAGGCGGACCCCTCGTGCTATCCTCTGCCGCGCGTGACCTTGTTTTTGAACACTGCTTGCGGGAAGGCGGCGTGCGGCAGTTGGCGGGCGGGGGCGCCCGCCCCACAACACGAATTCATTTGCATGCAGTGGTCATCATGCCTAATCACGTACACCTTCTGCTTTTGCCGTTGCGGGATAGCGAGGGCTGGCCGTTCGCCTTGGTTGACATCCTGCAGTGCCTAAAGAGCGCGACGGCTCACCGGATTAATAAGCAACTGCAGCACTCAGGACCAGTCTGGGAAGAGGAGTCATTCGATCACGTTCTGCAGTCGGACGAGAGTTTGAAGGAGAAGTGCGAGTACATCCGGCAAAATCCGGTGAAGGCAGGGTTGGTCCGGCGGCCGGAGGACTATCCGTGGTTGTGGGTCAGCCCGGAGTTCAGCGAAACATTGTGAATGACAAGATCAAAGGCCGCGGGCGGGGGCGCCCGCGCCACATTTACAGAAAAGGAAAAGGTCAATCTGATTTCTCAGGCTGGCCTTTATTTATGCTGGCAACGACCTACGCTCCCACAGACCCTCGCGTGCGGTAAAATTAGCGCCGCATGACGCTACCCGACTCCAATTCCCCTCCGCCACGCCTGGCGGGCCCGCCGATTTACGCGAACTGGATTGCCGCTAATGCCGGTTATCCCGTCCTCGGCATTAATGAATTCCCGCTCTTCACTGACGCACACGTAACCGGCGAGGTTGCATTCGGGCCTTATGAATTCATCAATACCATTCCGATCCCGCGGATTGGACTGATCAAGGCGTCTGTCGTCCTCCGCGTCGCAGGACACGTGGATTGGCCTTCGCCGGACATGACGAAAACGAGCACGGATCTATACCACGGGGGATCATTCCCCGAAGAGCTCGCTGCGCTTGCATCTCTGGCAATGGGAATTCGTTTCCGGGCGGGCAACATGACGCGGTCGTTCGAACCTGGCGGCGATCCGAAGGGAAAACCAACTGAATGGGGGATTGGACGGCTGACGGGGACCCTGATCCGCGAAGACCATTTGCGTTGGCGACTACCTGGCGCAGCCGAGGGGCAGCATGGCCTAGAAGCGCTCGATGTCCTTAGGAGCTTATCGCTGATGACCCCTCAGGCTGGAAGCGCCCTCGTTAGGGCTGCACGGTTGTATCAAGATGCGCTGTGGCTGATCGAATCGGAGCCTTCGTTGGCATGGCTGATGCTTGTATCAGCAGTGGAGACGGCGGCTAGTCATTGGCGGAGGACAGATGGGGATCCAGTCGATCGATTACAGTCGTCCCGTCCGGACCTTTACTCGTATCTTTCGAAGATCGGACCGGACGTGGCGGCGGAGGTGGCTCGGCAAATCGCAGACAGTCTTGGAAGCACTAAGAAGTTTGTAGATTT
>Ga0210391_10001731_pt1 | contig 19489 bp, 16 predicted proteins | sample IncBWC12OmetaG_FD_160573 | JGI IMG/M metagenome (GOLD analysis project Ga0210391, IMG submission 160573) | Forest soil microbial communities from Barre Woods Harvard Forest LTER site, Petersham, Massachusetts, United States - Inc-BW-C-12-O ...
GCGGTGTCTCATTTGATGATGCGGATCCCTTCAGGCAGACCTTGGAACGCGCCGGCGGTCGATAAGACCCCGCGGTCGTCGGGGGCGTTTGCATGAAGAGTCCAGCATCGGCACGAGTGCTTGTGATCGGAGCCGGCGAGACCGATGTGGAACTGGTCCGCGCGGACCTGAAGAGACACTTCAAAGACATCGAGACGGCAACCAGCGAAGAGTCGGCTCAGGAAAGGCTCACGCTGGACCCTCCGGATGTGATCGTGCTCGCCTTCAGGGAGTTGGAGGAGGCGCAGGCCTACTGCCGCGCGCCCGGCAGTTCCGAGACCTCCAGTCCTGGCGTGCGGTCCGTGCTGCTGTGCAAGGAAGAGGGCGCCGCCGCCGCCTTTGAGCTGTGCAAACGCAAGTACTTTGATGACTATGTGATCTTCTGGCCCGAGCCCCAAGATCGACTGCGCTTGCCAATGAGCCTTTGGCTTGCCTGTCGTGCGGCCTTGGCACTGCACGAGCAGGGGGAAACGGGCGCCCAGTTGCTGACGCATGCGAAACAACTCAACGACCTCGATCGGGCGGTGACCCGCGAGATCGAATCCGGCGAAAGCAAAGCGGTCGCGGCCCACGATTCCATGAAGGAGCTGGAGCATAAGCTCTCCAAGGCCAACGATGAATTTTCGGACCACTTGATACGTGGCGCGAACGCGGCAATTGAAGTCAAGGATTCTGGCGCGCTCGCGCGCGATCTGGAGAATTTCAAGACCGAGCAGATGGCACTGGCGCGTGCGGCACGCAGCCAGGGCGTCAAGCCCATGAATACCTGGGCGCAGGAGCTGCGAGCGAAGGTCGAGCCGCCCCTGGCGGCCACGCGCAGCTTTGCCGCGCAGATACGTCAATCGCGGCCGACGCTGCTGGTGGTGGATGACGACGACATGACGCGCGGACTGTTGACGCCCACTCTGCGCTCTTTCGGCTACAATCTGGTGATGGTCCGTGATGGCAGACAGGTGTTGGGTGAGTTGGTCCAGGCCGAGCCCGGCGCAATTCTGCTCGATCTGGTGGCCCCCGGTTCGGATGCCGTCGGCCTCACTCGTCACCTGAAAGGACTGCCGGATGTCGCGCACATCCCGATCATCATTATGAGCGGGGATGCCCGTCGGGAGACGCTGTTCAACAGCATTCGAGCGGGTGCGTCGGACTTCATCGCCAAGCCCTTCACGCGTGATGTGCTGCGAACCAAGCTGGACCGGTTCCTGCGAAAGCCAGCGAGCGCTTGAGCATGCTCCGGCCGAACCTTACCTGCCTTGCGGGGCGATCTCTCAGTCTGTGCCTGCTTATCGCACACGCGGCCTGTTCGGCGCCGCCCGATTCGCTCAAAGTCATCGACAACCCCGGCGGCGGGCACGTGGTGTGTGGTCCCGTGAGCGCCAACACGCCCCCGGCGGCAATGGCTGCCATGCTGCGATATCTGCACACGCGCTTCGGGGAGCGCCCGCTGGCCGGCAACGTGTTTCAGTCGCGGGACGGCCAGAATTTCGGCGCATTTTTTACCCTCACTGCCCAGACGGCCACCGGCCATCGAATCGCGGGCCTGGTCATCGTCTCCATGAGCGCCGCTGCGCCCCCGGCAGGGGCGGTACTGTATGACGACTCCAGCCGCTTCGCGAGCACCGAGCCCGCTCTCATGCACAGGCTCACTGAGGCGTGCCGGAGCGCCGCAATGCCGGTGCAGACGACCCGCGGTACGAAGGCGACCGCCGTTCCGCCGCTGACGCCCACTCGCTTTCCCGATGGCAGTGGCGCCGTCGACTTGCCTGCCGGCTGGCGCATTACCTTTGCATCGCACGGCGCCGCCACGATCGAGGGGCCCCGCGGCGAGTCCGTGCTGCTGAGCAACTCCGTTGGCCCGATCTTCGATCCCAACAATCCCCAGGTGCAGGCGCGGCTGCGCTACGCCAACCCCCGCAACCCGCCGCTACTGTGCCCGAGTGCCGATGCTCTGCAAACGTATCTTTGCATCCTGCATCGGCGCCCCGTGCAGCCCACCTTTCAGCTGCGCAACTCCCGACCCATCCCGCCGCAGCGCCTGGCAGTGCAAGCGGTGCTGATTGACGCCGAGCTGGATCTGCACGATGGCAGAGGACCGATGTCCTGCGAACTCGGCCTCGCCATTACGGCGCCCGGCAATTTTGGCCGTACCTTGGGCGTCAATGGCACCTGCGCGCCGCAGGCCTCGGCGGCGCAGGAGCAGCCCACACTCAAGGCGATTTACGACAGTTACAGCATCAACGGCCAGATAGTCGCTCAGGAATTCTCCGGCGACGAGCGCCGCAGCCGTGAAGCGGGCAACAACGCCCGCATCCAAGCCAATAATGCCCACGCGGCGGAAGATGCCCAGAGTGCGTCGTTTCAGGCGCACATGGACAACATCGACCGCTTCAGCAAGAGCTTTCAGAACTACCAGTTGGATCAGACCGAGCTGCAGGACAACGATCAGAACGCACGTGGCGCCATCCCCAATTCGCTCGCCGACGCCTTGATCAAGGCCAACCCCGATCGCTTCCAGTCGGTTCCGACCCAGAGTTTTCTAAGGGGCACCGATTTTTAGGAATCGTTCAGCCATGTAGTCCGCCACTTCGTCCATTCCCAAAGAGCGCACCCACTGCTCTGGTATCATGCCTTGCTTGTTTCGGGCCGTCGGGTCGGCACCGTATTTCAACAACAGCTCGATCGTTGCAATGCTGGCATCCAGGTCCGGGTCATCCTGCCGGGTCTGGCTGACCAGATGCAACGCGGTGTTTCCCGAGTCGGTGCGGGCTTTCGCCAGTGCCGGATCCTGGGTCAGCAGCCGTGCGGCGTGTGAGGCATCGGCCATGCGGCACAGATCCAGGATATCCTTGGAAACGGGCAGTAGCACTTCAATGACCGGCCAGTGGTGGTGGTGCAGCGCCATTCCCAGCGCTGTGGCTTGCCAGTGATATTCCTTCAGATCGGGATCGGCCCCGTGTTGTAACAACAGCCTGACTGCCTCCGGGTTGTTCCAGAGGGCGTAGTTGTGCAGGACGGTCTGTCCAGCCTGGTTGCGGGTGTTGATGTCAAACCCATGGCGTACGAGCCAGAGACAGGTCGCGGCATCGACCATGGCACAGTCGCGGAGTAGGGCCTGGTCATCGAGCAGCTGCGGATGGTCACTGAGCAGCCGCTCACCGAGAACCGTGTCGTGCCGATCGCAGGCGATGCGGAATTGATCCGCGAGGCTGAGCGGTTCGGCACTGGCACCGAACTGCTCGAGCAGTGCCGCAATTTCCGTACGGCCGGTCAGACGGGCCACGTTCAGACAGGAGCGATGGTTGTAGCGACTGACGGCGTTGGGATCGGCGCCCTGTTCGAGCAGGTATCGAACCAGAGCGGATTTCCCCTGGACGACAACCTGCGCCAGCAGGAAATCAAAGATCGACTGCTGCTCATCCGGGCCCCAATTGGCCTTGTCGCCCGCTTTGAGCCCGTAGCGCACGAAAATGGGCAGCCATTTGCCGAGATTCGCACCCAGCATCGAATTGTATAGTGCCTGGCTTTGATTGGGATTCGCACCGGCATCGAGCAGCAATGTGACGAGTGCTTCCGCCTGCGGGTGCGGAATGCACGCGATCGGACCGCGCTCGCCTTCCCCGACGGCACCGGTGATAGCGGTGAAGCCTTGCAGGTTCTGCGCGCAGGAATCAGGGGAGGCGCCGAATTCAAGCAACATCCGCACGGCGTCGACCGCGTTCTCCTGACTCTGCTCAACGCGACTGTAGGTCAGATAGAAGAGGGCGGGCCAGTTGCGGGGACCGCCCCCGCGCAAGGCGAGGGTCGGATCTGATTCCAGAAAGTCTCGCATGCACTTGAGATCAGCCGCCACCAGTGCGCAATAAAAATCACGCTGCGGCAATTGCGGCAACTGTCGAATCCACTCCGAGGCGCGCGCGTAGCGCCAGGCCTGATCATCGCCCTCGTAACGCAGGCAGGCGTGATGCACGAGCCGGTCGGCCTGTCCAGCGATCGTGGCGCCACGCAGCTGCCGTAGCTCGCATTCGTTGCGCAACTGGTCCCAGTCGCTGAACCCGTAGCGCCGCGCGAGAGTCAGCTGGGCATCCCGCAGAGTGGAGAACCCGGCGGGACGGGGATGAAAGGTCAGAATGATCTGCAGGGCGTCAGGCTGCTGTGCACGCACGGCGCGCAGCAGCAGTTTGGCTTGTTTCTTGAGGTGTTCGAGATCGGGCTGGGCGGGCAGCGACAAAGACGAAGTGGTCATGAGACCTCCTTTCATTTAGTGCCGTCGTCCGCTCACTCAGGCTGAAAGAAGGTGGTCTGTCGTAGCGACTATGCTTCGTGGGATGATCCCTTGCCGCGGACAGGAGGCGCCAAAGCAGCGCGCTGAGACTGACTGTGCCAAAGCCAGGTGCCGGCGGTCAAGCTTTTGGTATGAATCGGGGCACGCCGGTATTGACGACATTGTTCAGGCGCTGGCGGGTCGGAATGCGCTGAATTTCCTGAAACGCGTCTTGCGGCAATGGCGTAATGTTGAAATTTTCCTGCGCGCGCGGGGCGATGGTTGGTGTTCCACAGTTCGGTGGTCACAAAAATGTCTTCGCGTGCGAGTCCAGCCCGGGCGCAACCCGGCTGCAGTGCCGCGCCGACCTCGCGCTCGGATCTGGGATGAGCGTGCCGAATCCCAACGCCGGCATGCATCCCGATGCGTGAGCGAGTGGAATCTTTCTGGTCCGAAAATCCGATTCGTCGGTCATGACTGGCTCCACAGTGGCCGCCGGAATTCTGCGCCGTTGTCAGGCTTTGTCCTACGGCTTATCCGTGGGGGTGAAGGTATATTGCCACGCTTCCGTGGGCTCATACGCGAGAGTAGCCTGATGTCCCGACCTTCCGCGCGTTCCGGCCTGCCGCTGCCGCCCGCAGTGCTGGCGGGATTCATCGCCGCCATTCTCGCGGTGCTGCTGATGGCCGGGGTGTCCTACCAGGCGCAGAACAGAAGTACGGTGGCGGCCACGGCAGTAACGCAGGGTGTCGAGCTCATCGTCCAGATTCAGAACGTATTATCCAGCATCAAGGACACGGAAACCGGTCAGCGCGGCTACCTGCTGACCGGCGATGAGGCCTATCTCGAACCGTTTACCTCAGGCCGGGCGGCGCTCGACGGCGAGCTCGAACGCTTGCGCTCACTCACCGCCGGAAATCCGGATCAGCAGCAGCGCCTGGACCGGCTGCGTGGCCTCGTTGGCACGAAACTGGATGAATTGCTCAGCACCATCACCTTGAAGCGGGCCGGAAAGTCCGAGCAGGCGCTGGCCGTTGTGAATACCGACCGCGGCAAGCTGCTCATGGACCAGATTCGCACCGTGGTTGGCGAGATGCAGGATGCGGGTCGCGCGCAGCTCGCACAGCGGCAGCAGGAATGGCAGCGCACCGCTGCCCTGTCGACCCGGATCACCTGGGTGGGTTCGGGAATACTTCTGGTACTCATCGCCGCCGCCGCGACCCTCGTCTCCCGCGACTATCGGGCGCGACAGCTCCAGACCTGGCTGCGGCTGGGCCAGATGGGGCTCGGGGAGCGTATCCAGGGCGATCAGACGCTGGAGAGACTCGGCGACACCGTCGTGAGCTTTCTGGCCCAGTATCTGGGGGCACAGGTCGCAGCGCTGTACATTGCCGACGGTCCGGATCGTTTTCGAAGGTTTGCCGGCTATGCCCTATCGCCACATCTGCCCAGTGAATCGATCCGGCGGGGCGACAGCCTCATCGGACAGGCGGTGAAGGACAACCGCCTGGTGCATCTGACCGAGGTCCCGAAGGACTACCTGCTGCCGATCGGTTCGGCGCTCGGACACGGGGTGCCACGGGAGATCCTCATCGCTCCCGCGAGCATCGATCACACCGTTTACGCCGCGGTCGAATTGGGTTTTCTCGGCCGCACCGACCAATCGCACCAGCAACTGCTGGGTCTGCTGTCGGAGACGATCGCCATTGCCGTGCGCACCTCGAAGGACCGGACGCGGCTCGAGGAGTTGTTGCAGGAAACACAGCGGCAGGCGGAGGAGCTGCAGTCGCAGCAGGAGGAACTGCGGGTCAACAATGAAGAGCTCGACGAACAAAGCCGCGCACTGCGCGAATCCCAGGCGCAAATGGAGGCCCAGCAGTCGGAACTCGAACAGACGAACTCCCAGCTGGAAGAGCAGACACAGTTGCTGGAGGACCAGAGAGATGCGTTGTCGAAGCAGCAGACCCTGCTGACCGAGCGCGCGGGGGATCTGGAGCGTGCAAACCTGTACAAGAGCCAGTTCCTGGCAAACATGAGCCACGAACTGCGCACCCCCCTTAATTCCACGTTGATCCTGGCGAAACTGCTCGCCGACAATCGCGACGGAAACCTCACCGAGCAGCAGGTCAAATTCGCCAATACGATCTCTACTGCCGGGAACGACCTGTTGGCGCTGATCAACGATGTGCTGGATCTGGCCAAGATCGAATCGGGTCGGATCGATCTGAAGCCGGAAACCGTGCAGATCGCCGCGATCGTCGATGCACAGAACAAGATCTTCCAGCCGATGGCCGAGAAGCGCGGCGTGCGGTTCCGTGCGGCCGTACTGCCGGGAACCGTCGACACCATCGAAACCGATTCGCAGCGCCTGGGTCAGATTCTCAAGAATCTATGCTCGAACGCGATCAAGTTCACCGAAGCGGGGCAGGTGGAGCTGGAGGTCTCCTCGACTCAGAGCGCAATTTCGTTTGCCGTCCGCGATACGGGTGTCGGCATACCCGAAAGCCAGCAACACACGATCTTCGAGGCCTTCCAGCAGGCCGATGGCAGCATTCATCGCAAGTATGGCGGCACCGGTCTCGGGCTCTCGATTTCCCGCGACCTCTCTCATCGGCTTGGCGGGGCAATATCGCTACAGAGCGTTCCGGGCAAGGGCAGCACCTTTACCCTGACCCTGCCGCACAGGTTGCCGGTCGAATCGGAGGTTGCGAGTAGCGCTCAGCAGCCGGCTGCAGCGCCGGATCCGGAACGGTCCGCCGCCGCTGCCGAGCCGCTGCTGCGCAGGGCCGTCTCGCTTCAGATAGAGGATGACCGCGCACGACTGAGCCCCAGCTCCCGGCTCATACTGGTCATCGAAGATGATGTCGCATTTGCGGAGATCCTGCGCGATCTGGCGCGCGAGATGAACTTTCAGTGCATTGTCGCCCACTCGGCCGATGAGGGTCTGCGCGCCGCCGCGCAGTTTCAGCCCAGCGCCATCGTACTGGACATCAATCTTCCGGACCACTCGGGCCTTGGTGTTCTGGAACAGCTCAAGCACAACTCCGCCACCCGGCACATTCCGGTGCACGTTGCCTCGGTCGCTGACCACATGCGTGGCGCGTTGGAACTGGGTGCGGTGGGCTACGCGATCAAGCCCGTCACGCGGGAGGAGCTCATCGAAGCCCTGCGTCGGCTGGAGACGAAGCTCTCGCAGGACGTACGACGCATGCTCGTCGTCGAGGACGATGAGCGCCAGCGGGAGAGCATTCGTGAGCTGCTTGCGATGGCCGACCTGCAGATCACGGCCGTGGGTAGCGCCGGCAAGGCGCTTGATGCCCTGCGCAGCATTACCTTTGATTGCATGGTCATGGATTTGAGTCTGCCGGACTTCAGCGGCTTCGAATTGCTCGAGCGCATGACCGAACAGGAGGGTGTGTCGGTTCCTCCGGTCATCATCTACACGGGCCGCGCCTTGAGTGCGGATGAGGAGCAGAAGCTGCGGCGCTTTTCCAAGTCAATCATTCTCAAGGATGCGCGCTCCCCGGAGCGGCTGCTCGATGAGGTGACCTTGTTTCTGCATCAGGTGGAGGCTACCTTGCCCGCCGACCGTCAGCGCATGCTGAAGATCGCGCGCGATCAGGCCAGTGCATTTGAGGGCAAACGCATTCTGGTGGTGGAAGATGACGTGCGGAACATTTTCGCACTCACCAGCCTCCTCGAGCCCAATGGAGCCGTGGTGCAGATAGCACGCAATGGCCGCGAGGCACTGGACGTTCTGGAGAAGGCCGCAAGGTCCAATACCGACCGAATTGACCTGGTCCTGATGGATGTCATGATGCCGGAGATGGATGGACTGACGGCCATGCGCGAGATTCGCAAGCGGCCGGAGTGGAAAAAACTTCCGATCATTGCACTGACGGCGAAGGCAATGCAGGATGATCTGGAAGCCTGCATGGCGGCGGGCGCCAACGACTACATCGCAAAGCCGCTTGACGTGGAGAAGCTGCTCTCCCTGATTCGTGTATGGATGCCGAAATAGATCAGAGCGCGGCAGCCGGGGGCCGGCGGGCGGAAATCGAGTATCGCCTGCTGATCGAGGCGATCTACGCGATGTATCATTACGACTTTCGCGGCTACGCGGCGGCTTCGCTGAAACGCCGGCTGCGAGCCGCCATGGCCACTTTCGGCTCACACTCCCTGTCCCAGCTGCAGGACCGGCTGCTGCGCGATCCGGAGTTTTTCCGCTCGCTGCTGAATTTCCTCACCGTGCCGGTAAGCGAAATGTTCCGCGATCCGGACTATTTCCGTGCGCTTCGCGAACAGGTGGTGCCGCTGCTGCGCACCTACCCCTCACTCAAGGTGTGGGTTGCGGGCTGTAGCACCGGGGAGGAGGTCTATTCGCTGGCGATCCTGCTTCGCGAGGAGGGCGTGCTGGAGCGCACGCTCATCTATGCCACCGACATCAACCCGCAAACCTTGCAGAAGGCCGAAGCGGGAGTGTACGACGTGGAGCGCATTGCGGGCTTCACCGACAATCATCAGCGCTCCGGCGCCCGCTGCTCGCTGTCCGATTACTACGTGGCGGCCTATGGGCGTGCCGTATTCGACAAGTCGTTGCGACGGCGGGTCGTTTTTTCGGATCACAGTCTGGCGACCGATAGCGTCTTTGCGGAGGTGCACCTGGTTTCGTGTCGCAACGTCCTGATCTACTTTAATCGGGATCTGCAGAATCGGGCGCTGCGACTGTTTCGTGAGGCGCTGTGTCGCAAGGGGTTCCTGGGTATCGGGACCAAGGAGTCGTTGCGATTCTCGAGCGAAGTCGACGCATTCGACGAATGGGTGCGCGAGGCTCGGATTTTCCGTAAACGGGACATGAGATGAGCGACTCGGGCAATCTGCGGGGACGCATCGATGCCATCGTGGTAGGCGCATCCGCGGGGGGGATAGAGGCCTTGATGACCCTGCTTCCGCCGTTGCCGGCTACCTTTGGCGTGCCGATCTTCGTCGTGGTGCACCTGCCGCGCGGCCGGCCCAGCCTGCTGACCGACATTTTCGTAGGCAGATGTTCGCTGTTGGTCTGCGAGGCGCAGGACAAGGAACCGGTGCGTCCAGGAACCGTATACTTCGCGCCCCCGGACTACCATCTGCTCATAGACGAGGGTCCGCAGCTGGCGTTGTCGACCGACGATCCGGTTCATCATTCCCGACCTTCCATCGACGTACTGTTCGAGTCGGCCGCGGGTATTTATGGTTCGCGGTTGCTCGGTATCATATTGTCAGGGGCCAATGAAGACGGTGCCGCGGGGCTTGCTGCGGTGGCCGCAGCGGGTGGCGTGACCATGGTGCAGCGACCCGACAGCGCACCGGTGAAGCAGATGGTCGTCGCGGCGTTGAATCTCAGTCCGGCAAGTCATGTTCTTGAGCTGAATGCCATGTCGTCACTCTTACTGACCCTGAATCAGGGCGCGACGCTATGAATGAAGTCGTGAAATGCCTGCTGGTGGATGACCTTCCGGACAATCTGCTCGCGATGTCCGAGCTCTTGCGTCAGGATGGTGTGGAGATCCTGCAGGCGCGATCCGGCACCGAGGCGCTCGAGATTCTGCTGGTCCATGAAGTGGCGCTGGCGCTGCTTGATGTGCACATGCCGGAGATGGATGGGTTTCAGCTTGCGGAACTGATGCGCGGCAGCGCGCGCACCCGTCAGGTCCCGATCATCTTTGTCACCGCAGGGCAGCGCGATCTGCACCGACTGTTCAAGGGGTACGAGAGCGGCGCGGTGGATTTCCTGCACAAGCCCGTGGAGCCGGAAATCCTGCGCAACAAGGCCGCGGTATTCTTTCAGCTGGATCGCCAAAGGCGCCAGCTGGATCGCCAGTTGCGTGAACGGACCGAGACGCTGCGACTGAACGAGTTGTTTACTGCGCTACTGGCGCACGACCTGCGCAATCCGCTCAATGCCGTGGTGACATCAGCCCATCTGGTGCAGCGCATCGCCGTCGAGCAGATCGCCAAAGACGCCGCGGCGCGCATCATATCGAGCGGGCAGCGCATGGGGCGGCTGATCGAGGACATGCTGGATCTGGCACGGGCCCGCATCGGTGGCGGAATTTCCTTGAAACGCGAGCAGGGCGACTTCGATGTACTGATAGATGCCCTGGTACGCGAGCACCAGGCGGCCTCACCCAACCGACGGATCGAGGTGAGTCGTAGCGGAAACTTCGACGGCCTGTGGGATCCGGAACGCATTGGCCAGGTGGCTTCGAATCTGATCGGCAACGCCCTGAAGCATGGTGATCCGCTTGGTCCGGTTCTGATACGGATGGAGGGTACGCACCGCGATGCGGTCATCCTCGAGGTGGTGAACGATGGGGTCATTCCGCCCGATCGGCTGGCAGGGCTTTTCGATCCCTTCAAGGATGGGCAGCAGCGGGTCGGACGCAATGAAGGACTGGGCCTGGGACTTTATATCGTGCAGCAAATCGTCACCGCCCACGGCGGGGCCATCGACGTCCTCATTGAGGTGGAGCGGCGTACCGTGTTTCGGGTGCGGCTGCCGCGAAAATAGAATTAGGCCGAAACCACGGCCGCTACGGTTACTATGGGGCTCCAATCGGGAGTCCACAATGAAGATTGACCGGCGGTCCTTCGTCAATGCGACGCTCGCCGCCGCGGGCGGCATGCTCACTTCCATGCGCTGCGTGTGGGCGGCCGCAGCGGCGGGGGCGATTCCGGCGAACCTGCCGGCCATCAGTGCTGCCGGAAAATCCGTCACCCTGCCTGCCGCGGACCTCAAGGACCTGCGTGCGAGCCTCCACGGCAAGCTGCTGCTGCCCGCCGATGAGGGTTACGATGCGGCGCGGCGCTACTGGGATGCGGCCTTCGACCGCCATCCGGCCCTGATCGTGCTGGCCGCCAACGCCGAGGATGTGGTGCGGGCCGTCCAGTTCGCCCGCAGCCACGAACTGTTGACGGCCGTCCGGGCCGGGGGTCACTGCCAGGTCGAGAAGGCCACGGCCTGTGATGGCGGGCTGATGATCAACCTGTCCCTGATGCGGGACGTGCAGATCGACGTGCCGGGGCAACGCATCCGGGCGCAGGGCGGGGTGCTGCTGGGCCAGATCGATCGCATGACCCAGGCCGCCGGACTGGCGACCACTTTGGGCACCGCCACCGACACCGGCATCGCCGGGTTGACGCTGGGGGGCGGTATCGGCCGGCTGATGCGACCCTTTGGTCTGGCCTGTGACAACCTCACGGCGGCGCAGATCGTCACCGCCGACGGACAGCTGCGGCAGTTGAGTGAGTCGGACAACCCGGACCTTTTCTGGGCCATCCGCGGCGGCGGGGGAAACTTCGGGGTCGTGACGGGCTTCGAGTACCGCCTGCACCCCCTGAACCATCCGGTACTTGCGGCGAACGGGTCCTACCCTTATGAGCAGGCGCACAGCGTACTGAAGGCGATCACGGAACTCGCGGCGGACATGCCCGATGAGATGACGCTCGGCGTGGAGCTGTCCAACGATGAACGCGGACGCCAGGTTACCTGGTCCGGATTCTTTTCCGGTGATCCCAAGGACGGTGAGAGGCTGCTGCAGCCATTGAAGAAACTTGGCAAGACCCAGCGTGACCGCATGAAGGCGGAGAGCTATCTGGCAGCGCAAGGGGTTCCGACCAATGCACCATTGGCGGTTCCCCAGGGGCCCGCCAGCTACGAGCGACATGGCTACCTCCACGGCGAGCCGACCGATGCGTTCTTCGCGGAGTTGATCCGGCGCTTCGCCACGGTTCCCTCATCCCTCGAGTGCTTCGCCAGCCTGGGACAGTTCGGAGGCGCGGTCGGGCGGGTCCGACCCGATGCGACCGCCTACTTCAACCGCTCGGCCTCTTACGGTCTGCTCATCGGTGATTCCTGGGCGGGGCGGTCCCAACCCGAGGCCGACCAGAAGGCCTATCGTGAGGTCTGGGAGGGCATGGAGCCCTTCACCCGGGGCTACTACATCAACGGCGACTCCGAGGTGATCGACCAGCGCGTCCGCACCACCTACGGGGCGAACTATCCGCGGCTGGCACGGCTGAAGATGCAGTATGACCCGAGCAACTTCTTCCGTCTGAACACCAACATCAAGCCGGCCAGGACCTGAGTTCAGCGAGTGATGCTCGGGCAGATAAAACACATCGTCGTGGTGATGCTCGAGAACCGCTCACTGGACAATCTGTGTGGCTGGCTCTATTCGAGCGGCACGGCGCCGAACCTGTTCCTGCCCCCCGGCAGCCCGCGCAGCTTCGATGGCCTCACCGACGGCATGATGAATCCATCGAATGCGGAATACTTCACGGGCGCAGCCGCCGTCGCGGTGCCGATCGCCCGGGGCGTTGCCTCCTCGACGGTTCCCAATCCGGACCCTGAAGAAACCTTTGTCAACGTCACTGCGCAGATTTACGGCCCTGCGGGTATTACTCCGACTCCGGCCTACCCGATGGCAGGTTTCGTGCTCAATTATGCGACGGCCGCCAATGGCGAGGACGCGACGCAAATCATGCAGGCGCACCTGCCCGGTCAGGTTCCGGTCCTGTCGCAGCTGGCTTTGAATTTCGCCATTTCCGATGCCTGGTTCGCCTCGGTGCCTTCGCAGACCTGGCCCAATCGCGCCTTCGTTCATGCGGGCACCTCCAACGGACATGTCGACAATGGCTCGCCCGCGGATCCGCTGCAGTGGGACGTGCCGACCATATTCAATGTTCTCGAATCGCAGCAGGTCAGCTGGGCGGTCTACAGTGACACCGTCCTGACGCCCTCGCTCACCCGCACGATGTTTCCCAGGCTCTGGGACCCCGCTTTGTCAGTGCATTTCCATGGCTTTGAGCAGTTTCAGGATGACTGTGCCGCCAACACTCTTGCGTCCTATTCATTCATTGAGCCGAGTTTCCTGCTCGCACCCAATGATGCGCATCCCCCGCATGATGTGGAGGCTGCCGAGCAGTTCCTGAGCCGAATCTGGCAGGCCGTGAGCACATCACCAGGCTGGCAGCAGACCCTGCTCCTCATCACTTTCGATGAGCATGGCGGATGCTTCGATCACGTGCTCCCGCCCCATGGCAGCACGCCTCCGGATGCCGCAAGTTCGCCGGGCGAGCAGGGATTCGGCTTCGACCGCTTCGGTGTGCGCGTGCCGACCATTCTGGTGTCACCGTACATCACGGCCGGAACGGTCTTTCGCAGCCCCACCGCGGTCCCCTATGATCACACCTCGATCCTGGCAACCCTGCGCGATTGGCTGAGCATTCCGGATGCCGCAATGTTGCCGAGCGCGCGCATCCGCGCAGCCCCGACCTTCGAGGCGGTCCTCACGCTGAGCACGCCGCGCACCGATCTTCCGCAGATCTCACCGCTCAATCTTCCGACCACGCAGGTCTCGGTCGCGCAGGCGCCGAATGATCTGCAAAAGAGCCTGGTGGCGGGCGCCGCGCGCCGTCTGGCGCTGGATGCGGGTCAGGTGACCGCGCAGACGCAGACGCGTCAGCAGGCGATCGATTTCTTCCAGCACCAACCCGGGATCAGGCAGCGATAGCTGAAAAGACACTATTCCGTGGCAACCGCGGACAACGCCTCCGCGACGGACTTTCGGACCGCCGCGAGCCGCTTCGCCGAAAGGTGCTCGACGGGCAGCAGCAGCGCGACGCAACTGCGCAGCTGCCTGATGCGAAACAGCGGCTGCCCGCGATGATCCTTGACGACCTCATCATGCCCGCGCGACTTGGGACGGCGGCCCTTGGCTCCGGCGGCAAGCAGTTGTCGGAACACCACCCTGCCTGGCGGTTTTGGAACCTGCGCCGCGATCGAGCGGGCCAGTTTTAGCGTCGGGTGCCGGCGCTGCGGGTCCTCGAGCGCATCAGCCAGCCGGACCCTCCAGGATTCGCAGATTTCCAGCGGCGTGGTGAAGGCATGCACGAGAACCCTGGGCAGCCGCGCTACTTTCAAAAGACGTGAGACCTGGGCCGGCGACACCTTCAGCGCGTGCGCAATGTCCTCCTGGGAATGGAACTGACCGCTGTGCAGCCAGCGTGAATAGCTCAGGCCCCGTTCGTAGGGGCTGATGTCCACCCGCTGTCGATTTTCGGTGTCCATCGCAATCAGCGCGGCCCGGTCGGACATCTCACGCAATTCCACACTCAAGTTTTGCTTCAGATGACGCGCCACGTACAGGCGCCGCGCGCCACAGATGATTTCGATATCGAAATCGGGAGAATCGTGCAGCGGCCGGCCAAGCGCGGGAACGATCTGACCGTGACGGGTGAAGCTGTCTATTTCAGCCCGGCAACTGTCTGCCGAGATCCCGGCCTCGAGACGATCGTGCAGTGCCCACAGACGGCAGCGTAACGGGTCTGCGCAAACGAGTGTGGGTAAATCGGCCGGGTGATCGGGTGGGCGGTGCGCCGTCGCGCTCATGAAGCATCCCGGAATGCGACCGGGTGCAATTCCGGGTGTACTTCGATGAACACCACCACGAACAGCCCGTCCGGCATGCGCCGCGGCGCCGCCAGACGATGGATGTCGAATCCGGCGCGGATCAGCAGCCGCTCAATGGCGACGCAGGTTCCCAGAACCAGACGCTTGATATCGCGCTGCCGGGCGAAATCGATGATGGCCGCCAGCAAGTCGAGCGTGGGCTGCGAGAGGGTGAGTACCCGGCCTTCGCCGCTCTTGCGCACACTCGTCGCGAAGCGGCTGAGCTCCCAGATCCAAGGGTCCTGCGGCGGGGGATTGTGACCGAGGAGTTCGCCGGCGAGCTCCGACAACAGACACTCGCGGGTCGTCGGCAGCAGCCGCGCGCAGGCGGTGATGCGATCGGCGGGATCGCGGGCGATGAAATAGATGGCGTCTTCGTTGTCGTATTGATCGCGTTCGACACCCTCGATCATCGGTAGCGACCAGCCGAGGCGACGCACGAATATCTCGTGCCGGAAGGCATGCATGGAATTTACGACATCGGGAGCCAGTTCATTTCGCCCGCCAATCGTAATCACGACCCACCTTCCCCGGAATGCCGTTCCCCTACGGGGTGGGAGTCTCACATTGAGCGTTGCGGGCTCGTCACTGACAGTTCTGACAGTGGCTGCGGACCTATCGGCATGGCTCGGCGCAGCGGCGGGAAGCGTGCGTTTGTCAGTCAGCGAGGACCCGGGCTATTGCGCTGGATGAGAGCCCGGATGGCGCCATCGCGCCACGGCAGCCTCTCCAGGTAACTCGCGAGAAAGGTTCGGCAGATGCCCGAGGACTGTGGCATGCCATTCGGGTCGAGTAGCTGGATGTTGCTGCGAATCTCCGCGACGTTCAGCAGCACCACTTGCGCATTGAAGAATCCCCAGTCCCAGCCGATGGTCACGCCGGCGCCGGTCCAGTTCCCCACCCACTCGGTGTAGCCGCTGATCATCGAGTCGGCCGCATCGTCAAATTGTTCGGGGAGCGCGATTGACATGTCAATCGCCGAAGTCATGTGTTCGAGCTGCAGGTTCGGCAGCGCGGCCTCCGGGATCCGCACGTATCCGGAATAGGAGGAGTTAGCCGTGCACATTCATAAACCCCTCCACTTCATAGCCACAGCCTGTTGCGAGGAGGCAGACAATGCGCAATCCGCTCACGCCAGTCGCCTGTATCATCTGACAGTGACGGTAATGACGCGTCGCCGCGCAGGAGCCGCAGCTGGAGCTGAGCAGGGTGGATCTGGCCCGGCCTCCGACGGTGGGAGCTTCCGGCTTATGATGTCCAGGGCCGTGCTAGGATAAAGGCCGTGCTCTAGACAACGGTCGAATTGACGGGCTTCGCTTCGAAGGGAAACTTGCATGTCGATCAAGCGTCTTTGCGACGCATTCGAGCCCATCCAGCGCGCGAATACCGGCGAGGAGCTGCGGCGGGAAATGGAACGGTTCGCGAAGCAGATGGGCTTCGACCGCTACGTCTACGCGCTGAAGATTACCGCCCCCAGCCTCATTCCCCAGGAGTACCTGCTCTCGGGTTACCCGGAAGGGTGGGTCAGCCGCTACGTCTCCCGGGGCTATTTCAAGATCGATCCCATCGTGCGGCAATGCGAACACAGCACATTACCGGTACTGTGGGATGAACACATGATGACCGAGGAGGATGCCTCGGAATTCTGGGAAGAGGCGCATTCCTTTGGTCTGCGGGCCGGTTTGAGCTTCACCGTGCGCGAGCAGCCTGGCGTAACCGGCATTTTGAGTCTGTCCCGAGATCAGTCGATTGAACTGGAAGAGCCCGAACTCGCCGCCATCATCGGTCGCGCGCAGGTCTTTGCCAGTGTGCTGCACTACGCCGTCGCGCGCATCGATCTGCCGCGGCTCATCCCCCAGGCGAGTATCCCGCTGACGGCGCGCGAGCGGGAATGCATAAAGTGGGCCGCGGATGGCAAGACTGCCTGGGAGATCGGCAAAATCCTCGGCATCACCGAACGGACCGCCATCTTTCACACCAATAACATTACCCGCAAGCTCGGGGCCGTGAACAAGACCCAGGCGATCGTTCGCGCGCTCGCGCTCAACCTGGTCTAGTAGGGCTTTTCCCCCTTCCGGACGCCGAACGGCAGAAGGTCGGCATGGATGCCGTTCACTCGCGTGCCACCGTTGTGAAGCGCCGGGAAGATCGGCTGCATCGTGGCGGGGAAGCCGAGTACCGGCTTCGTCTTCTCATTGAGGTGCGCGAGTTCGTCCGCGGTGAGCTTTACTTCGAGCGCCTTGACGTTGTCCTCGAGTTGAGTGAGGCGTCGGGCACCGATGATCGTGGAAGTGACGCCCGGCTGTGCCTGCAGCCATGCGAGGGCGACGCGCGCCACCGAGGTGTCATGGGCATTGGCAATCTTGTCGAGCTCATCGATCAGCGCGAAGGTGTGCTCGTTCATGTGGTGACTCATGAACATTCCGCGCCCCTCTTTGGACTGAGCGCTCTTGCGGGTGTACTTTCCCGTGAGCAGGCCGCCCTTCAGCGGCGACCAGGGCGTGATGCCCAGTCCCAGTTCGTTGGCCATCGGCACGAGTTCCTGCTCGACCGTGCGCTCGAGCAGCGAGTACTCGATCTGCAGCCCGACGAAGGCCGACCAGCCGCGAAACCGCGCCGTGACATTCGCCTCGGCGACTTTCCATGCAGGCGTGTCCGAGACGCCGAGATAGCGCACCTTACCCCCGCGCACGAGATCCTCGAGCGCCGCCATCGTCTCCTCGATGGGCGTATGCACGTCCCAGTTGTGCAGCCAGTACAAGTCGACGTAGTCGGTCTGCAGTCGGCGCAGCGACTGCTCGCACGCGGCAATGATCGATTTTCGGTTCGAACCGCCGGCATTCGGATCGCCCGGATAGAGATTGCCACTGAACTTCGTGGCGATGACGATGCGGTCGCGCTTGTCCTTATGACGACCGATGTGGTCGCCGATGATCTTCTCGGAGTGGCCCTTGGTGTAGAAATTGGCCGTATCGATGAAGTTGCCACCCAGCTCCAAGTAGCGGTCGAGGATTTGTTCGGACTCCTCCACGCTGGAACCCCATCCGAGGTCCTCGCCAAAGGTCATGGCTCCGAGGCACTGTGGACTGACGCGCAGGCCCGAGCGACCCAGCGTTACATAGTGGTCAAGCGGCATAGCGGCCTCCTGTCAATAACCAATGGTGAATCGCTGACGAATGTGTTGGCGCTTTTCCAGCTCATCGACCAGCGCGATCGCGTAGTCATCGTAGGAAATCGAGCTTTTGCCATCGGCGGCCGTGATGAGTTGCTCCTTGCCCAGGCGAAAGGTCCCGGTGCGCTCGCCCGGTCCGATCAGCGCCGCCGGCGAGAAGTACGTCCATTCCAGCTGCTGCTCCGGGCGCAACAGGCGCAGCAGTTCGGCACCCTCGTTGATCGCCGGCAGCCACTCGGGAGGAATCGCCGCAGTGTCCTTGAGCAGCTTTCCGGGGGCCACTTCGAGCGAGCCCGCACCGCCGACCGCGATGTAGCGCTTGACGCCTGACTTGCGCACGGCATCCAGCACTTTTGCCGACGTGCCGGGCGCAAAGGGCGCCGAACTGATGACGGCATCGTGGCCGCGGACGACCACCGCCAGGGCATCAGGGTCCGAGACATCACCGTGTACCGCAGTCACCCCCTTGTGAGCCGGAGTCTTGTCCGGATGACGCGATATGGCCGTCACCGCATGGCCTCGCCGCAGCAGTTCCTCGCGGACCTTCGAGCCCACTTTTCCGGTGGATCCAATGTGTGCGACCTTCATCGTCAGCCTCTCTTTGTCGGATGTGCCTAACCGCTTACTGTAGACCGTGTCGCCGCGCAGTCCAATTGCCGGGCGTGATGCCAATATAAGCAATTGATATACAATTGATTCTCGATGACGAATCCGCAGCGTATTGTCTGCCTGACTGAAGAGCCCACCGAGGTGCTGTACGCGCTGGGTGAGGAGGCCCGAATCGTTGGCATCTCGGGCTTCACCGTCCGTCCGGCCCGCGCCCGCAAGGAGAAGCCGCGCGTCTCGGCCTTCACCAGCGCGCGCCTGGATCGCATCGTCGCCCTCAAGCCCGATCTGGTGGTCGGCTTTTCGGACATCCAAGCTGACATTGCTCGGGATCTGATCAAGCTCGGCGTGGAGGTCTGGATCAGCAATCATCGAAGTGTCGCCGGCATTCTTTCGTATGTCCGGCGCCTGGGTGCGCTGGTGGGAGTGGCCGATAAGGCGCAGCAGTACGCAGCGGCGCTCGAGCGGCAGCTGGCGACCATCGGCGCCGCGGCGGCCGCCATGCCGCATCATCCGCGCGTCTATTTCGAAGAATGGGATGAGCCGATGATCAGCGGCATCGGCTGGGTTTCCGAACTGATCGCAGTCGCCGGTGGCATCGACATTTTCACGGAACTGTCATCGGGCAGCCTCGCCAAGGACCGTTTTGTCACGGACGCCACCGAAGTGGTGCGCCGCAAGCCCGACATCATCCTGGGGTCCTGGTGTGGCAAACGCTTTCGCCCGGAGCAGGTGCGTGCACGCCCCGGCTGGCAGGACATTCCGGCCGTGCGCGCCGGGCAGCTGCACGAGATCAAGTCGCCCCTCATCCTGCAGCCCGGCCCTGCCGCCTTGACGGACGGTGTCGCGGCCATGCACAGAATATTTTCGCAGTGGGCGCATCAGGGGACCTAGGCCGCCAGACTGTGCTCATAGTAGGGGG
>Ga0210391_10001734_pt1 | contig 19449 bp, 18 predicted proteins | sample IncBWC12OmetaG_FD_160573 | JGI IMG/M metagenome (GOLD analysis project Ga0210391, IMG submission 160573) | Forest soil microbial communities from Barre Woods Harvard Forest LTER site, Petersham, Massachusetts, United States - Inc-BW-C-12-O ...
CCACCGAGGATTTCCGCGAAGGGCTGGCTTCGTTTCTGGAAAAGCGGCATCCGAAATGGACGGGACAGTGAGGCGGTGATCCCTCGCGAGCAGGATCTTTCCAGCGCCCAAGCCGAAGCGGATCCCTCTCTGCGTCCCGCGCGCGTGGCGCAGTCGCGGGACGCGATGGAAAAAGCGCGGGACTTCGTCCGGGAACGACAGCGGATTTGATGCGGAGTGATAAATTCCACAATCGTATGGAATACGCAGAAACTACAATTCGCGTACGTTATGCCGAGACGGACCAGATGGGTGTGGTGTACCACGGCAATTATTTCACGTGGTTTGAAGTGGGCCGCGTGGATTTGTGCCGCCAGTTGGGCTTCGAGTACAAGAAAATGGAAACCGAGGACGACAGCTACATTGTGGTGGCCGATGCGCACTGCCGCTTCAAACGTCCCGCGCGGTTCGACGATTTGCTCGTGGTGCGCACCAAGGTGCTGGCGTCGCAGCGTCGCACAGTGAAGTTCGGTTACGAAATTGTGCATCAGGAATCGCGCGCAGTGCTGGCCACCGGAGACACTCTGCACGTTTTCTGTGACAAGCAGGGGCGGCCGAAATCGCTGCCGGAAAAATATCGCAAGTACTTCCCTGCCCTGAAACACGGCGACGATTCGCGCGAGGGGAAACACACACACTCATGAGCGCAATTCAGATCGACGGCGAACATCTGGATTTTGCGCAGCTCTATCGCGCGGTTTTCGATGGCGCTAGGGTGGAGCTGGCGCCGCAGGCTCGCACGCGCATGCTGGCGTCGCGCGCGGTGATTGAGCGGCTGATCGCGTCGGACCAGGCCGTGTACGGTGTGAACACCGGATTCGGGAAAATGGCTTCGGTGCGGATTTCGCGCGCGCAGATTGGCGAGCTGCAATTGAATTTGGTGCGCAGCCACGCCTGCGGCGTGGGCGCGGCGTTGAGCGGGCACGAAACGCGAGCTATGTTGCTGCTACGCGCGAACGCGATCGCCAAGGGATTTTCCGGCGTGCGTCCGGTCCTGGCGGAAACTCTTTGCGCCATGCTGAATGCGGGCGTGCATCCGGTGATCCCGTCGCAAGGATCGGTGGGAGCGTCGGGGGACCTGGCGCCGTTGGCGCACTTGGCGCAGGTGGCGATCGGCGAAGGCGAAGCGATTTTGCAAGGCCGCACACTTTCCGGCGGCGACGCGATGCGCGCTGCCGGAATCGCGCCTTTGCAGCTGGAAGCGAAGGAAGGCCTCGCGCTGCTGAACGGCACGCAAGCGATGCTGGCGCTACTGGCCTTGGGATTACGCGAAGCCGAAATTGCGGTGGATACCGCGGACGTCGCTGCGGCGCTATCGCTCGATGCGTTGCGCGGCAGCCCTGCGGCATTCGACGAACGCATCGCGGCGGCGCGGCCTTACGCGGGACACGCGACCACGGCGCGTAATCTGCGCACGCTGAATGCGGGCAGCGCGATCCGCGAATCGCATCGCGCTGCGGAAAAAGACAAGCGCGTGCAAGATGCTTACAGTTTGCGCTGCACGCCGCAGGTGCATGGCGCAGTGCGCGACACGCTCACGCAAGTCCGCGCGACGCTCACCGTGGAACTGAACAGCGCGACGGACAATCCTTTGGTGTTTGTTAACTCAGCTGCGAGTTCCGGTGCAAATCTCGGCGAAGTGATCAGCGGCGGAAATTTTCACGGGCAGCCGTTGGCGATGGCGGCCGATCAACTGGCGGTGGCGCTGGCAACGCTGGCGGGAATATCCGAGCGGCGCATCGAGCAGATGACGAACCCGCAGACGAGTTTACTTCCGGCGTTTCTGGTGCGCGAGGCGGGCCTGAATTCCGGATTCATGATCCTGCAGGTTGCGGCGGCGGCGCTCGCAAGTGAAATGAAGGCGCAGGCCACGCCGCATTCCGTGGATTCGATTCCGACGTCCGCCAATCAGGAAGATTACGTTTCGATGGGGATGGGAGCGGCGCGCAGAATTCACTCGATGCTGGGGAATCTGCGGAACGTGCTGGCAATTGAACTCCTCGCTGCGTGCCAGGGAATTGATTTGCTGGCGCCGCTGAAAACCGGCTCGCAAGCCGCGAAGGCGCAGGCGATCGTCCGCGCGGAATCGAAAATGATGGAAGCGGACCGTTCGCTTGCGCCAGACATTCGCGCCGTCGAGCAAGGCATCGCCGCGGGCGCCTTCAGCGATATTCTGCACTGAGCGCGGCACCAAGCGGGCCCACGAGAAACGCACCCGCGATCGGAACTCTGTGGTCGTTGTGACGGAATTCTGAACGCGACCAGTGGGATCCGGGAGCCGCTAGACATGCTTACTTTTTCTCGCCGCCGTTCTTCGCGTCTTCCGCTACTTTGGGCGCAGGCTTCTCCTGGCTCGCTGCTTTTCCTGCCGCGATCGTGTTGGCGGTGTTCTGCGGCGTTACTTTCGTGACGTTCGCAACTGGCTTCGCAGCCGGGGTCGTCGTGAGCTGGTGCCCGTTGTGGTGCCTGTGAAATTGCGCCCACCGGCTCTGCCAGCGCATCGGCGCCAATTTGTTTATCGGCAAAGCCTGCAGGGTCGTTCAGCTATTCGCTTGCCGCGGCAATACATGCGCGTTTAGTCGAGATTCGGCCGATCCAACCCAGCTATGACGCTCTTCGGAGCGAAACGTGGGGAGCTATGCGAGGGCTTGAAACAGAAACGTACCGAAGCGGTAGCCCACGGCGTAGCTGAACGGTGGCACTCCCATCGAATAATGTCCGCACGGGAGCGAAAGGCTTTCGAACGCGACACCATCGCGACGGATCGCAGTGACGAATTCGTTGGTCAGTTCGTTGGGGAAGGTGGGATCGTAGCGGCCGCTGATCGCCAGGATTTTTCTGCGCGTTCCGTGCAGCCGGGGAATATAAGGATACGGACTGATCGGCGAAAAGTAGCGGCGTACTTCTTCGAGCGAAATTTCGTGATGCAGGGTTTGCCAGACGTTCGAAGTGGTAAGGCCTGCGGCGACCACGTCGCCAAAATATGTGGAGACGTGCAGGAACGCACCAGCGCGCAGAGCGGGTTCGTGCGCGATGGTAAGAAACCCGAGGCAGGAGCCAATGCTCGTGCCGAGGATGCCGAGGCGGTCGTAGCCTTGCTGTTCAAGCCAGCGCAGAGTGCGACGCGCATCCAGCACCGCCTGGCGACTGGCTTGTAGCGTAAGCCCGATGTTGGCACTCACCATACGGTCCGCGCGCGGATGGCCGGGGATGGCGCGGCGATCGTGGTACGGCAGACTGAGCTTCACGGCGGTGATGCCCAATTTGTTGAGCCAACGGCAGACGTTCTGCTGCTCTTCCCAGCGGCAATTCCATTGCGCAAGCACCACCACGGCCGGGCCGCTGTGGCGTGCCTGAAACAATTGCGCATGCACTCGGTTATTTTCCGGCCAGGGGGACTGGATGGCGCTGGTGAATGTTAGGACGTCGTCCTTCAACACGTAATCGTCGCCTGGAGTGGTGGCGAACCATTCCTCGCTATGCAGCACGGTCTCGCGCGCGAAATTTTCCAGCCAGCCGCGCGGGTCGTGCTCTTTCGCCGAGCCTCCGATGTGTTCGAGGCCCCAGGCAAATGGCAGGACGCGGCGGTCCGGTTCCTGCGCGAAGCGCATGTGTTCGTAAGCGAAGACCTTCTGTGCGAGCCAGGACATGAGATGTAAACCATCAAATATAGCTGATCGCGAGGCGTGGTTTCAAACGGCGGTAAGCGGCTGAGGAATTGCTCCAAGACTTGGTAGACCGCAATGCTGACGCGTATCTTGCATCCCCTGGCCGGTACCGGTTGTGGTGCGGCCACCACGCGACCTTTCAAGAGCTTCCCCCTTTTTTGCGATGGACGGAATTGAGCCGGATGGTCGCCTTAGTGCCACTGAAGAATTTCGTGCACAAGCTTTGACCCTAGCAAAACAATGCTACCGCTCCTTGCAAGCTGAAGTCTTAAGCGCCGCAAACCCGTTCTCAGCCCTGAAAAATGCCCGCATCGGAAAGCTGAAGCGTCACTTCCGATGTGCCGTTAGGCGACCGGCTCTCTTCTGCCCGAAATAGCCTTGTTGCAGTCCGCTCGCGCAATTAATATAGCTCGGTCTATTCCGGAATGAGGTGAGCCATGAAGCGATTTGCAGCAATAATGATCGTGGTGGGAGTGTCACTGGGAGCGCAAACGATTTCCGCACAGGAATGGTCACAGGTTTGGGCGCGGGAGCGGATCGAAAAATCGCCGCGTCATAGTGAGTGGGTCGCGGTGAAACACGGTGGCCGCAGCGTGGAGACGCTGGTGGTCTACCCTGAATCGAAAGACAAGCGTCCCGTGGTGCTGGTGATTCACGAAATCTTCGGGCTAAGCGATTGGGCGCAGGAATTTGCAGACGAAGTGGCCGCGGAGGGTTACATCGCCGTCGCGCCAGACCTGGTGAGCGGCATGGCGCCGAATGGCGGCCGCACCAAGGATTTCCCCTCGGGCGTCACCGAAGCTGTCAGCAAGTTGAATCCCGACCAGGTGACGGCGGACCTGAACGCCGCAGCGGACTACGGCCTGAAGCTGCCTGCCGCGAATGGCAAGTTGTACGTCGTAGGATTCTGCTGGGGCGGAGGACAGAGCTTCCGCTTCGCGACAAACCGCGCCGATCTTGCCGCAACTTTTGTTTTCTACGGTGCGCCGCCCAGCTCAGAGGCAATGGCGCGCATCAAGGCGCCCGTCTATGGCTTCTATGCCGGGAACGACGCGCGTATTGACGCCACAATTCCGGACACAGTCTCCGCGATGAAAGCGGCGGGCAAAACTTACGACCCGGTGACTTATGACGGCGCCGGGCACGGGTTCATGCGCGCCGGCGAAGCGCCCGATGCCAGCGACGCCAACAAAAACGCCCGCGATGCGGCGTGGAAACGCTGGAAGGGCCTGCTCGCTCCGTGATCTTTTCCAAGGAATGCCGTCGATAAGGCGCGAAAAAGCTTGCCATTGCCAGGCCACCAGAGTAAACAAGCAACGCGCATGTCCAGCGACACTTCGATTCCTACGCTCTCTTTGAGCCTCCACATCTATGCTTGGGAAGACGCGACCGTGCTGCGTTGCACGGGCCGCCTCACCGCCGAGACCTCGCCGCACTTGAAGACAGAAGTGAAGGCCCTGCTGCCGCACAAACGGCGGCTGATCCTTGATCTAAGCGAGCTTGGCTACATGGATAGTTCCGGCCTGGGCACGCTGGTGGGTCTTTACATTTCGGCGAAGGGCGCGAAATGCGAATTGCAATTGTATAACTTGAGCCCGCGCATCCGCGAACTCCTCAGTATCACGAACGTTCTCTCGGTCTTCGAAACCTGCGGCCGCACCGGAATGCGTTTGCCCTAAGCCGCTTGCGGCATCGACTCCTCCTTCTTCGGGCTATGGGGTGCGGTGCGGAAGCGAAAGAGCAAGAGGGGAACTGTCGGGATTTCCCGACTGACTCCACCCACCTCCTAGAACCTACCGACCGGCGCGTGGCCGAAATGAGAAATGGTCCCGGGGCGGCCTGCTCGGACAGGCTCGTGCGGGACCGTTCCCCTACGACATTTGTGTTCAGCCCATGCGCTCAGGCGATGCAATCAGCCGACCTCCTCAGCGAAGTCGCTGTGCCGATGCCTTCGGCTGATTTGTGCCGCCGACTAGAATTCGCGCCGTGCGGCGTCGGCTTCTTCGGCCAATTGTTTGAGTGTTCGGAAAAAGCCCGTGGATTGTCCGGTGAACAGCCCGTCGTTCGTGAGCGATGTGACGGCAGCCTGCGCGCCGGCAAATCTGTCATCGCTGGGGCGAATTACGGCGCAGTGCGGCAAATTCGCGTTGATGAATTCGCAGGGAACGGGAAAGATCAAGCTGGGTTGCACCAAATTGGCCGGTTTCAGCGGAGGATTATTGAAAAAATCCGGAAACGTGAGGCCGGAGATGGGATCGCTGAACGGCGCCACCGGCTGCTGCACGCCATTACCCGCGAAATCCACCCATTCCAGGAAGTGAGCAATTTCATCCCCGCCGATGCCCAGCGTGATTTTCAATACTTCCCTGCTGCTGACTTTCTGGCTGAGCGCAGCGTACAAACTCGAGCCGCCCTGTTCAATCATTCCGAAGTGAAACGCCGCGACGTTGGCGATCGCCTGTATGTGATCGTTGCCGAGAAAGTTGGAGTTCGTCGCGCCGTTGAAATCACCGTTGTTTCGCGGAATCGCCGTGACGTTGTTAAGCGTAATCGCCTGCGGGAACGTCGCGCCGAAGTCCGGATTGGTAGTGCTGCGGTACCGCACGAACCAGCTGGTGTCCACGTTCAGGTGCATCAGGTTCGTCAGGCGCTTCATGCCCGATGATCCGGTGGCGGTGCTTCCGGGCAAAGTGCGAAATGCGTCCAGGTTGACCGGTTCGGCGCCTTTCGATTCCAGATAGGCGTTGAGAAAGGCCGCGTGGCTGGCTTCGTCCAGCGTGTTGCTAGTGATGTATTGCGGGCCGTCGCCATCGAGATTGGACAGCGCAATCTGATAATTGTTCATGACTTGGTTGGGATCTACTTCGATGGGAGGATTATCGCCAATGCCGCCTAGTTCCGCGTACTGAACCCACAGATCCGTTTCCAGGATTTCGGCGGCAGCCAGGAAACGCAGAATTGCCGCATCTCCCCGTGTGAGCCCTTCGTTGTCGCCCTCGCCGAATGCGGATTTCGCGCTGCCCAGCATTGCCGCACCCATCGTCGCTGCGCCTGCCGCCATCATGCCCTTCGTCAATAGCGACCGGCGATTTACCTTAGCATTCAGCAGTCCTTTCGATTTTTCCATGACGCTCCTCGCGTATTGAATTGAAAACCAAAGCCCGCGTAATCACACTAAGCACGTACCGGGCGGAGCTTGTCATGGGCAAATCAAATGATTGTCGCGTTGTTGTCAGATTTTCGTCTCTGGGCCGGGTGAACGGAAGACGAACGAGCGGCGAACTCAGAGCACGCGCGCGCAACCCGTCCTGGATTCGCTCAGGCCGGGACTTTCCTCCGGCGAATCACGCTGTACACAAAGCTGGAACCTGTCCTGTTTGGCACAGATTCGCGGGCGCTGAGCCGATAGACTAGCGGATATCTCCATTCGAGGTGAAATTCATGAAATACGCGATCTGTTTGACGGCACTGCTCATGCTCCTGGGTTCCACGGCTGCCACCTACGCACGCCAGGAAAAGGGGCAGGAGGGACATTCCGAGGGCGGGCACGCGCAAGCGGCCAAACCCGCACAGCAGCAGGCCAAGCCTGCACAACAGCACACACAGCAAGCCAAGCCGGCCGCAGCGCAGCACACGCAGGCGACGCACGCAGCGAGCCAGGCCAAGCCCGCGGAGCAGGAGCACGGCAGCGCGGCGAACCATGCGCAGCAAAACCATGCGGCCACAAACCAGTCGCACGCGGCGCAGTCACACGCGGCGGCGCCGAACCGAGCTGGTAATGGCGGCAGCCACGGCCGAATCGACAATGCGCACTACAACCGCAGTTTCGGCAGCGGGCACAGCTTTCACGTGAACCGTGGCGACTATGATCGTCATCGTTTCGCGTACGGCGGCTACAACTTCGGATTTGGTGCGCCGTGGCCAGTCGGATGGGGCTACGACGATGATGTGTACGTGGTCTACACCGACGGCGGGTATTACATGTACGACCGCATCCATCCGGGGCTGCGTCTTTCGATCAACATCCTGTAGTTCTTCCGGGCCCGGACGCGAGTAAGATTGCCAGTGGCCCATTCTTGTGTTTTTGCAAGAATGGGCAAACTGGCGGATAGTTTCTCGACCTTCTTTTAGCGTGGTTGATCACCGCTTCAAGGCTGCGTTCAATCGCGACTCTTCACCATCACAGGCTCAGTTCGTTCCGGGCGCGAATCGTGGTCCTTGCTGTTCCTTTGGCCCTCTTGCTCCAATTCGGCTTCTGGAACGCAGGCTAGCACGGGGCCGCGGCCGACTGCATTGTCGAGTCGATCGAATTCCCACAATGCTTCCGCCAGGAAGCCTCCGCGCGCGTAGCCTGCCGCGCGAAAAACGCGGCCGTGTTCGCGCCAAACCACAAGACAAGTAAGCCGCAAGAACAGGCGATGGATTGCTGAGACGATGCGGTCGGCGATGAGCGGTCGGTTGGCGGCGAGGCGCGAAAGCATCGAGGCTTGAAAACGCAAGTGCGCCGCCTCGTCCCGCAGAATTCTGCCGCAGATCGCTTGCAACAGGGGCGACTGAGTGGCCGCTCCCAGAGCACGGTAGTACGGAATGGCGATAATTTCAGCGGAAACCAGGACGCGCAGTGACAATTCCAATCCTGCCAGAACGCGCAGGCGGCGAAAAACCGTATCCACCCAATGGCTGCAACTCGCCGGGATTCCTTCACGCTGCATAAATCGCAACAGGTAACCGCTGTGGCGCTGCTCTTCTTTCACGAATAGCGCGAGCGCTTCAAGAAAATCCGGATCGCCGGCGGCGTTTGCGAATTCCCGGCCGCGTTGCAGCAGGCGCCTTCCGCTGGATCCTTCGCCCAGCTGAAATTGCTGGATGGAACTTTGGATACAGCGCGATTCTTCGCGGCTAAGCGCGGTGGGATCGCCCCAAGGCAAACGGTCCGCCGCGATGGCAGCGGCGAGGAAGAGGCGGCGCCAGGATGCGGATTCCGCGGTTGCTAAATCGTTGTACGCAAGCATGGAGTGGTCTCCTGGGAAGTACTTTACTATACAAAGTACTTTGACGCAAGCAAAAACACCGGGACCGCCTGCCATGGCGTGGGGAAGGCGTTCGTGGCGGCGGTCCCAAGTGCCCCTTACAACTGCAAAGCGCAACGCGCCTAGCTATGCTCGGCCGCGTTAGCAGTCGGGCACGATACTCAAGCCCTCGCTTGAGGCCTGCCGAGCGTTCGGGCAGAATTGACGTGTGGCGTTATCTACCTTCATCGGTTTTTTTGTCTTTCTGTTCGGCCTGATCATCGGCAGTTTTTTGAACGTGTGCATTCTACGCATCCCGTCGGGCAAGTCCATCGTGCTGCCGGCGTCGGCGTGCCCGAACTGCGGCGAGCCGATTCGCCCGTACGACAACATACCGGTGCTGAGCTATCTGCTGCTGGGCGGAAGGTGCCGCGGCTGCAAGACAAAAATCTCCTGGATGTATCCGCTGGTGGAATTGTTGACCGGCCTGCTGTTTTTTGGCTGCTTCTACGTCTTCGGATTCAGTGTCGAGACCGGAAAGTGGGCGGCCTTCTCAGCGATCATGGTCGTGCTGGTGTTCACCGACCTGCGCGAACGCATCTTGCCGGACGTGGTGAACTTCACCGGCCTCGCCATCGGCCTGCTGTTCAGCTTGTTCACCAAGCCGACGGATGGCACCGCCCTGTGGATCGCGAATCATTTGTTCGACTACCCTCCCCCGGCGCCGGTCCTTTCGCTGGTAGACGCGATTCTGGGCGCGGCGGTGGGCGGCGGCCTGCTGTGGGTGGTGTCCGAGGTGTATTTCAAACTGCGCGGCCGTGAAGGCATGGGCCTGGGCGATGTGAAAATGATGCTGATGGCCGGCGCGTTTCTGGGCGCGAAGCGTACACTGCTGACAATTCTGGCCGGTTCGCTGTTGGGTAGCGTGCTGGGCGTGGCGATAATTCTGGCGCGCCGCAAGGACGCGGATTACGAATTGCCGTTTGGCACATTTCTGGGCGCCGGGGCGTTGCTGGTGGTTTTCTTCGGCACGCCGCTGGTGAATTGGTATCAGTCTTTGCTGATGGTGCGTTGATGAAATTAACGAACTTGTCGAAATTCGCGGTGACGGCGCCGGTTCATGCGCATTCCGTGGCTGCGCTGCCGTTCAATATGGCCTTCGCGGTGGTGCTCGTGATCGTACTGTTCGCCGGCATGGTGTTAGCAGCGATGCTGCTGCGCAAATTCATGCGCGACCAGGCGCGTGCGAACAAGGAAGATTGGACCACGCCCAAGACGGACGTGGAGAATCCCTCGGCGTTCATGGCCGCATCGATGCAGGGAGTGATCGAAAAACTGCGCACGCAGGAAAAGGAACTGGCACGCCTGCATTTGCTGGCACAGGAACGCGCGCAGGAATCCGAGCGGCTCACCGAAGAAGTGACGCGCAACATGCCTACGGGCCTGCTGTTAGTGAACGCCACAGGCGCGATCAGCTCAACGAACCCTGCGGCAGAAGCCGCCCTGGGTATACGCACGCTGCGCTACCGTTCGTATAAGGAAATATTGGGCGCGGAATCGGAGCTGACGCAGATGCTCACGGCGTGCATCCGCGACGGGAAAACATTTCAGCGCGGCGAGATCGAACACCTCACATCCGAAGGCGCGGTGCGCAATCTGGGCGTCACCATCTCACCCATTTATCGCGCCGCGCGCGCATCCGGTAAATCCGGTGTGGCGGACAATCTGGCGAATGCTCGAGATTCACACACGCAGGATATGAAGATCAGCGGCGCCTTGTGCCTGATGAGCGACCTGACGGAATTGACCGCGTTGCAAAAACAAATTCGCTGGAAGGAAAATCTCGCGGCGCTGGGTGAAATGTCCGCGGGCATCGCACACGAATTCAAGAATTCCCTGGCTACCATTTCCGGCTACGCGCAGATGATTCGCAGCGAGACGACTCCGGGCGACGTGCGCGAATCCTCCGAACGGATTCTAGAGCAGACGCGCGCGCTCACCCACGTGGTAACCGAATTCCTGCGTTTCGCCAAACCGCTGGAAATCTGCTATGAGACGGTGCCAATGCAGACGGTGGTTGAGAAAGTCGCCGAAGAACTGCACGAAACGATCCCGCAATGCGCTGTCGAGTTCGAAGGCACCTTCCAGGATTTGCCGGGCGACGAAGCGCTGCTGCGCCAAGCCTTGCTGAACCTGGCGCGCAACGGCGCCGAATCCGCGCTGAGCACCAGTAAGACTCCGCGTGTGACGATTTCCGGAACCATCGAGGAATTGGGGGGCCGGAAGTGGCAGCGCATCTGCGTCGCGGATGATGGGCCGGGAATTTCGGAGACGGATTTGCCGAAAATCTTCCTGCCTTTCTACACCACCAAATCCGAAGGCACCGGCCTGGGCCTGGCCGTCGTACAGAAAGTGGCGCTGCAGCACGGCGGCAGCATCGAGGGCCGTAACCGCCAGGGCGGCGGAGCCGAGTTTCTGCTGTGGTTACCTTTGCGGCAGGACCCCCTGCCATCCACGGTTGCCACCCGCGCTGCCCGCATCTAAACTCAGAGCAGGCGTTCCACTGTCCTCCGAGGAGGCGTCAGCCCATGCGTAGAGACTTATTGTGCGTCGCTGTCGCGGCATTTTTATTGTTATCGGGCCGCGCGTTTGCGTTTCAGAACGCCCAGGGACAGCCCCGCCAGGGTCAAGCGCAACAGCCGCAGACACAAGCTCCCGCTACTCCGGCCACCGCGCCTGCCGCGTCCGCAACGCCACCCTCGTCTCCGGCACCTTCCTCGCAATCCACCACTGTGAGTGTTCCGCCGCAGACAACTGATCCGCTGGTGGCGGCTGCGCGCAAGGCCCGTGAGCAGAGAAAAGATCAAGCGGGCGCGAAGCCGGCACGAGTGTTTACCAACGATAATATTCCCACGCAAGGGGGTGTCTCCGCTGTGGGCGTGGCTCCCGCTGCGGATAACGCTGAGGGAACAGGGCCAGCCGCAGCGGCGCCGTCTGATAAACCTGCCGCGGCTGCGGGCGAATCTGCCTGGCGCGAACGTTTTGCACACCTGCGCAAGAAAATGGAGCAGGATCAGACCGATCTGGACCTGATGCAGCGCGAATTGGGCGTGCTGGACGTGCAGTATTACAACGATCCGGTGAAAAGCATGCAGCAAGGCTATTCGCGCAGCGACATCAACGAAAAAACCGACAAGATCGAAGCTAAGAAGAAAGCGATCGAAGCCGACGAGCAGGCCATCAGCGACGCCGAAGAGGAATTGCAGCGGTCCGGCGGCGATCCCGGCTGGGCGCGCTAGAAATTTCGCTTCATGGAACCGATCCTCCTTGTCGAAGATAAAGCCGAATTGCGGGCGATGCTCCGCAAGGCGCTGGAACGCGCGGGGTACACCGTCGAAGAAGCTCCGGATGGAAGTTCAGCCATCGAGAAAGTGCGCAGGCGGCGCTATCTGCTGGTTCTCTCCGATTTGAAACTTCCCGGAAGTTCTGGTCTGGACGTCCTGCGCGAATCACGGAAAGTGGAAGCCACGTTGCCGGTGATTTTGATGACCGCCTACGGCTCGGTGGAAGAAGCTGTCACTGCGATGAAGGAAGGCGCGTTCGATTTTATCCAGAAGCCGGTGGACCTGGACCATTTGAAATTGCTTTTGCAGCGCGCGGCGCAGCAGCAGGAATTGTTACGTGAGAATTTATTGTTGCGCGAGGAATATGCGGTGCGCTACGGCTTTCCGCGCATCGTCGGCGAGCATCCGACGATGAAAGATGCTAGCTCGATGACCCAGCGCGTGGCCGCGACGGATTCCACCGTGCTGTTGCTCGGCGAAAGCGGCACGGGCAAGGAAGTTTTTGCGCGCGCCATTCATCATCTGAGCCCGCGCGCGGATCATCCGTTTGTGGCGCTGAATTGCGCGGCGATTCCGGAAGGGCTGGTGGAGAACGAGCTTTTCGGTCACGAACGCGGAGCTTATACCGGGGCTGGCGCGCGCAAGATCGGCAAATTGGAACTGGCGCATCGCGGAACTTTATTTCTGGATGAAATTGGCGAGCTGCCCATGGCTATTCAAAGCAAGCTGTTGCGCGTGCTGGAAGAAAAACGCTTCGAGCGGGTCGGCGGCACGCAAGAAATTGAAGTGAACGTGCGCATCTTGACGGCGACGAACAAGGATTTGCGCGCGGCCGTCGCGGATAAGACTTTTCGTGAGGACCTTTTCTTCCGCATTTCCGCTGTGCCCATCACCATTCCGCCGTTGCGCGAGCGAGGCGATGATGTCCTCCTGCTGGCCGAGTATTTTCTGGAAAAGTTCCGGCGCGAATTTCGCAAGCCCGACCTGCAACTGGGCAAACAGACCCGCGCCCGCCTGCTCACCTATTCGTGGCCAGGTAACGTACGCGAATTGCAAAATGCCATCGAGCGCGCGGCGATTCTGGCGAACGGCTCGGAAATCAACGAGAGCGCGCTGCAGCTGCCGGAGTCCAAGCCGACGGCCGGAGAATTACCCGGTGGCATGCTGGCCGAACAATTTCTTTGGGAAGGCCCGCTCGAGGAAGTCTCGCAACGCGCCGTGCAACACGTGGAACGCTTCAAGATCCAAGACGCCCTGCGCGACGCGAAATGGAATAAAACCCGCGCCGCCGAAAAGCTTGGCGTCTCCTACAAAACCCTGCTCAATAAAATCCGCGTCCTCGGCCTGGAAAATTAAACCGCTGCGCGTCTAATCTCGGTACTTCACCGAACATCCATACAGTCGCGACCCAGGGTTTTTCACTGGCTTTCCGGCCATGGATTCCTCCAGCGCGAGACTTACGTAATTCGTCGCGCCTTGCACGTCTTGCAGGTCGGTAGTTGGCTTGTCGTCGATCGCGCCGCTGTAAATCACTACGCCTTGCGGATTGATTACCACCATCTGGGGCGAAGTTTTCGCGTCATACAAGTGGCCGATGTCGCCGGTCGGATCCAGCAACGCGGCAGTTGGCGCGGCCTGTTCTTTCGTCAGGTAGTCGTTCTCTTCGCTTGCGGTTACGTACCCTTGCTTGCCCGGCGCGGAAGAGAGAATGGTGAACCAGACCACGCCCTGGCTGGTCCAATGTTTTTGCAGGCGCTGCATATTGCCGCTGTTGTAATGTTTGCCGACATAGGGGCAGCCGTTGTTGTGCCATTCAAGGACCACATATTTTCCGCGATAGTCGGCGAGGCGCACGGTTTTGCCATTGCTCGCCGTCGCGGTGAATTCCGGCGCCGCATCGCCCACTTTCGCAGCCGCAATCAACAGGGGCACCGCGCACAACATCACCACAACCAGAATGCGATACAAATACGAGCCTTTCATTTTTGTGTTCCCTCCTTCGAGGAATCTGCCTGATTCGTTCCGTTGCCCGCGACGCCGCGCGCGGCCACGGCTTTTCTGATCGGCACATCCATTATGTAACCGCTATCGCCTTGCAGCACCAACACGCCCTTCAACCGCGGGATCGGCTTCAGCAGCTGATCCGATTTTCGCAGCGTCAGCTGGAAGCCGCCGGGCACCTCCGCAAATTGCTGCGGAGCGGCGTCCTGCACTTGCGATTCGGCGAGCGGAAAGAAAGTCGCCTGCGTGACTTGCCGGCCAATTTTCACGGTGAGCACGATTGCGTCAACCGCATCGGACCCGCTGACCCGCCAGTTGGCCGGCGCGGGCTGTGGCAACGCCTTGCGCGCGGCAGCAAACCAATCCGCAGCGCGCGCATCCGGCACCGGCGGCTGCGATTTCACGGGCAGCGTAAGCGAAAGCTGCGCCTTGCCCGGGATGCACATTTCGCGGCAGACCAGCACTCTCACTTCAGCTCCTAGTTGCGCGGGCCCGTGCGTCGCCAACGGGGCATGGACGTGCATCGGCACAACCAGCATTACATCGTCCTCATAACCAAAATCCACGATCGTGGATGTGCCCAATCGCCGCGGCGTCGGCCATTCGACTTCGCCAACCGTAACTCCGGCGGGCAACTGCCACTTCACGCGCGGCGGCTCGCCCGAGTCGCCGGGATTCACCCAGTAAACGTGCCAACCCTTCTCCAGCAGGAAACGCAAGCCGAGATGAATCGTGTGGCCCGCGGCGATCCATTGATTCTCGGCGACGAGTTCGAGCGTGCCGTGCGGGATCGGCGTGCCGTCGGCCCGCGCAGTTGCCACGCACAGCAGCAAAGCGGCTCCCAAAGCGAGAGCATGGCAAACGACCAAGCTTGAACAGCGCCGCCGCATATGTCTTTTGACGCACCCGCCAGCCAACCCGCTTCATTTCATCTGATGGGGCGCGCGCTTCATTGGTTTCCTGAACCGCGAGGCGGCGAGGTTGAGTTTTTCGGGGTACGCGTCGCGTTGTACCGCTCTTCAGTCTTTCCGCAGGCGCGCAGAGTGCAGCACGACGCTGCGAAAATTCCAGGAGGTAGTGTGCACGGAGGTGAATCCGACCTTCTCCATCAGCGCAGTGATTTCCTTCGGCACCGGAAAGCGCGCCACCGAACCAGGCAAATACGTGTAGGCCTCGCTGTTGCCGGAAATCGCCGCGCCCACGTGCGGCAAGACCTTGCGGAAATAAAACCGGAACAATCCGGCCATGGCTCCCGAGCCAGGCTCGGAAAATTCCAGAATGCCTACTTCCCCGCCGGGCTTCAGTACGCGCGCGATTTCCTTCAACCCCCGCTCGTAATTCACCAGATTGCGAAAACCGAAAGCGCTGGTCACCAAATCGAACGACGCATCCGCAAATGGCAAATGCAAAGCATCAGCGGTGGCGAACACAGTCGAACGCGAACGCTTAACGGCTTTGCGGCGCGCGCGTTCTAGCATGGGCTGCGCAAAATCGCTGCCGATTAGCGGGAAGCGGTGGGCGCCGCGGTCGCGGATCTCGTGCACGCGGACTTGCTCCATCGCAAACGTCAAGTCGCCGGTGCCACAACACAAATCCAGCACGCGCGCGTCGGTGCGCCGCAGCACGCGGCGGAATTTTCGCGCGGTGCGCCGGCGCCACACCTTGTCGAGAGAAAAGGACAGCGCGTGATTCAGAAAATCGTAGCGCGGAGCGATGCGGCTGAACATTTCGCGCACGCGCGCTGATGCTTCGCCTTCCGTGCGTGTGCCAGTAGGCCGTGTTCCCGGCAATTTCGGCAGCTTTCCAGTTTCAACAGTCATGCGACGTGCTTGCGCATCAGGTTTTGGCCCGCGCGGAGAGGGCTGGCAATTCCGCGAAGGTGCGGGACACCAGAGTCCAGGGAAGGTCGATACCCCATTCCACTTTACCGATACGTCCCGGCAGCACCCAGAGCACGCGTCCGCCACGCGCTTTCTTATCACCTGATAAGATTGGGCGCAATTGCGTAGCGTGGATTCCCGCAAGGGACGGCACCGGGCCCACGCTGCCGATCAGCCGCATCATGCGCGTCGCCTCGCTTTCGCGCAACCGCTCGGTAGCGACGCCCAATAGAATTACCGCGAGCATGCCCCAGGCGATGGCTTCGCCATGCAGAAAGCGGCGATAGCGCGTGGCGGCTTCGAGGGCATGGCCCAGCGTGTGTCCGAAATTTAGAATATGGCGCAGGCCGCCTTCGCGTTCGTCGCGCGCGACGACGTCGGCTTTGATGCGAATGCAGTGCGTGATGACCCGCTCGAGCGCTTTGGCGTCGCGTCTGAGCAGCGCGAGCATGTGGCGCTCCAGATAAGCGAAAAGCTCCGGGTCGGCGATGATGCCGTACTTCACCACTTCGTACAGGCCGGAGCGGTATTCGCGGTGCGGCAGCGTGAGCAGAACTTTCGGATCTGCGAGCACCAGCTTCGGCGGATAGAATGCGCCCACGAGATTTTTCCCTTCCGGGAGATTCACGCCGGTCTTTCCGCCGATGGAGCTGTCCACTTGGGCCACGAGCGTCGTGGGCACATGCACCAGCCGCACGCCGCGCAAATAACTGGCCGCCGCGAAACCGGCCACGTCGCCGACGACACCGCCGCCCATCGCTACAATCGTGGCCCTGCGATCGGCGCCGGCCAGCACGAGCTGGCGCGTGATTTGTTCGATCGTGGCGAGATCCTTCGCGGATTCGCCGTCGTCGAAAAGCATCGCGCGCACCGGCACGCGCGGCCCCTTGCCGAGCGCGCGCAGCAGCGGCCGGCCCCAGTGTTCCCACACGCGCGGTGCGGAGAGCACGTAGATGCCGGTCGTATCGCCCAAACGGGCCAATGCCACGCCAGCGCGCGCGAAAACGCCCGGCGCACATTGCACCTGATAAGCGCCGCCGGATGAATTGATGCGAATGGTAGGCATTGGTGAACCAAGGAAATGTAGCACAAGTGAACGGTGGAACCCGCCCGTCAGGAGATGGATGCCACCAGGGACCCTGAGCTAGTGAAATTTACTCTGCAGCTCGTTCACCGATTCCAGAATCACATAGCCTACGATTGCGACGCTCCGCGGGCTCACTTTATCCATCGTGTCCTGCGGCGTGTGCCAGTAACCGGCGGCGATGTAATCGTTCAAATCAATGATGTCCAGCGCCGGAACGCCGCGCATTAGAAAGGGGTCATGATCGTCGCTCGTGGTCGTCTCTTCGGAAACAAAAATATCTTTGTAGCCCAACTGCGCTGCCTTTTTCCACACCAGATCGTTGAGCCACTTCGGCGAATCGGACTGGCGCAGAATCTTCAGATTGTACTGGCCGATCATGTCCGCCAGCAGCACAGCCTTTACGCGTTTCAGATCTCCGGAAACTGCCATGCGCGCGGCGAGTTCGCGGCTGCCATAGGTATGGTCGTCATTCTGATCCCAATTTACGAAGGCTTCTTCGCCGTCGAGGAACGCCAACCATACCGAGTTCGGGCCTTTCTTGCCACACAGCTGCCGCCCCATTTCGAGCATCATTCCGGTGGAGGAAGCACTATCTTCCGCACCCAAAAAATTGTCGACGCTGCTGAGCGTGTCGTAGTGCGTGAGCAGCAGAATGATTCCCTGCCCTGTGCCGGGAACTTTCCCTATGATGTTTTTCATCGCCACGTTGCCCTTCGGCGTGGACGCGTGGAAGTCGTCCTGGTCCACTTCGCAGCCATCGGCTTTCAGTTCCGAGACGATGTAATCCTGCGAATGATGCAGCGCTTCCGAAGCGGGCGGGCGCGGACCGAAGCTGACGAGTCTCGCGACGTGCTCGTACGCTTTCGCGCCGTCGAAGCCGCCGGTTTGGTCGGCGGGTGGTGCAACTTCAGCTAATTTGGGCGCGGTGGCCGACTGACCCGCCGCAGGCGCTCCGGCACCCGAACCGGCCGCTGCAGAATTCGGTGAACCGGAAGGCGCAGACGACGGCGCATTCGACGCGCCACAAGCCACCACACCGGACAGCACCGCGACCGCCCACGCCATCCAGAATTTACCGCATATTCCATTTGCCGAATTGGCCACGCTATTACGCCTCCCCGCCGCTCACAGTTTGCGTCTGCTTGTTCCTGAGCACCACGTAAGAAACCAGCACTCCCACAAAATACAGCACGATCATCGGCGCCATAAACACCAGCATGGTGGTGGCGTCAGGCGTGGGCGTCACGATCGCCGCCACGATGGTGATGATCAGCATCGCATAGCGAAAATTCTTCAGCAGGAATTTAGGTGTCACGATCCCGAACAGTGACAAAATGAAAATCAGCACCGGCAGTTCGAAAATTACGCCCAGCCCCACCAGAATAATCAGGATCAGCTCAAAATATTCGTTGTAATTGATCAGCGGCTTCACCGGCGAGTCCGTCGCGAAGCCCATGAGAAATCCCAAAGTGCGCGGCAGCATGATGAAGTAACCGAAAGCGATGCCGCACAGAAACAAAACCATCGAAGAAACAATAAACCCAGACACCGCGCGCCGCTCGTGCTTGTACAAACCCGGCGCGACGAATAACCACACCTGGTACAGCACGAACGGCATCGCCAGCACCACGCCCAGGTACAAACCGATGTTGATGACTAGCGTTAAATAGCCGGCCGGCGAAGTGAAATACAGTTTGTCGTCAAAATGCGCCGACCGCAGCGCCTCTTGCATCGGTTTCACCAGTATCACGATGAAGTGTTTCGAGACCAGCAGGCCAATTCCCGCGCCCACCGCAATCGCCGCCGCGGAATAAATCAGCCGCTTGCGCAGATCGAGCAGGTGCTCGAAAAACGACATGCGCCCGCCGGCATCTTCTTCGGCGGGCGGCGCGACGGCGGGCTCAGGCTGGACGGGCGCGACCATCGCTCACTTTCTCGGGATCTTCCGTCGCAGTTGCGGGAACGTCAGCAGCAGGAGCTTGTTCGGATTGCGCACTGGGTGTTATCGAGTGAGTTTCGAACTGCGGGTGTTTGGGATCCGCCAAATCGCGCACCGCAACCGAATTCGGCGGCTCGGTCGCCACAGTTCCCGGCGCGGGCGGCAATGCATTCTCCGACGGCGACGCACCCTCCGCAGACGACGCTTCGGGCGTCGACACGTGCAACGCGGGAGCGGTGGTGCCGCCTTCCATGGTCTGGGTGGGTGGCTCTGCTTCACGCACACGTCGTAATTCGGCCTCGCGCTCCAGTTCGCGCATGTGGCCTTCAAAAGTAGAGCGCAGATCGCCCGTCGCACGGCGGAATTCGCCCATTACTTTACCCAGCGTGCGCGCCAGTTCCGGCAACTTCTCCGGGCCAAACACCATCAGAGCAACGGCGAAAATGATAATCAGGTGTGGGACGCTGAACATGTGGCCTTTG
>Ga0210391_10001737_pt1 | contig 19429 bp, 11 predicted proteins | sample IncBWC12OmetaG_FD_160573 | JGI IMG/M metagenome (GOLD analysis project Ga0210391, IMG submission 160573) | Forest soil microbial communities from Barre Woods Harvard Forest LTER site, Petersham, Massachusetts, United States - Inc-BW-C-12-O ...
CATCTCGTGGCATTGTGTTTGACCCGTGCTTGAAGAACAAATGTTCGCCGCACAGAGGGGTGCGCAAGTAGGCGCAACAATCAAAGCCAGCGCTGCCAAGAGGGCAAGCGCGACAGCGCTTGTGCGTCCAATTCGAACTGGGATCGCTTGGTTCATTCTCGCCCGCTCAATGAGAGGCATCCTTATGTTCGCCAAAAAGCCAGCGACGCACACCCTTTGGAACTTTTGAAAATCGACCGAGTCCAGCCGCCGAAGCTACAAAGGATGCAGCCCAAAGCAACCTATACGCGACCAAACCTAATACGAGGAGCACCGTAAGCGACGTGGCTATCAGCGATGACTTATCCATAGCGCACCTCGCGGATAGTGTACCACTGCCGGGGTGGCGCGTTAACGATACGCCTCTTACTTTGAATGGCCCGCGAGCGAATATTTAGAATGATTCGAATTTAGGGTAGAAATCTGGTGGGGCTGGCGAGGTTCGAACTCGCGACAACCGGTTTAGGAAACCGATGCTCTATCCATCTGAGCTACAGCCCCGCTTCTGGACATTATATTACGATCCGCGCCACTCGCCTCAAAACCCTTGGATGTGCCGTCGCTGTTAATCACGTCCGCCCGGAGGTGGCGGAGGATTGGGGTCGGGTTGCAAACCCGGAGGGACTACCTTATTGAGTTTCAAGCTTTTGAAAATGCTTGGCCAATATTCTTTAAGCAGATTGTTTGCGGCACCGAATCCGATTCGGATGCCGTAGCGCTCAAATGTTTTCGACGCAGTTCGTTCGTTGTCCGGAAGATAAGTGTTAGCAAGGCTCTCCGCCACAAGAGGTCCCAAAATCCCGGGCAGGTTAAATCTCTCTACGCCTGCATCCGTTCGAATCACAACGACCCGGCGCAACGCGTGGCCGACTCGGTCCTTCCACCCGCCGTTCAGTCTCACAAAAAATCGCGGATCTTCATGCAGCGCGGCGGGCAACACGAACGTACCAAAAAATTGGCTCGAAGCTCCTGTCGCCCAGAAAGCTCCAAATCTTTTTCCAAAGCCTTCACCACCTTGCCCATAGCCCGAAAGAGTGCCTCGCGCTTCGCTGATTCCTGCCGCGGCTGCCGAACTCAGGATCTGGGGTGCGGCAACTGTCTTGCTCACAAAAAGTTCGAATTTCTCCATCGAGGAAAGTGGTCCCGAGGAAGTCGCCAAATCTGGATAAACGTAGGACTTTCGTGCAATCAATCCGAAGGAAGTCGATAGAGGATTTTTCTGCTGGTTCTGATCTGTTGCGTCTGGATTTTGGTGTGCCTTCGGGGCATCCGGCAGATTGGATTTGTCGGGGTTTTCCTGCGCTTTCGCCGCGCAGCTTGCGAAGACGATGGCCGCACTTGCCAGGATCAGCTGGGTCCTCAGCGTCATACGTCGCATTTTAGCACGCGCCCTTTCGGGCTTGTCCCTACCGTGTTTCCGGTACTTTTCCCCGCCGAGGATGGCATTAATTCTTCGAACCCGCACTTGGCGGCATTCCATGGCCGTGCTCATCGCCGTTTACGGTTGTCTACCGCATCGAGAGCACGGCGTCTTGTTACTGATTGGTCTTTGGTTCCGAGGCTGTTTCTTCCTGCTTTTCGTCAGCCTTTTGCCAGCTAGGATTGATCTCATATTCCTTCATGGATTTCGCGAGTGCTTCGGTCTTCTTGCCAAGGTCTTTCTGATAGACTTCCCCGGTTTCGTTCACGACAAATGTCATGACGCCAGACGAGCCGTATTCTGCCGGGTACGCCACGAAAGCGAAGCCACCGGTCACCTTACCGTCTGCGATGTAGCTTTTCGCGCCCCCTGGTCCATCCTTCCCTTGACGAGTCAGGATGTGAAAAAAGTAGCCGCGAAATGGAGCCTGAGCGCCTTCCCGGCTTTTGCTATCGCCATCGATCACAGCCGACGCCAGCAGCGGTCCGATAGGACTTTGGGGTTCGCCTGACCCAGCTTTCCAATAGAGGCCGTTGTGCTGGCCTTCGTCACTATATATTTTCAGCGTGTACTGGTCGTGCTGCGCGGAATAATATTCCTTCTCCGCCGCCACTAATTCCTCGCAAACTCGAATGGTCGACATCTCATTCTCACCAATGCGCCGGAAAAGGATTTCTTTCTTGCCTGCGTCGGTGTCGAAATACCAGACACTGCCTTTTCTGACGAGCGGTATGGGTGTCGGCCAATTTTCCGCGCCGATATAGAGGGTCGTGGTGGAATTCGGTTCGTCGACAAGACGGTGCATTTGTTCATATCGACGAACGAAATTTGCGCGAGTTTCGGCGTCTTCCTTTTCGTCTCCCGACGAGACGATTTGCTTTCCGTCGCGTCCGAAGATCTCGATCAGCGCTTTTTCGTCGTTGCTCTGCAACGCCTTGACTAGGGCGTGGCTCGCAGCTTCCGCCGAGGGGAATGTTTTCTGCCCTTGCTGCTGCGCTGCGGCGCGCGTAGTAAAGCAGGCCGTTAAAAGGATGGCAACCGCTACTAACCTTGAAAAGCCGGCCCAGAGAAATTTGTCCAAGTTCAGCTGCTTCCGCGACATAGTATTTTTCTCCATTTATAAATTTTTATTATCCACGAGGAACTCGTGGAGAGTTCGATTACCGGGGCCTGCCCCCGCCGCCGCCGCGAGGCGCTCCGCCGCCATGAGATCCTCCGAAGCTGGAACTGCCGCGCGACGAATAGCTTCTTGCCTGGCCACCGCGGTCGTAACCGCTGAACGCGCCCGATTTTGTACCGCCCTGCGCGCGGGGTTGAGCGTAGCCGCGAGCCGCCTGGCTGTTTCCGTTGAACGGCCTGGTCGTTGCGCCGGGGCGATTGTAGACACCGCCGTGCACGCCTCCTGCTCGGTAATAACTGTTCCGGTTGTAGAAGGTGGCGCTCCGGGAGTAGTAGCGGTTGTTGTTGTAGATAGCGTAGTGGTTGTGCCAATTAAATCCCCAGTTGTTCCAGCCCCACCCGAAACCGCCGTAGAAGCCGATTCCAAAGCCGATTCCGAACGAGAGGTAGGGACCGCCGTACCAGATTCCGGGATAGGGATACCAGTAAGGCCACGGCCCGATGGGAGCGCCGTAGACCACCCACGGATTGTAGGCGGGGACGTAAACGATATTGGGGTCAGCAGGCTGAATGACGACTGTCGAATCTTGCGTTGAGACGGTTTGCTGAGGCGTGGTCTTAAGATGGCCTGCTTGCTGGGCTCGCTGGCGCATCACCTGTACGGCATCCATTACATCCTGTTGTTGGTTGTAATAGGCGTCGCCTAAAGAGGACGTCCAGCTGAGGTTCTTGTCCATGTTTCCAAGGACCGACGGAAACGCGGCAAGTGCTTTTACACTTGGATCCCAGGGCTGTTGGTCGACAGCTTGACCGAGTGCATCGCCCTTTAGATCGGGATTCGCTTGGACCCATCTGTCGGCCTCGACGACTTGCTCGGGAAACGTGGAGGCCGCCAATATCTGGGCCACCAGCGAATCCGGATAAAGCGCAATGGGCGCTACCAACCTTTGTAGCTGATCGGGAGTCTGAGGCGCAGGCTGCGGCCTCTGTGCGTCTGGCTGTACTTGGTCCTGACTCTGCACCGGTGGTGGTGCGGCGTCTTGCTGGGCGCCTAGGTTCTGAGCCCCGCTCGCGAACAGCACACCCACCGATAAACCCGAAGCCAAAATGCATTTAGATAAGCGAGGGCTGAACAGCCTCGCGGCACCTCTGATAATGTTCATTTCTTGAACCTCCTCTCCGGCTTTATTGCTATAAGTCTGTTACCAAGTTAGATGAGCGAAGCACGGCCAAGGATATCTAAAAGATTTCCTCAATCATTCCGACCCGGGTATCCCAATTTGGTAATTCGGACTGTTGGATAACGTATGCGTGGGTGAATGCAAGCATCATTGCCGCGAGTAGCCTAACAAGAGGCCCCGGAACAGGCTGTACAAAAGGGAACGCAGCCGGGCTGCGCGAACCGGAAATATATCTAAGTGCTTTGTTTCTGCCGATATCCTCCGCCCCCCTCGCCGTGCTAACATCCTCTACCGCTCCCTATCCGTCACCAGCCCTGGCCCACTGGAGACTGTCATGAATCGCAACCTTCGCATCATTGCCATTGTGGTTGTCGTTTTGCTCCTTCTTGTAGTTATCGTTCCATTTCTGATTCCCGTGGACAAATTCCGTCCCACCATTGAAGAGAAGGCTTCGCAAGCGCTTGGCCGAAAGGTTCAGCTTGGCGATCTAAGCTTTTCGCTGCTCAGAGGATCGCTTTCGGCAGAAAATCTTTCCGTCGGCGATGATCCCAAGTTCAGCACGTCGCCGTTCCTGACCGCCAAATCGCTCAAAGTCGGCGTCGAAATAATGCCGCTCATCTTCAGCAAAACCCTTAATGTCACTGGCATCACGATCGAGGATCCCGAAGTGAATCTTCTTCGCAATCCCGCGGGGCAGTGGAACTATTCCACTCTCGGCGGAGCCTCCGCCAAGTCGGCGCAGAAGCCAGCCGCGTCGTCTTCCGGCGCACCTGCTGATTTCTCCGTTCAGAAATTCGCGCTCAATGACGGCCGCATCACCGTGGGCTCCTCGACCAGCCAAAAGCGCAGCACTTACGATCATGTGGACGTGGTCGCATCCAACTTTTCTGCGACTTCCAAATTTCCTGTCACCGTTACCGCCGATCTTCCTTCTGGTGGGAAATTCAAGCTCGATGGAACCGCCGGGCCGATCGATGAGACGGACGCTTCACTCACTCCCATCGACGCCAAGCTCGAAGTAAACTCGCTTGATCTTGGTTCCACCGGGTTTGTCGATGCGAGGTCTGGCCTGGGGGGCATTCTCGATCTCACCGCGAATCTCTCCTCGCAGAATGGCGAAGCGGAGACCAAGGGCAACATAAAAATTTCCAAAGCACTTTTCATCGCCGGTGGTTCCCCGGCGGGCGTTCCAGTCACGGTCGATTTCAATACCAAATACGATCTACAGAAGAGTTCCGGCGTGCTTAACCCCTCGACGGTCAAGATTGGCAATGCTGCCGCACAGCTCAGCGGTACCTATAAGACGGCCGGGGACGATACTGTTGTCAACATCAAGGTAGATGCGAAAAACATGCCAGCGAAAGACCTGGAGTCTTTTCTCCCCGCGCTTGGCATCAATCTTCCAAAGGGAGCTTCGCTACAGTCTGGCAACCTAAACGCGAATCTGAACCTTGCTGGCCCCGTGGGGAAATTGGTTACAACGGGCGACGTCGGCCTCTTCAACGGAGTTTTGGCGGGCTTCGATCTTGGCTCAAAGATGAGCGGTGTTGGATCACTTGCGGGCATCAAGAGCGGCAGAGACTTGCAAATTGAAAAGATGACCAGCAATCTTCGCATGGCGCCCGACGGTTTGAAGGCGGACAACTTCATCGCCGTTCTGCCTAATGTAGGAAATCTTTCCGGCGCGGGCACGATCGACTCCAAAAACAACCTCGATTTCAAAATGGCCGCCACGCTCAATGGCGCGCTCGGTGAGGTTGCCAGCCCCGTATCCAGCGCGGGCGGAATGCTTGGCAAAGTCACAGGGGGCGGCGGTAGCAACGGCTGCAAAGGCGGCACAACCGTGCCTTTCCAAATCCAAGGCACGACTGCGGATCCTAAGTTTCTTCCCGATGTCGGCGGACTCGCGGCAGGCATGATGAAGTCGCAGCTTGGCTGCGCCGGCGGTCTCGGCGCAAGCGGCGCAAAAGAGGCGGGCGCAGCTCCCGCCGGGGCCGCAAAAAGTCTCGGCGGTCTCTTCAAGAAAAAACCGCCGCAGTAGACAGCGAAGGAGCCAAGTCTCTTCGTTACTTTATGTCTGACGGTGCCCTAAAGGTTATTCGTGGCGAAGTGCCACCATGGGATCGACACGCGTGGCGCGCCGCGCCGGTAAGTAACACGCAGAAAGCGCCGCGGCTGCTAGCAAGATGGAGACTGCGGCGTACGTAAGCGGATCTGTTGCGACAACGCCAATCAGCAGTTTGGACATCGCGCGGGCAACGAGGTTCGCCGCCAGCATACCAAGGAACAGACCTGCGACTAGCAATCTGAATCCTTGGCCGGAAATTAACTTGAGGATGTCGCTGCGGCCCGCGCCGATAGCCATTCGAACTCCGATCTCATGAGTCCGCAGGGAAACCACAAAAGAAACCACACCATACACTCCGACAATGGAGAGGACGAGTCCGAGGATTCCCAACACGCCTGCCAGGGAGGCCGCCAGACGAAAGATGAACGTGCCGCCTAGACCGCCGATGGCCTCTCGCATCGTGCGGACATCAATGGCCGGCATGTTGGGGTCAAGCTCGCGGAGCTGTTCCTGGACAACGGCACCAAGCGATCCCCCGGGAATGGAGGATCTAATCTGAAGTGAGCGGAATGACGTGAAGCTCTGGGTGAGCGGAAGGTAGAAATAGGGCTGCGGATCCGGGGAGAGAAAGAAGTACTGGCTGTTGCGTGCGACGCCTACTACCGAAATCAGATGTTCCGAAGCACTGTTGAGACTGAAACGCTTGCCAATGGGGTCTTCTCCCGGCCAGAGTCTTTTTGCCAGAGTCTGATTTACAATCGCGACGGGCGGCGCGCTTTCATTGTCTGAGTCCGCGAATGGGCGACCCTGTAAGAGAGGCAGGCGCATGGTTTCAAAGTAGGAAGAATCGACAAGATTGAAAGAAATGTCGGAGGGCTGCTGGGGATATGCAAGGGGATGACCTTCGACGTAGGGGCGGCCTGTGCGGCCGGGACACATCAGTGGAACCGCGAACGACAAACTAGCTGATCGAACGCTCGGGAGGGCGCGAACACGACTGAGAAGTTCTCGGTAAAAATTATTCGTGCGAGTTTCGTCGTAACCGATCTGATGAGGATCGAGCATCACGTTGAGGACACCATGGGGATCAAAGCCCATATCCATGTGCTCGGCGTAACGCAGGCTGCGTACAAGTAGGCTGGCAACAATCAGCAACATGAGCGACGCCGCCACTTGCATGACTATCAAGACGCTGCGAGCTCCGTGACGGCCAGCCAGGACGGAAGCGTTGCGGCCAACCGAACGAAGGGTGACGTTAGGGTCTGCACGGGTAGAGCTCAAGGCCGGCCAGAGGCCAACGAGAATTGCCGTGAGAAGCACCGCAGTCCCCGTGTAAACGAAAACTCTCCAGTCAAAACGAGGGTCTAGCCTGTAAGCAAAGTTCGCCGTCGAAGTGACAGAACGTAAAAGGGTGCCGCTCGCGCGGAGGGCCCAGTCGCCTAGGAGCATGCCTGTTGCGCCACCAAGAAAGGCGAGCAGAAGGCTTTCAGCCAGCATGTGGCGCATGATCCGGAAGCGACCAGCGCCCAAGGCCGTGCGAATGGCCATTTCACGCTGACGCGCCGCCGCTCGCACGAGAAGAAGATTCGCCACATTCACGCAAGCGATCAAGAGCAAAAGAGCAGGCAGGATGAGAAACAACCCGGCGACCGCCGGAACAAAGCTGGCAACGAAAGGTGCGGGCCGGGCGAATTTCTCGGGAATCACGCGAACGCGGACTCCATCGTCTGCTTCGGGATGCAGTGCAGCAAGGCGCGCGGACACAACGTCCAAAGAATTCTGTGCTTGCGAAATGCTGGTTCCAGGCCGAAGCCTCCCAAGCACGGTGAATTCTCGCTCGCGACGGTCCGTCCAAAAGTTCTGTGAATCAACGCCTGACTTCAAGGCGCCTAGAGGCAGATAGCCATCCAATTCGAAGGCAAAGAGCGTGCCGTGAAACTCCTTGGGAGTAACTCCTACGATTGTCGCGGACCGGCCATTGACGAGGACCTGCTTCCCCACACAACCCGTATCACCGGCCAAATTCTTTTGCCAATAGGAGTACCCGAGGACAACCAGAAGCGGCTCGCCTGGTTTGTCGCTTTCACCGGGGAGGAAGAGCCGGCCGAGGAATGGATGAATTCCGAGAGCAGTGAAATAATTATCGGTAACGGCGCCATAGGCCATCTCATTTGCGTTTCCATTGACACTAAGTCCCCCTACGCCGAGCTCATAGGCAAAAAGGCTGGAGAAAGAGCCTGCTTGGTTTCGGAAATCGAGAAAATCGGGAAAGGAAAAATTGGAAGAGGCAGAGCTGTTTTTCTGCTGTGCAGCCAGAACCATGATTTGTTCAGGATTTGGCACTGGCAGCGGGCGCAGCAGCCATCCATTCAACACGCTGAAGACGGCCGTGTTCACACCGACACCCAGAGCGAGAGTAAGGACGCCTGCGATTGCGAAGCCGGGGTTTTTGCGGAGCGAACGCATGGCGTAGCGAATGTCTTGGAGAAAGTCCTCGACAGTGGGCCAGTGCCAGATTTGGCGGCTGTCTCGTTCGATCAGGGTTATGTTTCCAAATGCTCGGCGTGCGGCCGCGATGGCTTCTTTTCTAGATAAACCGGTGGCGATGAGTTCGTCGATCTTTTCTTCGAGGTGTTGTTGCATCTCTTCGGAGAGGTCATTGTAGAGGCGGCGACGCGAGAAGAACTGTTTGAGCCAATTCATGATTTGCTCCGCGTTAAGACGTGCTCGATGCATCCGAAGATTCATACTGACAGTTCACTCATACCTCAGTGCGACCATAGGATCGACGCGTGTCGCGCGGCGGGCTGGGATGTAGCACGCCAAAACAGCAACGCCTGTCAATACAAGCGATACGGCGATGAACGTTGCGGGGTCGTTCGTGCCGACTCCGAAGAGTAGTTGCGAGAAGCTCGAGAGCAGCCGAGTGAGAATCAGGGCGGCGATTGCGCCGATAGCGAGGCCGACAAGGGCCACGCGAAGACCTTGTCCTACTACCATGCGAAAGATATTTTTCTTTTCAGCGCCAAGCGCCATGCGAATTCCAATTTCATGCACGCGCTGGGAGACTGAATAGGAAACTACGCCATAGATTCCGACGGACGCCAGCAGCAACGCCAAACCCGCAAATGTTGCTAATAGGACCATGGGAAATCGCTGTGACGACATAGACTCCGAAACAATTTGCTGCATCGTGTGGACGTCATAAACCGTCTCGTCGATGCTCCCTCCGTAGACCGCCGCTTTAATCGCAGGAATCATCGTTGCCGCATCAAGCGGAGTGCGAACGATAATCTTCCAGTCGGGATAGTTCAGTGGCACCCACTTGTCAGGGTCCTGGTAAAGCGAAAAGTAGCTTTGCGCCCGGGTGTACGTGCCGGTTTCGCCCAAGCCCCAATGGCTGACGTGGCCGACCACTCCGACAATTGGGCAGGGGCCTACAGGAGTGCTGTATCCGAAAGTAATTGTTTGGCCCACGGGATCTTTGCCAGGGAAATACTGCTGGGCAAAAACGCTATCGATGACAGTGACGCACGGGGATTTGGTGGTGTCTTCGGGAGTAAAGAAGCGGCCTCGGAGCAGCGGTATCTCCATCGTGCGGAGATAGTCTGGGCCAGTGCCGAATACCAACGTGCGCGGCGCGTTCTGAACCGACTCGGGTTTTTGAGAGTCGATCCAGAAGGGCGCTTCGTCATCACCGGGGGTCAAAGGAATGAGCATGGTAAAGTCCGCCGCTTGGACGCCGGGAATCGTTCGGATACGCTCGAGCAACTGCTGAAAACCAACGCGGATGCCAGCTCCTGTCTTGCTGGCCGAAGGCGAGAGCCCCACTTTGAAGGTAATGAGGTGTTGTGTATCGAAGCCGGGATTGGTCTCCCACAAGTGGCGGATGGTGCGGAGCAGCAGGCCAGCGCCCACCAATAACACAAGCGTCAGAGCCATTTGAACAATCAAGAGGCTACTTTGGGCGCGATGATGGGCGCTTGTGGAACCTCGGCCTCCTTCCTTTAGCGAGGTTTGCAGATCACCCTTTGAATTTTTTAGAGCGGGCGCGAGCCCAAAGAGAATTCCAACCGCGATCGAAACGCCAAACGTGAACCAAAGCACGGAGGCATTTACGCCGATGTTTTCGCTGCGCGGCAAGTTTCCTGTCATCACCGCGACCAGGGGCTTGACTCCCAAAACGGCAACGAGCACGCCTAGCGCGCCGCCGGCGAGCGAAAGAAGCACGCTTTCTGTCAGCAACTGTCGCACAACGCGCGAGCGATTTGCTCCGAGTGCCGCGCGGATCGCAAACTCCTCCGAGCGCGCTGCCGAGCGAGCCATCCAGAGATTGGCCACATTCGCGCACGTGATCAGCAAAACTAGGCCGACGGCTCCCAACAGCAACAGAAGTGTTCCGCGCACGTCTCCAACGATCATTTGCTTGAGAGGCTCAACGTCGATTCCCAGGCCTCGATCCGCTTCGGGGTAGAGCTGGTCCAGATGGTCCTGGATCGCGCTCATTTCCGCTTGAGCCTGCGAGATGGTTACGCCGGGTTTCAGGCGAGCGATGGACACCATAGCGTCATGGCTTCCGCGAGCTTCGAGGAGCAGTGGATTGTGCTGCCCGAGCGGTAGATACACGTCCGAGTCACCGATGAAACGAAACTCCGCTGGAAGGATTCCTACGATCGTGTAGTCAATTCCGCTCAAAGCTACAGACTGACCGAGTGTTTGAGGGTTGGCACCGAAGCGGCTTCTCCACAATCGATTGCTAATAATGACGACAGGAGCTCCGCCGCGCTGGTTTTCCTGCGGAGTGAAATCGCGGCCGAGGGATGGCTCTACGCCAAGCGTGCCGAGGAAGCCGGAGGAGATTTCGTCGCCGGCAAGGTGCTCAGGTATCCCCTGACCTGTCAGGTCAAACCCCTGGCCGAGCCTGACGACAGCCATTTGCTGAAACGAACGGGCACTGCGCTGCCAGTCCAAGAAGTTGGGATACGAAATAGCGTCTTGTGGAAAGCGCAGGTTGCTTTCCATCACCATAACGAGTCGACCGGGCTCGGAATAATGCAGCGGGGCCAACACAACCCCTTGCACCACACTGAACATCGCTGTGTTCGCGCCGATGCCGAGTGCTAGTGTGAGGATGACGACGGCTGTGAAACCCGGAGACTTACGCAGCATCCGGAAGGCAAAGCGAACGTCAAGTAGAAGGTTCTCGATGGATGGCCAGCGCCAGACGTCGCGGCTGTCACTCTCGATCAAGGTCGCATTGCCGAACTGCCGACGGGCAGCGGCACTGGCTTCCTTTTTGGACATGCCGGTAGCGACGAGTTCTTCGATCTTTTCTTCGAGGTGTTGTTGCATCTCTTGGGAGAGATCGTTGTACAAGCGGCGGCGCGAGAAGAGTTGTTTTAGCCAGTTCATGACTCACTCCGCGCTAAGACGCGTTGAGCAGCTTCGAACTTTTGCAAATGCGGTCACTCATACCTCAGCGCAACCATCGGATCGACGCGAGAAGCTCGACGGGCTGGCAAGAAACTGGCGATCAACGCGATTGTCAGCAACAGGGCGGAAGCCGCGGCGAAAGTGAGCGGATCGTTAGGTCGCAGGCCAAAGAGCAGCGAACCCGCGCTCCGAACGGCGACGAGAGCAAGCACGATGCCAACGGCGACGCCAAGCGCTAGCAGCCCGAGAGTTTGCCTAACGATGATGCCCACAACATCGCCTCGACTTGCGCCGAGCGCCATGCGAATGCCGATTTCGTTCCGGCGCATGGCGGCGATGTACGAAATTACGCCGTAAAGTCCGACCACCGCGAGGAGCACCGCAAGCAGACCGAAGAATCCTGATAATGTGGCCATCAAGCGCTCCTCGACCAGGCCGCCGCGAATTTCTTTTTGAAAATCGGCAAAGCTGGTGACAACGTCAGGATGTTTTTCCGCGATGACAAGCTTTGCGGCTGCGGCCACCGCCGCAGGTGCAAGATTTGAATGAATCATTATGCTGGTCCATGGGCCTTGATTCGGCATTTGCGCAGCAGGCGCAAACGTCATGGGCGGGGTCTGGCCGCGCAGATCGTTGTATTTTGTATCTGGGATGACGCCCACAATTTCGTAAACGGTGGCAGGGTAGTCCGGCTCCGAGATGGTGCGCAGTGTCTGCCCGATGGGATTGACGCCATTCAAATAGCGGCGAACGAACGTCTCATTCACCAATGCCACTCGCGGTGATGACGCGGTATCTTCCGGCGTGAGGCTGCGGCCCTGGATAACTGGAATGCCCATTGTTTCGAAGTACTCTGGACTCACCCAAGTGAATTTAGAATTTCCTTCCTGCGATGCGGTGCGAATGCCATGCTCCCAACTGGCTCCGAGCAATGGTGTATTCGTGGTCGTCGCGGCGTTCAAAACTCCGGGCACGGAGCGCACTTCCTCCAGCAATTCTCGTTGGAAATCTGCCCAACGTTCCTTCGGCAGATTCGATTGCCAGAATCCCAGAAACGCATCCGTGATACCGCTCTCGCGCATTCCTGGATCAAAGGTCATCAGATTGCGAAAGCTGCGGACAAAAAGGAGAGCGCCCACCAGGAGTACGAGCGAAACGGAGACTTGCGTGACAACCAGAAGCCGTTGCATCGAGAAACGCTCGCGGCTTCCCGTTGTTCCACGGCCGCCAGCTTTCATCGCAGAAATGGGCTCCGTGCGAGTGGCGCGCAGCGCGGAAGCAATTCCGAAAATGACGCACGTAAAGGCCGCCACGCCGGCCGCGAAGAGAAGTACACGCCAATCTGTGACCATCTGCAGATTTGCTTCGGCTCCGTCTGTCGAAAATGACCACACCAGCAGCCGGCTCAAAGATTGGGCGAGAGCGATACCCAGTGCGGCACCTGTTACTGCGAGCAGCAGGCTTTCGGTGAGCAATTGCCGTATCAGACGCGCGCGCGAAGCTCCCAGAGCGAGTCGAACGGCCATCTCACGCTGGCGTACGCTTGCGCGAGCCAGCATCAAATTAGCGAGATTTGTGCAGGCGATGAGCAGCACGAGTCCTGCGATGCCCAGAAGCAGGTAAAGGGAATGGTCATAATCGCGCAACGCGCTGACGCCTGTTGACGCAGGGTAAGCAGCCAGCCGGAAGTGTTTGTACGTTTCGATCCACCGCGTGTCGCGCCCGGGTGGAATCGTTGCTTCAAAAACGCCGGGGCTTAGTGCATCCATCTCCGCCGACGCGCTGGGCGTGGTCGCGCCAGGCTTTAGACGGCCCATCACCGAGACCTCGAAGATGTCCCGCCTTAACTCGTCCTTCCCCTGACAAAATGGAACCGCGATGTCGAAGCCCTCGCCAACCACCATTCCAAAGAAGTCCGGCGGCGTCACGCCAACGACCTCTACAAGTTCGTTATCCACTACGAGCTTGATCGCAGGAGAGAGTTCGCGCCCGCCCAATTCGTTTTGCCAAAATGGATAACTCACCACCACGCTCGTCATGGGGCACGCGCCCTCATCTTCGGGCATCAACAAACGTCCACGGAAGGGGCCGACTCCAAGCACGCGAAAGAAATCGCCGCTCACGCGAAGCTCGTGGAAATGGCGCATCTCGCTTCCGCGGCCCATGTATCGCAGATTCACACTCCAAGCAAATACGCCGGAAAAGGATTGCTGATGATCCCGGATTTCTTGCCAGAGCGGCCGCGTCAATTCTCCATACTGTTGGTTGTTACCCAGGCCCTGATGCCCCGAGTCTGTAATCCGCACTTCGGCAAGTTCTTGGGGCTCTTGCACTGGTAGGCTGCGCAAGCGGATGGCGTCGAGCAACATAAAGATGGCGGTGTTTGCGCCGATGCCCAGTGCGAGTGTAATGATCGCGGTGGCGGCGAAGGCGGGACTCTTGCGCAGCATACGCAAAGCGTAGCGAAGGTCCATGAGTAGGTTCTCGATGGACGGCCAGCGCCAGACGGAACGGCTGTCGCCTTCGATCAGAGTGACGTTGCCAAATGCGCGGCGAGCCGCGGCGGTGGCTTCTTTTCTTGGCAAACCGGCAACCATGAGTTCTTCGATCTTTTCTTCGAGGTGTTGCTGCATCTCGGCGGAGAGATCGTTGTAGAGGCTGCGGCGCGAGAAGAGTTGTTTAAGCCAGTTCATGATTTACTCCGCGCTAAAACTCGTTGAACAGCTTCGAGCTATCGCGAGTACCGGTCATTCGTAGCGCAGGGCAACCATCGGATCTACCTTCATGGCGCGGCGCGCAGGGATGTAGCAAGCCACGAGCGCGATCAATATCAGCACCGTCGCGACTGCGGCAAACGTCAGCGGATCGTGCGAAGTCACTCCAAACAGCAAACTCGTCATCAGGCGCGCCAATCCCAACGCGGCCAAGACCCCAATAGCGACGCCCACCAGCGCCAGCTTCGCGCCCTGCCTTAGGACCATGCTCATCACGTCTCCGCCCTGCGCCCCGAGCGCCAGACGAATTCCAATTTCGCGCTTACGTTGCGATACGGTGTAGGAGATCACGCCGTAGATACCGATGATTCCCAGCGCCAACGCCATCGCGCCCGCGATTGCCAGCATCACGAGCGTAAAAGATGTCCGCGCCACGGATTTCCCGTATACATCCTCCATCGTTCGCACCGACGCTACCGGCAGATTCGAATTCACTGACCACACCGCCTGCCGCACTTCATTCAAAAAACTCTGTGTGCCCGCGCGATCGCTTCGAATCACGAACGTCACTTCTCGAATCGGCTGCGCTGGCCCGCGGCCAAAAAGATTTTCGACCATCGGCGGCCAGTACACGATTTCCGTTGCCTTTTCTTGCACGCCCTTTTCACGCACATCCTGGATCACGCCGATCACCTCGCGCCACGGGAGACCCGGATCCTCCGTCAATCGTTTGCCAATTGCATTTGCGGGCGTGCCCCACTCTTCTCGCGCCAAATTCTCAGAGACCATCACCATTGACCTGAGTCCGTAGACGTCATCCCAAGTCAGCTCGCGACCGGCAATGAGCCGCGTACCGGCCGCGGCAAAGAAGCCGGGAGAAACGTGTTTGTAAAAGTGCAGTGGCGGAATAACCCCCTCGGGATAGGTTTTGCCTTCAATAAAAATGGTGTCCCAATCGGAGTCGAAACCTTCCATCGGCATCTCGCTTGCGAACCCCGCCGACTTCACCCCTGGAATCGCGGATAGTTTGTTCAGGATTGCGCTCTGCGTTCTCGTCACGCGCTCCGTCCCAGGGACCAGCAAGTCCGGAATAGAAATCCTCATTACTTGCAGATGCCGCGCATCCGTAAAACCCGGATCAACCGCTCGCAGCGCCTCGAATGTACGAATCATCAGGCCCGCGCTCACCAGCAAAACGAGCGCCATGGCCACTTGCCCAACCACCAGCAAATTCCGCGCGCGGTGCCGCTCGCGGCTTACGCTGATCGTCCGTCCCGCGCTCCGCAGTTCCAACGAAGCTCGCGGCCCGGCATACTTGAGCGCTGGAACCAATCCAAACGACAGCCCCGACAACACCGAGACGAAAAATGCAAATGCCAGTGTCCTGGCATCAATGGAAACTTCGCTCAGCCGCGGCAAGTTCGCCGGCCCAATCGCTGCGAGGAAACGCACGCCCGCGTAAGCCAATCCCATGCCAACGATTCCGCCGAGCAGCCCCAGCATCACGCTCTCCACCAATAATCCACTGATGATGCGCTGCCGGCCGGCGCCAAGCGCCGCGCGCACCGCCAGTTCCTGTTGCCGCGACTCGACCCTTACCAGCAGGAGATTCGTCACGTTGGCGCAGGCGATCAGCATCACCAGACCAATCGTTCCCATCACCACCCATAGCCCTTCGCTCACATTTCCCACGACTTCCTGCTTCAGCGGCCGGATCATCGGCGTAATTTTCCAGGTCTCGTAAATATGCGGATTCGATCCCGGGCCGTTCGAAAACGAATCCATCCAGATCGGCAACGTCCGCGTCAAGTCCGCGTTCGCTTGAGCAAGCGTTACTCCAGGCTTCAATCGCGCGAGGCCGTGAAACCCGAATCCCGCCAAAATCAATTTTCCGCGATCGAATTGAAACGGCCTGATTAAATCGAAGTCCGTATCGACGAAGCGAAACGCTTGCGGCATTACGCCAATAATCTCCAACGGCCGCGAATCCACCTGAATATTTCGCCCGATCACTGTGCGGTCCCTGCCAAACCGGCGCTGCCAATACCCATAGCTCAGCATCACCCTTGCCGGCCCGTTCGGCACTTGGTCCGCTGCGGTGAGCCATCTACCAATTTCCGGCGCGACATCCAACGTTTGCAATACTCCGTCGCTCACGTCCACCATGCGCACTTGTTCGGGTTCGGACAGTCCCGTAACGCTCGCCGTTCCCCTGTCCCACACTCCTAACGCTTGAAACGTCCGGTTGTTTTCCGCATACGTGAAATACATCGAAGGAGAAAGCAGCAACCCGTTTTCGAAATCCGCCAGTCCTGCTGCGCCGGGGGCGATTTGATGCAACGAGACAAGTTCTTCCGACTTGGGATAATTGAGCGGCTTCAGTAGCACGCTGTTCACAACGCTGAAGACCGCCGCGTTTGCACCAATTCCAATGGCGATCGTCAAGAGGCCAACAACAGTGAACACTGGGTTGCGGCCCAGCATGCGTAGGCCGTAGCGCACGTCCGCGAAAAAGTTCTCAATCGACAGCCAGCGCCAGACGTCGCGGCCATTCTCTTCGACTAAACTCAGGTTCCCGAATTCGCGACGAGCGGCGGCGGTGGCCTCTTTTTTGGACATACCGTTGGCGATGAGTTCTTCGACCTTTTCTTCGAGGTGCTGCTGCATCTCGTCGGAGAGATCGTTGTAGAGGCGGCGACGAGTGAAGACGTGCTTCAGCCAGTTCATGATTCACCCGGCGCTAAGACACGTGTGATCCCTTCAAGCATTTTTTCGAAACGGGACACCTCGCGTTGCAAATGTTTTGAGCCCGCCGCCGTCAATTTGTAAATGCGAACGCGGCGGTTCGTCGCGGAGATGCCCCATTCGGCTTTGACCAACTCCTCTTTCAGCAGACGCTGGAGAGCTGGGTAGAGGGAACCCTCTTCGATTTGAAGAAGATCGTCTGAGGTCCTCTTGATGTGCTGGACGAGCGCATAACCATGCAATGGCTGGCGCTTGAGAGTTCGGAGAATCATCATCTCCAGCGCGCCGGGAAAGAGGTCGCGTTGTTCCTGTTTTTTCACGGTCTTCTCCGGCCGATAGACAGAGGCTAAGTGTGACAAGGCCTAGAGCAAAATAGTGTACTCGGGCTTTGCCGTCAAGAGATTTCTGAAAATAGATTGAATTAGGAAAGGGAAGCTAGGCAGGCGTTGATGAGCTACTCATAACGCAAAGCCACCATCGGATCGACGCGCATCGCCCGACGTGCAGGAATCCAGCATGCGAGCAGCGTGATGAAAGAAAGCAGCGCCGCGACGGAGACATATGTGAGCGGATCGCTCGGACTGACGCCGACCAGCATGTGGGTCATCGCACGCGTGAGAGCCCAGGCGCCGGCCAGACCGAAGAGCAATCCCGCTACGACCAGTCGCGCGCCTTGCTTGAGCAGGAGCGCGAGAATCTGGCGCGGTGATGCGCCGAGAGCCATGCGAACACCGAGCTCTTGTGTGCGCTGCGTTGCGGCGTAGGAAACGACGCCGTAGACGCCTACGACTGCCAGGAGCAACCCTAACAAACCCATGGCCGCTGCTAGCGACGCTCCAAGACGGTAGATGAAATATCCCAGTGTGCCGCCAAGCGATTCCTTCATCGTTTGGATTTCTTCGATGGGGTCACTGGCGTCGAGCGATAGGATTTCGTGTTGGACAACGGGGGCGAGCGATTCAGCAGGCAATGCGGAACGAATCTGCAGGGTACGCTGCGCAGTGAAATGCTGCGTGAGAGGAACATAGAAATAAGGTTGGGGATCTTCAGCGAGAACGCGGTACTTCCCATCGCGCGCGACGCCGACGATCTCGACGAAGGGCCCGGCATCGCTGGTCAGATTAAAGCGTTTGCCTATGGGATTCTCGTTGGGCCAAAAATGCCGTGCCATGGTTTCGTTAATGATCGCGACGCGCGGAGATGTCTCGCTGTCAGCATTCGTAAATGCGCGTCCAAGGAGGACACGAATGCGTAGCGTTTCGAAATAGGACGCATCCACGCTATTGAACAGCATATCGGGGGCCTTTTGGCCGGGTGGCACGGGCCGTCCTTCGATATAAATTGATTGCTTGCCGAGCATATATTCGACAGGCACTGCGGAGGCCAGACTCGCCGATTGCACGCCGGGAAGTGCACGGATTTTTGCTTCGAGCGAACGATAAAATTCCTTGGTCTGCGTTTCGCTGAAATTGCTGAGGGAAGGATCGAGGCGGACGTTTAAAAGCTGGTTTGGATCGAAGCCAATGTCCATGCGCTCGACAGCACTCAGGCTGCGCACAAATAGCCCCGCGACTATCAACAGCATTAATGATCCCGCGACTTGCGCGGCCATGAGATCGCCGCGAACTTTGTGCCGTGCCTTGCCGCCGGCCTCGGTGCGGCCGCCTTGATGCAACACCGTATTGACATCAGCGCGAGTGGCGCGGAGAGCAGGCGACAAACCGGCGGCAATCGCGGTAAAGACTACCGCTGCTAGCGCGTAGACAAAGACTCTCCAATCAAATCCGAATCCCAGCCGGACGGGAATGTTTGCAAGATGGGTCGAGCTGGCCACATGGCTCAGGCTCGCGCCAAGCGCTACTCCGGCAATTCCGCCGAGGAGGGCAGTGAGCATCGTCTCTGTCAGCATTTGCCGGACGAGGCGGTAGCGCGCGCCGCCAAGAGCTGCGCGAATGGCCATCTCGCGCCGACGGACCGTAGCACGCGCCATGAGAATGTTTGCGATGTTCGTGCAGGCGAGCAAGAGAACGAGCGCGCCGAGGATCAGAAATAATCCGGAAAAGACAATGAACGCATTGTTGGCATAGGGAATGGGCCGCGAGAGCCGCTCGTCCATCACGCGCACGCTCAAATCTTTGTCTGTCACAGGATATTGTGCGGCGAGCCGCCGCGAGATTACGTCGAATCTGCTCTGGGCCTGCGCGAGTGTGATGTTCGGCTTCAGTCTTCCAAGAACAATCATCAAGTGAATGTCCCGGCTATTCCAAAAGTTGCTGGCCGAAGATTGGTCGAACGCAGTGCTGAGCGGGGCGTAGGCATCCATCTCGAAAACGGTGAACTGCCCCCGGAATTCTTTTTCCACGACGCCGACGATCGTTGCCGCATGGCCGTCTAGGCGCACTTGCTTGCCGATCACACGCGGATCGCCGCCGAACCTTCTTTGCCAGAAGCTATGGCTGAGGACCAGAATGGCGGGCTCGCCGGGATGCTCACCTTCGCCAGGAAGTACGAGCCGGCCGAGAGCGGGCTTCACGCCGAGCGCGGAAAAATAGTTGCTGCTGACGCCGCCAATAGTGAGCGTATCGCTATGGCCTTCGGCGGTGAAGTTCACGCGCCACCCTGTGGCTGAGCCGAAGACTTCACAGACTGGCGTCGCTTGCTCGCGGAATTCCACGAATTGCGGATAGGACAAGACGAGCGCTCCGAGAGA
>Ga0210391_10001738_pt1 | contig 19425 bp, 9 predicted proteins | sample IncBWC12OmetaG_FD_160573 | JGI IMG/M metagenome (GOLD analysis project Ga0210391, IMG submission 160573) | Forest soil microbial communities from Barre Woods Harvard Forest LTER site, Petersham, Massachusetts, United States - Inc-BW-C-12-O ...
GGTTGAGATCGCGGGCGGTACACACCAGCAGATCTTTACTGGCGGGTCCGGCCAATTTCATGAAGGTCGAAGCCACCAGCGTGTCGGCGAAGGAAGTAATCTGCGAGTCCGAGATGTACGTGACCAGACGCGAGAGATTGTTGTCCATGCGGGACGGGGTCATACTACCGAAAAACCCTGGGCTCAGATATTGATCGAGGGAGAATTCTTTGTCGGCGAGAAGCCGCAGCATGGAACCGCCGTCGGAAACTACGATTCTTGTCTGCTTTCCACTCTGGACGACCGCGGAGAGAGGCCATGGAACCTGCGCGTTCTGATGAGCGCGAACGGCGCGAACCCAGCCTGTGGCGCAAACTGCGGCCGCGATGATCGCGACACAAAAGAGGGCCGGCCACAACCAGGCACGGCTGGCCGCCGGCTGAATTTCGACTGGCGCCGGCACGCGCTCAGGGTCAGGACTCGCAATGTGGAGCGCGGGTCTGGCTCTCGCACTTTCGAATACCAATTCGTATGAGCCCTTAGGCACGTCGACGACCATGGGGTCGTCGCGGCCTTCGCGGGCGAAGTACTCGTGCAGCCGCAATCGCAGTTGCCGAACGTGCACGCGCACGGAACTGTCTTCGGTTGGACTGTATCCGGGACGCTTTCCAAAAACTGCTGTGCCGATGCGCTGTTCGGTCAGCGCTTCCAGATGGCCGCGGATCGAGTGTTCCGCGAGATAACACAACAGAGCGGGCAGTCGGTGCGATTTCTGGAAAGGCTCAGTGACGAGGATGCGCGCGAGCAATTGCCATCGAGGATCGGACTTGAGTTCCTCATCGATCTCGGCAGGGTGTGAAGTCTGAAGATTCCCCATGGCCGTGGCACGCCGCCTTTACGGCGAGGTCCAGTATACATAGATGCTATTACACAAGTGAATAACGTTGGCTGAGACCTGACGAGATTCATGAAACGTGCAGAAGGCGTGACGGCTAGGGGTGTGGAATTTCGGGCAACTGCGATGCCCTCGGGGGAATCCGTAGGCGTCATACAATGAGGAAGGCAAAAATGTTCGCTCATGCGGAGGGATGTGTGAGCGGTTGAAACAGGCGGTCTTGAAAACCGCTGTACCCGGAAGGGTACCGGGGGTTCGAATCCCTCTCCCTCCGCCAGTTATAGCCAGCGCTATCCTCGATGACAACGCCGACCCGCAAGGCGAGTTCCTCGGGACGCTGGCGGTCACCCGTGTCTATCGGTTCCTCGGAAGTAGCGTTCTGCCCACTGCCATATGACCATCGGTGAACCACCGCGTCCTGGGCCGGGTAAGCTACCACGTTCGCAGCAGCGAACATAGTCTGACCGATTTTGACTGGGAGCAGTATCTGCGTTTTTGCAACACGTACCTAAAACCAGTAACGAGTTCCCCTTAAACGGCATCTGACCACCAGCCGATTTGAAGAAGGCGGCGCGCCAAAGTCGGACGTGGCTCAGGCGCGGACCCAGCTCGACAGCGCTTCCGTTGCCGACACTGATATTGCCGTTCAGCGCGACCAGTATGAGCACGCCATCGCCGTCCTCACTGACAAGCCTCCGGCGGCCCTCGACATTCCGGACTCAGCAGCCTCTGTGGCGGAGACTCTCTTCACTGCCGGCCGCCGCCACGCTGCGTCCGACATTGCGCGCCGGCTATGACCAGTCGGTCGCGACGTATCGTCAGACCACGCTCACGACGTTTCAGCAGGTCGAGGACAGCCTAGCCGTACTCCGCATCCTGCAACATGAGGCTGCACAACAGGAAGAGGCAATAGCCTCCGCCCGTGAAGCTCTGGAGCAGGTCTCCGACCGCTACCGCGAAGGAGCAGACCCGTATCTCCAGGACCTCACTGTGCAAGCCGTCGTCCTCGCGAACGAGAGGAAAGAACTGGATATCCTGAGACGCCGCGTGGACGCCAGCGTGCTCCTCATGAAGGCTCTGGGCGGCGGCTGGAACGCAACATCCGTTCCGAAAAACAGCGATCTACACTGATTTACAACCGTACGGCTACAACATCGTTAGGTGTGCGGATGGACGGCGAGCCCCGGACAATTTGCGAACTGCACCGCGCGGCAGGTGGTTGATCCGAAGATTCGGCCGGCCAGGGCATTGCTTCCGCGCACGGCCATCATCATCAAATCGGCATTTTTCTGCGTTAGAAGCTGAACAGGCTTATACCCTTCATATCGACACCCGCTTCGGAGTGCGCTTTCTTCACTGCCAACCCTGCGTCAACGCCCGACGCAAGCTGTGCCACTGCTTTTTCCAGCTTTGCCGGGTGTTTTCCGGTCGTCGTAGTCTTCAGGTCGCTGAAGGAAATCTTCACGTCGGATGCAAGATGCACGGCGGTCACACATTGCTCCAGGGTCTTATAACCGTTGCAGGCCTGCTGCGGCGAAATGTTCGCGGGCAAAAGTTCCTGCAGCGTGTTTGCAAGTTTGGGATTACCCTGAAGCACCTCGTTCATCGACTTCAGATGCATATCATTGCCCGCATCGCCGCTGGAATTGGATTGCGCAGACGACCTTCCGCCCTCCGGGGCCGATGCAGCTCCGCGAGGAACAGCCTGGCCGATTGCCCATGTGCTAGCCAACAAGCCGAGCGCCACAAGGAAATGCCACTTCATGAACGTTTTGCCTCGAACAAAGAGGTAAGCCGCCGTGCGCTATCTCTGGAGATAGCGCACGGCGGCGGAAACAAATCCGAACTGCGAGGGAGTTAGAACTCGAAGTTCCCCCGGATTTCAATGATACGACCGTAGTTCAAACCCGTTTGGGTGTACTCGCCCGATGCCTTGCCAAAGCTTTCACCGAACGATGCATCCTGTGCCCCGGCGTCGCCGATACCCCAGCGCGGATGGTTGAAAGCATCCAGGAACTCGCCCTGCACGCTGAAGCGCATCTCGTTCTTCAGTGGAACCGATTTACTGACGGAGAAATTCGGTTTCCAGTACCGCGTCCCCCACAGCCAATAGCGTGTGCCCACCGAACCCGGCGTGCTGTTAGGCGTTACATACATCGGGTTCGTGCCAACACCGGGCGAAATGAATTTGGGATTGATCCAGTACGACGCGAATGTGTTGCCGGGCACCGAATGGTAGCCGATGGCGTGCTGCAGTTGTTTGTTCGTGATGCCCTGCAGCACCAGGCCGCCGTCGAAAAGATTATTGAAGGTCTGGTTGCCGCCGGTAATCTCGAAAGGCGCCCCGCTGGTGATGGTGTTGGTGGTTCCAATCGTCCATCCACCCACCGCGCGATCTAACCACATATTGTTGTTCAAATACGCTTTGCCCGTGCCGAAGGGAAGTTCATAGGTTCCCAATATGTTCACAACATGGTGAATATCCGCGGGAGTCGGTCCATAGCCAAGGCGAAGATTGCGCAGCGTGTACTGCGTGGTCATCGCCAGGCTCCGCGACCAGGTGTAGTTCCCCGTGAAGTGCATTCCGTGCCAATTCTGCTGGCGGAACTCTACCTCCATCGCGTTGTAGGTGGAGTATCCTGCCCCGGTCAAGTAGCTCACTCCGTTGCCCGCCTCATAGGGATTGGCCTGGAACAGATTCGTTGGATAGCTGCCGCCATTTCCGGAATAACCCAGAATATTGGCGCATGGAGTGAAAGAAGTGGAAACCAGGTTGCAGAAATAATTTCCCGTAGCCCCGAAGGGAGTTGAAAGCCCGCTGGCCATGGAGCCGGCCTGGCCGTGCTGCAGCGCGTAGATGAACCCGCCGTAGGTGTAGCCTCCGGCCATATTGTCCTGGAACGCGGTATCGAAGATCGGTGTCGATCCCGCGCCCCCCTGGAAGGACGCTCCACCGTTTGCCGCCAGAGTCTGCTGCGCCTTCTCAAACTGCTGGAGGAAACCGTTCTCGAAAATATTCACTTCGTTCAGATTCAACGGCACCCACTGATGAACGCCGCGGTTGCCAACATAGCGGATTTCGAGTGCGTTGCTCTGCCCCAGCTTCCGCTGGATCCCGAAGTTCCACGATTGGGTGTATGGCTGCTGGATGTGCGGATTCATGCCCAACAGCCCGGCCTGCTCGAATTGCGAAGCTTCGGTGAGCTGCGCCGAATAGCTGGTTGGGGAGATGAGGTAGTCCGTCGGGAAACTGCCGGCCAGATAACCGGCATAGTGCTGCGAACCGGAAGTATAGTAGCCGGTTGAGGGGGCGTTGGCGGCGCTCAGGCTGTAGTTCTGGTAGAAGAACGCGCCATAGTCCGACGCATAGGTCCAGTAATCCTGGTACTGCGGTGTATAGCGGCGGAGCGAATAGCCTCCACGTATGACGGTACTCGATCCGCCAACCAGTTTGCCCAGCCAGCCCTCAGTCACCTGTGGAGACCACGCAAGTCCGAAGTTCGGCTGCGGACTCACGTCCCACGGCGCATAGGCATGGCCGCGTGAAATGTAGCTGGGATCCGCCTCCCCCTTGAACGACCCTGGATTGAAGGCGTTGTTCACGCCGGTGGGTCCCCACAGTCCGGCTGTTGTTGGGCTGTAGTAAAGACTGTTCAGGTCGTGATCGTCACCGGTAAAGTCCCAGCGCAAACCATAATTGAGGGTCAGGTTCGGACGAAGGCGCCAGGAATCCTGAAAGAAGAGGCCTGTGGCTGTCTGGAGCTCGTCAAGGTTGAGCGCTCCGTAGGGCTCATACTGATGCGTGTGGGAATTGATGGGATGACTGCCGGCGACGGTAGCAATATCGCCGGTAAGGATCGCGTAGTAGGACTGCATTTCCCCGATCTGGTTTCCGTTAGCCGTAGCCAGCGCCGGGTTCGATGAGCTAAACACGTTCAGCGCGGGGTCGCCGCCCCCCATACCCATCACCACGTTGTTGTAGCCTTGCGGCGGATTCCAGTAGTGATCCTGTTCCCGGTAGAAGCTCATGCCAAATGTGAAATTGTGGGTTTTGTGCTGCCAGAGCAGGTTGTCGTTGAAGCTGAACAGCGGATAGAAGTTTGAAATCGTGGAATAGAAAAAGTCGCCGGAAGCGCCCGCTGTCCCATAGTTAAGGCCCCACGGCCCGACCCACCAGACAATGTCGTGCGTCCGATCGTAGCCATTCGATTTCGGCGCAGAAATCGCATAGTTATACAGATAGCCGCCCTGGAACTGGTTAATCAGCGTAGGGCTGATGACCCAATTCACACCCACGGCAGCGGTGTAGGCGCTCGACTTGGTTCCGTCCTGCATCCAGGAGAAATTCGATCCCGGAAAGCTGGGGAACAAGCTGGTCGGAGCGCTCGTCTTCTCCTCGTTGAAGGCCAGGCTATAGGTCAAATTCTGCTTTTGGTTGTAGTCAACGCGGAAGGTTGGGAAGTAAAAGAACTGGTTGTTGGGTTCGTGGTAAGTAAGCAGCTCCACATTCTTTGATTCATACGCATCTGCGCCGCCGACTGTGCCGATCGTACCGGCGGAGAGGGAGCTGTTGATTTTCGAAACCTCGCCGGCAATACCCGTGTCAATCGATGACTGCAAGCCCGCCGCACCCGCCAGAGTGAACAGGTTCACCGTATGAGAGTTTCCGTCGCTGCCAAGATAGGTGTAGTTGCCTTGTTGCATGGAAGGCGTCAGAAAGCTCTCGGCCCCAGTTCCCTTGCCAGGAATCATGTCCTGCTCATAGCTGCCGAAGAAGAACAGCTTGTCCTTGATAATCGGGCCGCCAACGCTGCCGCCGAAATCATTCTTGTGATAGAGCGGCTTGGGAACGCCATAGTAGTCGTCGTACCAGCTGTTGGCGTTAAGTCCTGAATTCTGCAGGTTTGCAAAAGCGCGCCCATGGAATTCATTGGAGCCGCGGCGGGTGGAAAGCACCGTTTGCATGGCGGCCTGACCATAGCCCTGCGTAGCGTTCAGGCCGGAGGTCTGAACGGTGATCTCTTGCACGTTCTGCAGGCGCGGTCCAACCGGTGTCGTTCCAGGTCCCATCGCTCCATAGGCCTTAAAGCGGCTGGAGGTCGCGATCGCTCCATCGACCGAGGTCACTTCGGCCTGGTGCTGCTGGTTGTCCCAAAGGCCGTTGGCGTAACCCGGGATGAAAAGGGTGAACGCAGTGGGGTCGCGGTCGTCCATGGGCAGGAATTCAATCTCCTGCAGATCAATGGTTGTGCCGATAACGTTGGAGGTAGTTTCAATGATCGTCGTCTGGTCGCCTCTGACCACGACCTTCTCCGAGACCGCACCCACTTCGAGAGGGACTTCGAGATCGGTTACGCGGGAGGCATGAATGACGACCGAGTCATAAACCATATCCCTGAAGCCGGTCTTGGTGACGCGAAGCGAATAGTCACCAGCATCCAGTCCGGCAAACGTATAGGTGCCCTCTTCGAGAGTGGCTGCCCGCCGGGTTTCATTGGTGGAGTTGTCTCGCAGGACGAGAGTAGCGCCAGGTATTACGCTTCCGCTCTTGTCCTGGACGGTAAGCACCAGGATGCCCTGGTTACCGGATTGGGCTCGCAGGCTGACGGCGGCGAAACCGGCGATCAGCAGGAATGTCAGGAATCTCAGGCTTGTCTTACCTAGTTGCGCCATCGGGGGGGCTCCTCAAATTCTTACTGTTGTCAGGACCGCAACGCCACAGTGCCTTGTCTTTGTTTTCCTGGCAGGGCATCCATGGAGCTGCGGGCTTGGTCTTCGCAATATGGGCGAGTAAACGCTTTCCATACTGTTGAATTGGAATTGTGCGTCAAACCAGGCGTCGCCTGCAACAGAAAAATACAAAATTGCATTTAATTTTGTTTGCGAAAATGTATTCTGGTTTCCGCAGGCAATCCGCGATCGGCCGGGCCCCGTTTCCTGCCCGGCCAAACTCGAGATCCGATCCCATCGCCTTGCGAAGGAGCCCTTTGTGCGCTGCTGCGGCCTGCCCTTTTCTCTTTCCTTCGCTGTGCTTCTTACTGCAATCCCATCCGCATGCGCGCAGGTCCCAACCGCACAAAGTATTCATGGCAAAGGCAATCCAATTCTCGGCGACGGCTCGTATTATTCCGCCGATCCCGCTCCCATTGTGGTGGGTAATACCCTCTACATCATTGCCGGACACGACGAAGCCCCGCCGGGCGTGAACGACTTCATCATGAACGACTGGCAGATCTTCGCCACCCGCGATGTGGCCTCCCATGTCTGGCAGCACTACGCCGGCATCGTGAGCCCGGAATCCGTTTTCTCCTGGGCGGCGCACGGTCACGCTTACGCCGCGCAGATCAACCAGGGTCCGGACAAGCGTTTTTATCTATACGCTCCGGTCGAAGAGGCCAACAGCAAAAACCGTGACCGCTTCGCCATCGGGGTTGCCGTCTCCAATTCGCCGCTCGGCCCATGGAAAGACGCGCACCCCAGCGGCCCCATCATCTCGCAGTCCGTTCCCGTCCGGAACAACATCCAGAACATCGACCCCACCGAGTATGTGGATGACGACGGCAAGGTCTATATCTATTGGGGCACGTTCGGGCAGCTCCGCGGGATGGAGCTTGCCCCGGACATGGTGACGCCCGTTGGCCCTGAGATTCGCGTCACCACGCTCACCGGCTTCTTTGAGGCGTCGTGGTTCTTCAAGCGCAGGGGCACCTATTACATGATCTATGCGGATAACCAGGCTGGGCCGGATTCTCCCTGCACTCCTGCCGTCTACCATGCGTGCATTGCTTATGGCACCTCGCCTGGTCCGCTGGGACCGTGGACGTATCGAGGCGTGATCCTCGACCCCGTCTCCTCCACCACCTCGCACCCTGGGGCCATTGAGTTCAGGGGCAAGTGGTATCTCATTTACCACACCGCCGATGCGAAAGGCGGTGGCCATTTTCGTCGCAGCGTTGCGATCGACGAGATGCACTGGAACGACAGCGTCACGCCGTCCGCCATTTTGAAAGTCACGCCCACGCGCGCACCGCAGCCGCCGCCTCCGCCCACGCGCAACGTGGCGCTCAGCGCTCACGCCAGCGCATCCAATGAACCTGTCCCGGTGCAGTATTGGATCAAGGCACTCAACGATGGCATCGTCCGCGAAAATCCACTGCCACCCGACATGTGGTGTACATGGACACCGCACAACCCGGCCACTCAATGGATCGAATACACCTGGGATCACCCCGTCACACTCAACGCCGTTCGCATCTATTTCTGGGCGGACCATCCTGCAGGAGCCGAAGAAGGAGTGGCGCCTCCCGCCGCATGGCATCTGGAATATTGGGACGGCCAGCAGTGGGCTCCGGTCCCTCACCCCAGCGCTTACACCACGGTGCTCGACAACTTTAACGAAATAAACTTCGACACCATTGCCACCCAGCGCCTGCGGGCTGTGTTCCAGGCCTCCGGCAACAACCCGCACTACGCTGCAGTCGCTGTACAGGAGTGGGAAACCCTGGCGCCTTCGATACAGGCAGGGTCTGCCCACTGAAGACATCATCCATTTCACCGACCATCGCGAGGCATTGCATGCGTTCTGTTCTTCTGTTTCCCGCCCTTGTCCTGTTCGCCGCTCTTCCCGCGCTCTGTGCCCAGAATGCGCCTGCCACGCTGGCAGCCACACCGCCCATGGGGTGGAACAGCTGGAACCACTTCGCAGGCAAAGTCGACGACAGCACCATCCGTGCAACGGCCGATCTGATGGTCAGCACCGGGATGCGCGACGCGGGCTATGTCTACGTCAACATCGACGACACCTGGGAAGGTACGCGCGACGCGGATGGGCACATTCATTCGAACAGCAAATTCCCCGACATGAAGGCGCTTGCCGACTACGTTCACGCGCGCGGGCTCAAGCTCGGCATCTACTCCTCGCCCGGCCCAAAGACCTGCGCCGGCTTCGAAGGCTCGTTCGGCCACGAGCAGGATGACGCCAACACCTACGCCGCATGGGGCATCGATTACCTCAAGTACGATCTCTGCTCGTACACCAAACAGCTCGGCAGCGCCCCCGGGCACTACGATCCGGAGAAGTCGCGCCAGGCGATGATTGCCGCCTATACCCTGATGCACAATGCGCTGCAGAAGACCGGACGTCCCATAGTTCTCAGCATGTGCCAGTATGGCTGGGAAGCAGTATGGCGCTGGGGCGCGGAGGCGGGTGGCAATCTGTGGCGCACTACCGGCGATATCGAAGACAAATACGATTCGATGGCGCGCATCGGCTTCGGCCAGGCGGGACTCAGCCCCTTTGCGGGACCTGGGCACTGGAACGATCCTGACATGCTGGAGATCGGCAATGCCGGCATGTCCGACATGGAGTACCGCACGCACATGAGCCTGTGGGCCATGCTGGCCGCACCCTTGCTGGCGGGAAACGACCTGTCGAAAATGACGCCGGAAACAACGGCCATCCTGCTCAACCGCGAAGTGATCGCCATCGATCAGGATCCTGCGGGACATCAGGGCGACCGCGTTTATACCGAGGGCCCGCTCGAAGTATGGTCGAAGCCGCTCGCTGACGGCAGCAAGGCTGTAGCCGTTTTCAACCGCTGGACGATGCCCCTCAAGCTGGATATTCCCTTGCGCAGATTCGGCTTTACCGGCACCGTACAGGCGCGCGATCTCTGGATGCACCAGGACGTCGCGCCCATCCAGGAGACATGGCACGCCGCCGTTCCCCCGCATGGTGTAGTGATGTTGCGCATGCGGCAATAATGCATCATCTTCGAACGATCTCGACTTTCGCTCTTGAGCTCCCGGCGGGGACGCGAAGCTGCACAGGTTTCTTTTCGTCGGGATGAAACTCGCTCGTTGCCGGACCGCAGATGACTCGATAGCTCCCGTTCGGCATTCCCGTGACCAGCAACTGTACCTCGCCGCTGGTCGTTGCCTCGGTCTCCAGTGCGAAGCGGAATTCCTGTTGTTCGATCGACCATTGGATAGGCTCTTCTTTGGCGAACCGCGCGCCCGTCAATGCAAGATCGATCTGGTGGCCGGCTGTGCGCAGGTGCAAACGACGGCGTACGCCGTCGCGCGGGACGATGTGCAGCGACGCCTTATCCTCGCGCATCTCCCCGCCGAAGCAGAAGCGCCCGAAAACAGGATCGTCCGCAACGATCGTCGCAGCGGACCGGAGCGCGCCGCAGTATCCCAAGTCGGTTTCGGAGGAGTAATACCAGGGACCGCGGTGATGGGGTTGGCCGAGCCAGGTCATGCCGTTGGCAGCCGGCTCGAACCCGCCGCCCGTGCCGCCATCGTTGGCTTCACCCGGAAACCAGTATCCGAAGCCGGTCTCGCGCGTGCCGGTGTTCATCAGGGACCATGAACTGAGAAAGGATGCGTACCCGAGACGAATCGTGGCGTCAGGTTCGCCGTGATCGTACAACGCATGATTCAGCACGCCCCACCCACCCATCGGCGACATGTACGACAGTGTGAAAGAGTCTCCCGCGCCGCCGCGATAGTCGCTGCCGTAGTAGTAATAGGCCTTCTCGACGACGCCACGGCAAAAGAGATTGGCGCGAATCTGCGTGGTCGCGAACCGGACGGCTTCCGCCGGAGTGATGCCCGTCATCGGGTGATCGAGCGCGTAACGTGCAATGGCCTGCGTCGACTCGAAACCGGTTGAGTCAAACGCGTATTCCGATCCGAACAGGTTCGGTGCGCCGCTGACGAAGAACGCAACCTTCTTCTCCCAATGCGTGCGCAGCAATGCCGCCTCAGCATGCTTGCCGGCCAGATCCAGTTCTTCGATGAGTTGCGGAATCACCACCTCGTTATAAAAGCCCGTCTCATACGCTGACCAGCCGGTGACGCGCATGGGAATGGTAAACATGCCGAGTGCGGTGCCATACGCGCGTTCCAGGTAGGCCGCCCGATCCAGCTTCATCTTTATTTCCGGGTAGTCGCGGGCGATGCGGTACATGCTGAAGTACATCACCACAATGTGCGGATAGTCATAGCACCGCCAGATGTGCCGCTTGCCTTTGTTTCCTGGATCGCTGCTGTCGCGGTTCTGCTTCCAGTCCGGAATGCCGTAGATGCCGTAGCTGTCCGTCTCCTCGGTGGTGCGCTGCAGGCCGCCCCACACAAAGTGCTCGATATAGTAGTCGAGCGCTTCCACTTCGCCGGGGTTGGGGAATTCCGCATTCTTGCTGGCAAGATAGGCGGGCTTGCTCAAGCCCGGATCGTCGCAGGTGACTTCATAAATGCGCCAGCCCTTAATGCGGTCGTAATTGTCCGGTCCCAGTTGAACCTGCGAATCCATGTTCCATTCCGCGAGCAGGCCGTTGTACCACCTGGCTGCATCGCGGACCTGATGCTTCGCAATGAACGCAGCGCGTTTGTGGATGAGCGTCTCCAGAGGCTCCGACGCAAAGAACTCCAGCCGCGTGGCGCGGCCCGCTCCGTGGTTGACGATCAGCATGTTCTCGCCGAGCCGGTCAAATTTCACGCGGTAAACTCTGCGCCCCTCTTTCTCGCCGAGGGACTCAATCTTCGTCTGCTCAGGATGTTCGGCGACGATGCTTTGGATGGGGTCCTGCGACCGGACCGCAATGCAGGTGAACAGATCGGCGGGCACAGTCATGCCAGGCGCAATCTCGACATCGATCCCGCCCGCCTCCACCAGGCGCTGCCGCACGCCTGCATAATCTTGCGCCCAGGCCAATTGGAACGCATACGTGCGGCTGGCGCCGTCTTTGCCGGCCGGCGCCAGCGTGACGCTGGTGCGTGGCTGACGCCAGCGCCCTCCCGCCGCCTGCACGGCTTCACCCGCCGCAACCGAGTGCACGTAGGCCCGAAAGGATGGGCGCTCACCCCTGGCAGGCGGCACGTGATCCCAGTACTCCAGCGCTGTATTGCGCTCCGGCGTCATCACCAGATACGGGCCGACACTGTTCGAGCGCATCCAGAATAAGAACGACCCGTGTCCGAAAATGAAGCTGTGTTTCAGGACCGACGCGGTTGGCGGTTCTTTGCCATTGAAGCTGGAGTGCATCGGCAGCGGCAGAGCCAGGTCACCAATCTCAATCGGATCGGACGAAGTGTTGGACAGGTCAATGGTCCAGCGAAGCACGCTGCCCTGAGGCTCGAAGTGAACGGCCACGCCTAATGCGGGGCCGCGATCATCCTGCGCCTGATAGGTACCTGCCGCGCCCTGGGAAGCGGCAGCCTCCGCCGAGCGGAACTTTTGCCATGGGCTATTGGGACGCCGCCACGCGATCTCAACCGGGCCAAGTTGATGACCCGTTGCGACGTAGTTCGTTGGAAAGGCATCCGTGGCGAAACGGAGACTCGTCAACGCATTGCCATCGAATTCAAGAAGAAACGGGGAAGCGGGATGGGCACCCTGAGCCGATGCTTCTGCCTGAGCGTTCTCCCTGGCCAGAACCAATGAAGGGAAAGAGGTGCTGGCCGCAAAAGTGGCAGCCCCCAGCAGGAATTCACGACGGTTCGCGGTCAACTGCCACCTCGCTCTCACGAACGTATACAATTACGCATTCAATATACCGATTCGTCCGGCCATCCTGTCAAAGCCGCGCGCTTTCTGCTCCTGGCCCGGATGGGCAAAACGTCCAACCCAACATCATCTCGGGATTTTTCTCACAAATTCGCATTGGCAATCGACAATTGTGCGTACATTTTCGTATACATAACTGACAGCAAGAGACGCAGAGCACCAAAAGAGAATCGCAACCTTCTGCATCGGGCTGAGAGGATGAATCATGAAACATCGCGACCCTGCTCCCCACGCGAACGTGCAAGCTGATGTCACCGACCGCGCAACGGACGCGGCCCCCGGCCCGCAAAGAGAACTGATGAACCGCCGAAACTTTCTGGCTGGCGCTGCCGGGGCGGCGGCGCTCTCGGCACTGCACCCGCGCACCGGCTGGGCAATGGAGAGCCAGACCACCACCGTCAATCTCGCCAAGGTTGCCAGCGCTTCGTCGCTCTATACCTCAGGAGATACGAAGCTCTCCGCGCTGAACGACGGCGTAGTTCCGGAAGCCTCCAACGACAATCGCAGCGGATCATTCGGAACATGGCCGCGGCTCGATGTTCAGTGGGTGCAGTACGAATGGAGCAAGCCCGTCACCACGAACAAAGTCGATCTGTACTGGTGGATCGACGGCGCAGGTGTGGGAGCGCCGGCCTCTTACCGCATTCTTTACTGGAATGGCTCGGACTTTGTTCCGGTCTCAAATCCGCAGGGCCTGGGAATTGCAGCGAACCAATTCAACAGCACTACGTTTGATGAGGTGAAGACTTCGAGGCTCAGGATTGAGTTAACCTCCGATGGAAAGCTCTCACCGGGCATCCTGGAGTGGAAGGTCTTGAGCAGCGGCGCGGTGCCGCTCTTCCCTCCCACGGTGAACGCCGGCATCGACCGCGCAGTGGTGCTCGAGGGCAAAACTTATCTCTCAGGAAAAGCCGACTGGCTGGTGCCCAGCGCGGAGAACCGCGTCCGCTGGAGCAAGGAATCCGGTCCCGGAAAGGTCACCTTTGCCGACGCAACCATGACGGATACGACGGCTACCTTTTCTGAGCCCGGTGAATACGTCCTGAACCTGATTGCGGTTGGAGATAAGGACAACAGCTCATCCACGCTCATCGTGCAGGCCGAACCAGGCCCTCCCAAAGACCGGCTGAACGTGGTCTACACCACCCGCTACGCGATCGATAACCCGCTGTGGAATGAACGCGCCAAATCTCTAATCGTAAGCTGGATTCCGCACTGCGCCGCTCAGTGCGAGCGCACCGACCTGACGCAGGGACAGGGCGGCCTGGACAATTTCATTGAGGCAGCAAAGGCGCTGCGCGGTGAAGCTCACGCCCGCCACAAGGGCTATGTCTTCTCCAATGCCTGGGTTCATCAAACCGTCGAATCCATGTGCATTGCGCTCATGGTGGACCCGCAGGGCGATGCCGACATGATCGCCGCTCAGGATCAGATGAAGGCGACTCTGGAGAAATGGATTCCCATCATCCTCGCAGCGCAGGAGCCGGATGGATATTTGCAGACGGCATACACGCTGGCTGACCGCCACCGCTGGCCCGAGCGCTGGTCTCCAGATCATCGCGGCAATCACGAGGGCTATGTCTCCGGCTACTTTATCGAGTCCGCCATCAACCACTACACGCTGACCGACGGCCAGGATCTGCGCCTCTACAACGCCGCTAAAAAACTCGCTGACTGCTGGGTGGCCAACATCGGCCCAGGCAGGAAAGACTGGTTCGACGGCCACCAGGAGATGGAACAGGCGCTGGTGCGCTTCGGCCGCTTCGTCAACGATATGGAAGGCAATGGCCGCGGCGATTCCTACATCGTACTGGCCAAATTCCTGCTCGACTCGCGTAAGGGCGGACAGGAATACGATCAAAGCCATCTGCCCGCGGTGCGTCAGTACGAAGCGGTTGGGCACGCCGTGCGAGCCACTTATTTTTACTCCGGCATGGCCGATATCGCTGCCGAAACCGGTGATCGCGATTATCAAAGCGCCGTAATTTCGCTGTGGGACAACATGGTGAACCGGAAGTTGTACCTGACCGGCGGCATCGGGAGCGGCGAAACTGCAGAGGGATTTGGCCCGAACTACTCACTGCGCAATGATTCCTACTGCGAGTCCTGCTCAAGCTGCGGAGTGGTCTTCTTCCAGTACAAACTCAACCTCGCTTACCACGACGCCCGCTATGCGGATCTTTATGAGCAGACCATGTACAACGCTCTGTTCGGCGCAGTGGATAAGGACGGCAAAAACTTCTGCTACACCAATCCGCTGGTCAATACGCTGCGAACACCATGGCACGTTTGCCCGTGTTGCGTCGGCAATATCCCGCGCACGCTGCTGATGGTTCCCACGTGGAGCTACACCAAGGGACCGGAGGCGCTGCACGTCAATCTCTTCATCGGCAGCCGCGTGAATGTTGGCAAGATCGCCGGCACCAATGTCCAGGTCGTGCAAAAAACCGATTACCCGTGGAGCGGCGCTGTCGCCATCACCATCCGCCCGGACGAGCCGAAGACCTTTTCCGTCTATGTGCGCGTTCCCAACCGGTCAACCAGCAAGCTCTACACGGAAACCCCCGCGGTCAGCGGACTGAAGCGCCTGTCCGTCAATGGCGATCCGGTTCCTGTTCATATCAGGAACGGTTACGCGGTAATCACGCGCCGCTGGCAGGCAGGCGATCGGATCGAGCTCGAGCTCCCGATGGAGCCTCAGCGAGTCACGGCTGACCCGCGCGTCAAGGCCGATACCAACCTGATTGCCCTGCGCTACGGGCCGCTCATTTACAACGTCGAGGTCGCGGATCAGCACGATCTGGATCAGCCTCTGAGCAGCGCGCCGCTGAAAGCCGAATGGCGTCCCGACCTCCTGGGCGGCGTGGTTGCCATTACTGGAACCTGGCAGGATGGCACGCCCATGCTGGCGGTACCGAACTTTGCCCGCATGAATCGCATAGCGCCCCCGCGTCTCGAGGCCGCAGGGGACGCGTCGGTGAATTATGCTCCGGGGGCGACGAACGCGGCGGCAACGGCTAACCCTGCCGGCTCAACCAATCCTCCCGCGAATGCCGGCGGCCACCGGCCATGGCGGGAACGAAAAATTGAATCGAAGGTCTGGATGACTTCCCTCGCTTAGCGCTACGGATAGCTCCCTCCCTTCTTGTTTCCTCCTGGCCGGCCGGAGTTAGCGATATCAGGTTCCACCTCTTGTGGGTCGTGGATGACAACGCCAAGGACATCATCTGGAAGAAGGCCGCCGGGTATCTGACTGTTCGAGCACCGTTCAGTCCGCAACATAATCTTTCAATCCCGAAAGCCGCGCTCTAATTGTCCGGAGTCTGCGCATCCGGCCCGTCATCGCCATACTCTGGGCAGGATCAGAGAATCGCTCGGCAGGTCGCTAGTAGATGAGTTTGAGAGAGAACTGAATTTGCCGCGAGGTGCCGGCGGTTTTGCTGATGAGGCCGAAGCCTGAGCCTTCGATGGTGTTGGCAGGAAGTCCCATGTTCACGACGTTGAAGAGGTTGAAGAACTCGCCGCGGAACTGCAAGTCGGTGCGCTCCAGTCCGCTGGCCCGATGGCCGAAGGGCGTCGTCTTGATGAGCGCGTAGTCGAAGTCGTAGTAGGCGGGGCCGCGGAAGGTGTTCCGGCCGAGGGTTCCCAGCCGTCCGGAGTTCGGTCCGCTGCCCCCGGGGATGTCGATCGGGATGTGAAAGAAGCTGGCGTTGTTCATGCCTCGGCCGAAGTAATCATCGCGAGGCCGCGTGCCGCTGTGGGCGGTAGAGAGGTCGGGCTTGCCAACCTGGTCAGGCCGGTCGGCGCCGATGGTCCCATAACCGGTCTGCTGGATGCCGGAGTAAATCGTGAACGGCGAGCCGCTGTTGATCGTGGAGATGCTGAGGAACTCCCACCCCTCCGTGACCGCATGACTCGTGTTCGACAGGAAGCCGATCTGTTGCAGATGCAGATCCTGGGCTGCGCTCAACGCGAAGCCATGGGTCACGTCGAAATTTGACGGGCCCTTCTCAAGGTGTGTGTTGAAGGGATCCTGCGGATTGAAGACGGTGACTGCGCCGGTGTTGCCGGTGCCCCCGATCACGCCGCTGACGTCGTCGAGCGATTTGCTCCAGGTGTAGCCGGCCTGCAAGCCGGGACCGCCGTGGGCTACGGTTCCCGAGAGCGATGTTTGCAGCGCGTTGTAGGAAGAGTGCGCGTTATCCGTAATAACCGACTCCGTCCCGAAGCCGCCGGTGACATTGCCGCTGCTGTCGAAGTTGGTGAAGGGCGCGAAGCCGGGATACGCGCCGGGATATGCATTCGGACTGGAAGACCGCGGCAGCCGGAACGACTCCGTCCCAACATAGGCCGCATCGGCGGTGAGGCCGCCGAACGAGCGCTCGAGGCCGAGGGTCCAGGTCTGCAGAAAGCCATCGCCGAAGTTGCGATCGATCGCGCTGAGATTGAGCAGCGACAACTGATGGCCGGGCGCGAGCGCGGCCAGATCCTGCTGGTAGCGGTTGACGTCCATGACGGTATTGGCCGGGACTCTTTTTGTATTCCCGCTGGCGAAGACGTTAGCGCCTTGCGGCGTAAAGGTCTGGGGCAGTTCGTCGGGAGTGATCTGAAACCCGTAGGCGATCTCGCCGCTCTTCGATGCGTTCACGCGCGGGTAGACAACGAAGGGCGTAGAGCCGGTAAGAAAATTGTCCTGCCAGATATTGGGCGGGATTACGGTGATAGCGCCGCCAGCATGAACGCGAACAGCGCCTGGCGCGCTCCAGTCGAGCTGCAGGCGCGGGCCCCAGCCATTCCAGCCCATCTGATAACCCGGCTGCGGATTAATGAGGTAGACCTGGTCCACGCCCGCGGCGGGATAGGGATTCAGGAAGCTGGAAGTACGGTGCGCGCGCTCAGTAATGGGCGTGTAGACCTCGTAGCGCAGTCCGTAGTCCAGCGCCCAGTTCCTGTTGATCTTCCAGGTGTCCTGGACGTAGGCGTTCACGTCGTTTCGATTGATGGCAGCCGGTCCGATGTGCGCTCCGGTCGACGAGTAGGGCGGCGCAACGGCGATAGTGTAGCCGTACGGATAGCCGAGGAGCAGGCTCGAAAGAGTGTCGGGCAGCGGATCGCCCGGCTCGACGTTGTGGTGGCCGCTGGCAGAAGGAATAAAGACGGGCGAATAGACCGTGCCGCCACCAAAATCGTATTCTCCGTTGGGGCTGATGCCGAAATAAGTGGTGTCGCGATTGAATCGCGCTTCGACACCCCACTTCATGGCGTGCGTGCCGGTGGTGCGCGCAAAGTTGAGCTGGCCCTGAAAGAGATTGCCGAAGGCCGACATCACGGAGCCGGCTGCGGAATCGAAGGGCTCGAACAGACCATCAGTGAACTTCAGCGCGGGATCGGTATGGTTGGCCGTTGGAAATGAGGGCGTGGAGCGCGTGACGCTGGCCGATGCGGACCACAAGAAACGCGGAGAAACGGTGCGCGTGTAGGCGAAGACCACGTTGCGCTGGCGATCGACGTACTGCACCGCGAAGGTTGGGTCGAGAAGCGTCTGGTCGGGATTGGTGGTGGGGCCGGTAAGGTTGTCGTACGTGAAGCGGCCGAGGAACTGACCCTTCGGCCCAAGCTTCTGATCGATGCGAACCGAGAACTGATCGGCGTCGGTGTTGACGTTGGAGGGCGCGGCGTAAGTGCGCGCGCCGTACGCCCCTGTGGGGTTATTCGGCACGGGATAGCGAGCGAAGAGGTTGGCGATGTCGGAGTTGACGGGCACCTGCAGCGTGTCCGTCGCGCCGTTGGAATAGGTAACGGTGTCCTGGCCGGCGCGCTCTGCGGCGGTGGGCACGGCCAGCACCTGCGTGGTGCCGAGGACCTGGCGGAATCCCTGATACTCGCCGAAGTAGAAGGTGCGGCCGCGGCCGTCGTAGAGATGCGGCAGGATGACGGGGCCGCCGTTGGTGAAGCCGAACTCGTTGCGCCGAAAAGGCGGAATGCGGCCGGGATCGGCGATGGAGGGATGATCGAAGTAGTTGCGCGCATCCAGCGAGGAGTTGCGGAGGAACTCGAAGAAGGAGCCGTGAAAGCCGCCGCTGCCGGAGCGAGTGACGATGTTGGTGAATCCAGCGGCGCCACGGCCGATTTCGGCGGGCATCCAGCCGGAGCTGGATTGCAGCTCCTGTATGGCGTCGACGTTGAAGTTGGTGAAGATGGTGCCGCCCATCTCGGGGTCGCTGATGTCGGCTCCGTCCATGGCGAAGGCGGCCTCGACACCACGCTGGCCGTTGATGGCAAACTGCTGCGTGAAGTTGGTGGCGCCGTTGGTGTCGGTCATGGTGCCGGCGGCGAGCAGGAGGAGCGTGCTGAAATCGCGGCCGTTGAGCGGGAGCTGGCTGACGGACTGGCTGGAGAGCTTTTCTCCGCCAGTTGCCCCGGAGGCATTGGCGGTGGTGCCGGTGTTGGCGCTCGGCGACACGGGCGTGGAAGCTTGCGGCTCGGCGGCAACTGTGAGGGTGTTCTGGTCGGAGACGGTGAGCGCATCGGGCGCATTGGTGGTCGTCACTGCAACGGCAGGCGTTGCGGGGCGGCCGGGGCGCTGCACGGAGACGGTATACGCGCCGGGCGCCGTGCCCGCGATCATAAAGCTGCCGTCGGATCCGGTAACGGCGGTGCGCGTTTCGTTGCCGGGGGCGACGACGGTGACGGTGACGTCGGCGACGGGCTCACCGGCGGCGTTGCGCACGATGCCGGACCAGGACGGCTGAGGGGTGGCAGTTTGCTGCGCCTGGAGAGTCGCTGTGGCGAGGACGCCTGTCAGCAACAGGCATCCGCAAGTCCTGAGAAAGAGCTTCCAATCACTCGCTGCTTCCCTGCAACGGGTTAACAACTGAACTGCGCGCTGCATGACCATGATTGCCCGTCTCCCCTGGTCCGCTGAGGCCTCTGGCAGGTGCCGCCGAAGAGTCGCTCAAACGATTCACTAGAACCTTCGCGG
>Ga0210391_10001740_pt1 | contig 19411 bp, 10 predicted proteins | sample IncBWC12OmetaG_FD_160573 | JGI IMG/M metagenome (GOLD analysis project Ga0210391, IMG submission 160573) | Forest soil microbial communities from Barre Woods Harvard Forest LTER site, Petersham, Massachusetts, United States - Inc-BW-C-12-O ...
TGCAGGGACGGGTTTCGCATCCGTCCCTGTAATTTTCCCGGCTTGGTTAAGTCCCCGGCAACACCCGATGCTCCAGCGCCAGAATCGCAATCGCTGCAAGCGTCGTGATCAGCGTCACGATTAATCCCACGCGTGCGAATTCCCAGAACGTAATCTTCACCTTCTTGCCCGCCTGCTGCAGCACAATCAAATTCGCAACGGAACTGAACGGCGTCGCATTTCCGGCGAGTGTGCTGGTCGAGGCCACGGCCAGCCAGATGTAATGCGTATTCGGAAGCGCCTGCACCAGCGGGCGGAACAGCAGCACCGCCGGCAAATTACTCACCAGATTCGACAGAATCAGCATCACGCCGCTCACTGCAAATAATTGTGAATTCATTCCGCCTTGCAGTCCGGCCTGAAAATATCCGATCAGGTGTTCCAGCGCGCCCGACACCTCGAATCCCTTGATCACTACAAAGAGCGACGCGAAAAACAAAAGCAGCTCCCAGTCCAGTCGCTGATAAATGTTTTGCGCCTTGACGCGCCCGATGATCAGAATGAACGCACCGACCGAAATCGCCACCAGTGGAAACGAGTAGCCCAGAATCCACAGCACAATCACCAGCGCCGCCGCGACGCAGCATTTGATCAGTAACCGGCGCTCCAGTTTCACGGGCAACGATGGCGGATGCCGGTTCAGCGGGTGGTGAAAAATCTCGCGCCGGAAGAAAACAGAAAGTACCGCCGCATTGACTACCAATCCCACGAGCGATACCGGAGCCAGATGCGCCAAAAATCCCAGAAACGAAAAATGCGCCGAAACGCCGATCACCGCGTTCTGCGGATTTCCCGTCACCGACATCACCGACCCGATATTCGCGGACGTGGCCACCGCAATGAGGTACGGAATCGGCGGAACTTCCAGGCGTTGCGTCACAACCAGCACGATGGGCGTGAAAATCAGGCAAATCGTATCGTTCACGAAAAACGCCGCCAGAATTCCCGTCGCGAACACCAGCAGCACCAGCAATTGGAAGCGCGTCCGCGCGATCGCCGCCACGTGCACCGCGATCCAATCGAAAAATCCGGAAATCTGAAAATGCGCCACCAGGATCATGATGCCCAGCAGAAAAATCAGCGTGTTCCAGTCGATGGTCTGGTATGCCTGGGTCAGCGGCACTGCGCCCACCAGCACCATGGCCACCGCGCCGCAAAACGCCGCCGCCGTGCGGTCCAGATGGCTGCCGCGTCCGCTTTCCACCGCGATCAGGATGTAAGTGGCGAGAAAAATCGCGATGGGGATCCAATGGCTTGGCGCGAGAGTGGAGGTCAGGTGATTCATTTTCGCTGCGATCGAGCCTCAAGCTCGAAGGCGGTGAGCTTAACGTGCCTCTGCCACGCCTGAAAAGTGATTGTTTGCTTGCTACGGCTTTTTTCCGCGGCCGCTAGGGGAAATTGGGCGCGCCAGCGTTACTCCGAGCCAAGGAATGCAAACCGCAGCAGGAAAATCGCCGACAACACCCAGATCAGCGGGCTGATGTCCCGGTATTTTCCAGCGCCGATTTTCAGGCACGTGAAAGAAAGCAGGCCCAGGCTCAATCCGGTGGCAATGCTGAACGTCAGTGGCGTCGCCAGCAGCGTGAGGAACGCCGGAAAAGCCTCGCTGAAATCGTCCCAGCGAACTTTGGCGATCGAGCCGCACATCAGCGCGCCCACCAGAATCAACGCAGGCGCCGTCGCATAAGTGGGAATCGCAGCGACCAGCGGCGCGCAAAACATCGCCACGAAAAAAAGCCCGGCGATCACCAGATTTCCCAACCCCGTGCGCGCGCCCGCCGCTACACCTGCGGCGCTTTCGATGTAGCTGGTCACGGTGGATGTCCCAGTGAGCGCGCCAACGATGGTTCCAAACGCGTCTGCCAGCAATGCGCGGCTCGCGCGAGGCAATTTTCCGTCGCGCAAGAATCGGCCCTGTTCGCACACGCCCACCAAAGTGCCGACGTTGTCGAACAAATCCACGAAGAAAAATACGAAGATCAATTCTCCCAGGCCCAGCCGCGTCGCCGATCGCAGATCCAGTTTCAAAAATGTGCCCGCCGGATGCGGCCACGAAAATAATTGCCCGGGCCAGTGCGCCAGTCCCAGCGGAATGCCCGCCAGCGCGATAGCCACAATGCCCAGCAAAATCGCGCTGCCCACTTTCCGTATCAGCAAAATCGCGATCAGGATCAGCCCAGCCGCCGCCAGCAGCACTTGTGGATCGGAAGTTTTTCCAAACGCGACGAACGTCGCTGGATTCGCCACGATGATTTTTGCGTTGCGCAATCCCACGAACGCGATGAACAAACCAATCCCCGCCGCCGTTCCATGTTTCAGGCAATCGGGAATGCCATTGACGATGTGTTCGCGCACATTCGTGAGCGTCAGCAGCAGGAACAGCACGCCGGACAAGAACACCACGCCCAGCGCCGTCTGCCACGGCACACCGCGCCCGATCACGATCGAATACGTGAAGTACGCGTTCAACGACATGCCCGGCGCCAGAGCGATGGGATAGTTCGCCCACAGCCCCATCACCAGCGTCGCCAGCGCGGCCGAAATGCACGTCGCGAACAGCACGCCTTCCACCGGCATGCCGCCCTCGGCCAGAATTCGCGGGTTCACGACGACCACGTACGCCATCGTCATGAACGTCGTCAGTCCGGCCAGCAACTCGCGACGTACGGTGGTTTTGTTTTCGGCGAGGTGGAATACACGCTCGAGCAAAATGCTTCTCCCAGCCTAAAAGTGCGCAACTATAGGCCGCAAGCGTGTCGCCGTCAATGCCTGCAGAAGGATTCCCCACTCCCGACGCAGCGGAAGCCTCCAAGTGATGGCTGTGGTGTAGAATCTGCTCACTTTGAAACTGCGAAAAAGAAATTGGCTCGTGGCTCTGAGTTTTTTCTTATAGTCGCCGCGTGGCCACGCTTCATACTTCTGAAAGACTTGACGTTTTCAAAAAGGACGCTGGAGCGTCCAAATCCGACGTGATACGTTTTTAGCGCCCCGATGGATCCCGTTCGGAGCGCGATCGATGCCACGTTTGGCTCGATAGTTCCTGAGAAGCAGTGGGGCTATCGGGTGCCGACGGGTCCAGACGTTCACAGTTCGTGCCGGAATGCCGGATCAATGCGGAATCGTCGCTTCACGCTCGCGCCAATGCTCTACCAGATCGCGCACCACTTTGTCGCCTACCACTTGCGCCGCCTCCAACGATTGCATGTACGCGGAATAATTCCCCGAAGCCATTTCCTGCAGACTCTCCGCCGCAGAAGTTCCCGGAGGCTCGCGATCGTAGTTGCTCACAGTGCGCAGCACCAGCACGCGCTGCAGATCCACGCGCCCGGCCTGGCTCAGAAATGTCAACGCCTGCATGGTGCCGGTATCTTCCATGCCCGCGGTCATGAAGTTGCCTTTGCCGCCGGTGTAATAGCGCGTCCAGGCGTTGGCCCATTCATCGAATTTCGAGCCGTGCCAGAACGTGCTGGCTGAAAGCGTATCTCCCCTAGTTTCGAACGGCGGCTTCAGCGCATTGGGAAAACCCGCAAACCGCGCGCGTGATTTTCGCAGCGAATCCGAATCCGGGAGCGGCACGTCCTGCGTCAGACGCACCGCCCAATCGACCAGCGCCGGATTCAGCGTGTACACTTCGCCGTAATCAACACGCGGCGGCTGTTCGTACGGCGTGCCTCTGCGCAACGGCACGAAGCCTGTGGGCCAGCTCTCGGGAATTTGCCGCGCGTCAATTTCATACGCCAGGTCTCCGTCAACCACATGGTCCGCCCAAACTGCCGAGCCCAGTGAAACATCGGCGGGATCCCCGCCACCAATTCCCGCGACAATCCAATACGCCTTCGACAAATCAAAGCGCGGGTCCATTCCCAGCGCCATCACCGACGCCGCAGCCTTCGCCGTGCCGACGCCGGTCAATAAGCCCAGCACGCCATCCTTGTTCAATCGCACGTGGTGATATCCGCTCGGCAGCGGAAGAATTTGGTCGAGATGCTCGCGCTCCACCCACAGTTGAAATTCGCCCGGAACGTCGCCGGTATCTTCGCCGCGTTCGAACATGGTGACTACCACGGCTTTGACGCGAATGGGCAGGCTCGGTGCCGCACTCTGTGCCAGCGAAAATTCCGCAGAGAAAACAAGCAGCAGAAGCACAACGACAAATCGCAGGGCGAGTTTCAGCATCTGTTCCCCCCAAACTGATTCAACGAACTCCAGCGAGAGTGCGAATTTATAGCAAAGCACAGTGTCTCCTCCGTATCTCCGCCGTATCTCTTGCGCCCTCGCCCATCAGCCTGTATGGTACGCCATGCACGCGCCCGCCAATTCGGATGAAACGCGGAATCACCCTTCCAGCGCGCCGTTGCCTCCGCAAAATTCTGAAGCCGCCGGTTACGGCCTGCGGCGCTGCGCTCTCTCTCCGCTCGAAACTCTTGCGCAATCGGTCTCGACAATTGCTCCAACCACGACTCCTGCCGCCACAATTCCTTTAGTTTGCGCGCTCGCTGGCAACGGCACGTGGCTCGCATATCTGCTGGCGACAATCGCCGTGCTGCTCGTCGCGTTGTGCATCGCGCGCTTCGCCAAGTATTCGGCCTCACCCGGCTCGCTATACACCTACGCGTCCATGATTCTGCCGCCGTGGCTGGGCGCGACGGCGGCCTGGAGCCTGCTGCTTGCGTACGTCGCGACGGGCTCGAGCGTCATCGGCGGTTTCTACCATTTCGCGAATCTTCTGCTGCGCGACGCGACCGGCCATGAAGTCTCCGCCGTGCTTCTGGTGCTGCTGGGCACCGGCGCGTGCGTCTGGATCGCCTGGCGCGATGTAAAAATCTCCGCGCGATTAATGTTGTGGATGGAAGCAGTTTCCGTCGCGGTGATCGTCATCGTGATCGCGCTGGTCCTGGTGCGCCACGGCCTTCATCTGGATTGGGAGCAAGTGAAATTGCGCGGTACGACAGGCAGCGGCCTGCGTCTGGGCCTGGTGCTGGCGCTGTTCAGCTTTGTCGGCTTTGAAAGTGCCACCACGCTAGGCGCCGAAGCGCGCAATCCGTTGAAAACCATTCCGCGCGCCGTGATTCAATCCGCGCTCATCGGCGGAGCATTCTTCACGGTCTGCGCGTACAGCGAAGTTCTGGGCTTCCGCACCGCCGGCCAGGATTTGGGAACCAGTCCAGCGCCCATGCACGTTGTCGCAGCCGTGGGCGGCGTTCCTCTTTTTGGATTGCTGATCGATATCGGCGCGCTGGTGAGCATGTTCGCCGGAACTCTGGCGTGCATCACCGCGGCCGCGCGTGTATTGCTGCTGATGGCGCACAATGGCCTCGCACACGGCGCGCTGCGCACCACGCATGTGCGCAATGAAACTCCCAGCTACGCAGTCGTTGCTACCGGAACCGCTGCGCTGTTGCCGGTGCTGGTGCTCGCGGCGCGTGGCGCAAGTGGCCTCGACGTTTACGGTTGGCTCGGTTCGCTTGCAACGTACGGCTTCATCGTGGCCTATGCGCTGGTATGCATCGCGCTGCCGCGCTATTTGCGCAACCACTATGCGTACACTCCTGCCGCGCAAATCCTTTCCTGGCTCGCAGGCCTCGCAATGCTGCTCGCGCTCGTTGGTAATCTTTATCCAGTCCCCGAAGGCCCTTACGGTAAGCTTCCGTACATTTATCTCGTGTATCTCGCCGCCGGACTGCTCTGGTTCGCCATAAACAGCCGCGGCAAAAGTGCGCCACAGGAAAAAATCTAGGCTTACTCTTCTACAACCCGCTGCGCCACCGACAGCAAAACGGGAAATATGCTTCGCCCGCCGATGCTCCCTGTGGAAATCAACCATAGAAATAATTGATACCTGCCATAGATTAAAAATACTTCGCACCCGGAAAAAAAAGGCGTACCGTGCCTCCATCTTCGGGGTGAAGTAAGGAATCTGGGTAACATCTTTAATAAAACGCAAGTATTTACCGTGCGAGTTTTCGCGCGGCATTCCCGTTTGGAACTCTGTCCGCATCGATCGGAGGAACGAATGTTTCACAGAGTCCGGCTCTCGATTTTCTCGCTGGCGTTGTGTGTTTGCGCAGCGCTGGTGTTCGTGCCGGGCGCGCCCGGGCAGCAAACTCTGGGCGGCATCACCGGTACGGTCACGGATACATCGGGCGGTGTGCTGGCGGACACGTCGGTGACGCTCGTCAGCGATCAAACCACGCTGACCAGAACGCAAAAAACCAATTCCAGCGGCTCTTACGAATTTGCGAACTTGCCGATCGGCACCTACACCCTCACCTTCAGCCACGACGGTTTTGAAACGCAGAAAATTCCCTCTATTCTCGTGCAAGCCGATCGCACCGTGAGCCTAAACCCGGCGCTGAAGGTCGGCCAGGTGGGCACGACCATCACCGTGGAAGAAACTCCCCTGCTCAACGCGGTGGATACGACGAACGGGTACGTCCTCGATAAAGCACAACTGGAAGCCATCCCGCTGCCGACTGGAAGTTTCACGGGACTGGCGATTCTTTCCCCCGGCGTAAGCGCGGAACTTCCTGCGGGAACGGGCGCCAATGCCGGCCTGGGCAATCAGCCCATCTGGGCCAACGGCCAGCGCGATACCAGCAACACTTTTTTGTTGAACGGCGTGGACGCGAAAAGTTTGTTCAACGGCAAGAGCACCAGTCAGGTGGCCTCGGCGCGCATCGTGAACAATACCGGAGTCAGCGGCGCTGCGAGCGGAAACGGTGGCGTCATTCAGAGCACTGCGTCGCCCTATCTTGCGGTCGGTCAGTCGCTGCCCACGCCTGCTCCGGAAACCATTCAGGAAGTTCGCGTAAATACGTCGATGTATGACGCGCAACAGGGCTCCACCAGCGGCGCGCACATTGATATGAGCACGGCCTCCGGCAGCAACGCAATTCACGGCTCGGCGTACGCGCATCGCGGGACCAACGCGATGAATGCCGCGCCTTTTTTCTTCAACCAGGATCCTAATATTCCCGCCGACGAGAAAAATCCGGAGTTGCATCGCTACACGGCGGGCGGTACCGTTGGCGCGCCCATCATCAAGAACAAGCTTTTTGGCTATCTCTCCTACCAGCATGTGCACAGCTCCGATCAGGAGATCGGCATCGGGCGCGCGACTGTGCCGTTCGACTTTACGGCCAACGGAAATGCCGCGGATGGCGTCCCTGCCTGCGGAGCCACTCGCGCAACTGCGACGCTCGCTCCTTGCCTCGCCGCAATCTCCAATAACAGTTTCTTCTCCACACTGGATGGAACCGTCGGTACCGGTCCCAATCAGATTAGTCCGATTGCATTGGCGATGTTCCAGTACAAACTGCCCAACGGCCAATTCCTGGTCCCGTGGAATGACGGCCACGTCCCCACGATCAACTTCCCGGAAAACGCTCTGATTCCTGGCACCGCGTATTTCATAGCCGACCAAGCGGTGAGCAATCTGGATTGGATCGTCAACTCCAAGGACACCCTGGCGCTGAAGTATTACTACCAGCACGATCCCAGCGTCGTGCCCTATGCGTATTCCACTGTGCCCGGATTTACACAGCGCCTCGATGCCGGCAGCCAAGTCGCCTCCATCACCAATACGCAAACGCTGACGCCGAACCTCAGCGTTGCCGAAGTGTTCGGCTACATCCGCGAGAAAATCTTCAGCACGATCGGGCAACCATTCACTCCAGCGCAATTTGCCAGCTTCGTCGAATCGTCCACCGGAGCAACCCCCGCGCAATCCACCATCAATACATTCGGCTCCAATTTCTTTCCCGGCATAAGCATCGTCAACATGCTGGGCTATGGAGCGAATAACGACGGTTGCGCGCCGACCGATACGGCATGCATTCCCACGCCCGTCAACGAATCGCCGATGACCATCGGCCAAGGTGCAGCTTCTCAGGGAGCGAACACTGGGATTTTCCAGAATCGCTTCATGCCCTCGGCCAACGCTATCTGGAATCACGGCAAGCACACTGTTTCCTTCGGCGGCACATATTCCTACACCCAGCTGAACACGATTGACCTCAGGCCCGGCACCGGCATGATCGGCACGGCGGATCTGTCGCAGTTTCTGCAGGGATTCGTCACGCCCTATACGACGGATGGGTACGTCACCACCAACGTGTTGCAAGGCAATGCGAATCGCTATTTGCGCGCCAACGAATGGGGTCTCTATGTTCAGGATAAGTTTCAGTTCCGACCCAATCTGAGCTTCACGGTTGGATTGCGCTTCGACGACGACGGCGGTATGTCTGAAAAGTACGGCCGTCTTTATAATTTTGATCCCGCGGATTACGACTACGATCCGACGTCGGACACGTTGGTCTCGAATGGGATCATCGTCGCCGGTAACAACAAGCAATTTGCCAGCAAAGGGGTCAGCCCTTCCACTCTCACCGGTCGCCAATGGGGACTTGCGCCGCGCTTGGGTGTGGCCTGGAGTCCCGGCAGGTTTAGCAACAAGCTCGTTGTTCGCGCGGGCTGGGGTCTGTATTACGACCGCGGAGAGCTCTTTACTTATTTGTCCCCGGGATTTGCGGCCGGCGTCGTCACCGGCGGACCGTTCGGCGTCAATCAGGCGCCGCCATTCGTGAGCGCGCAGGAATGCACCGCGTCCACCTTCTATCAAGACTACATCCCCACGTGCGATCCCGGCACCTACGGGCTCACGAATCCTTTCGGTACGACTCTGGGACCTCCTCCGTCGGGTAATCCGGCGTCCATAAATAATTACATCCCCAATACGGGCGTTCCGGGAGTTGGTATTGCCGCTGGCATCCTAGACGGGCAGCCGCTCTTCCCCTTCGGCGTTTACAATCGAAAGAACAAGCTTCCTTACACCATGAACCAGACTCTGGATATTCAATGGCAGCCACGCCGGGACTTGGCGATAGACGTTGGCTACGTCGGAAACTTCGGGCGGCACGAAGTGATTCCTGTGCCGTTCAACCAGGCCCAGATCGCGTCTCCGACCAACCCCGCGCTCAAGGGCACGCCGTTCCAGCAGAACTACACCTACGGTTACACCGTACAGGGTCCAGCGGGCTGCACCGTTTGCGCTCCGATAACTCTTCCTGACGGGACCACGATGCTCAACAACTATGAAGGAGGCAATGCCGACCTTCGTGTTCCGTTCATCGGCTATTCCTCCGAAGCGCTTTCGTACACGGCCGCAGGAGTCTCTGCTTACAACGCGTTGCAGGTCCACGTGGAAAAACGCATGAACCATGGATTGCAGCTGGGATTCTCCTACACTTATTCGCACGCCTTGGACGAACAGAGCGCCATGGGATTGTTCTACAACGGAAATAACCCGCTCGACTTGCACTCCGGATATGGCAACTCCGATTTTGACCGTACGCACGTCATCAATTTCTCCTACCTGTATCAATTTCCGAACAAGTTCGGCGAATCTTCGTGGAAGGGCAAGATTGCGGACGGCTGGGCGATCGAGGGCATCGGAGTTTTCCAGAGCGGCCAGCCTTACAGCATCATCGATTACACCGGCGCCGTCGGCAGCATCTTCTACGGCGTCAATGATGGCATTACCAATCCCATCGTGCCGTTGGCGCCGGGTTGCACACCGAAGAACGCGCTCACCGGCGTGTCGGGTGCATTCGGCACTCCAGACAATCCACAGTACGCGCTTAAGTCGCAGTGCTTCACGCTGCCGCTGCTTGCTCCCGGTGATCTGAATGGCGCTATTCCACCTGGCGATACCTTCGAAACCAACTTCACGACGGGCCAGCGCAACATCTTCCGGCAAGCCTGGCAAAAGCGCGCTGACGTATCCATTGTGAAGAACACGCAGATTACCGAACGAGTCAACTTGAAGTACAGTTTCGACGTGTTCAACCTGACCAACTCTCCGAGCTTTGATATCCCGCTCGATGACGTCTCGCAGAACCAGTTTTACAGCAACGTACCCGTGGAAGGGACGCCTGCGCTGCCGAACAGTTGCCCGAACTCGACGAACGGCAGTTTCTACAACTGCCCGTTCGGTCTGGGCATCGTGAACAAGACCATCGGAAGTCCGCGGCAGATTCAGATGTCTCTCAGTCTTCAGTTCTAGTCCAGCCCTTGCGAGCAGGAGCGGCGGCCGTCCCGGCTGCTGTTCCTGCTCTTTCCTGCGAGACTTGAATTTCCGCGCACGGCCCCGCGATGGATACGGTTAAAATGCGCTCCATGTTCACTGCGCGCGGTCCCGTGCAATTGCTCTGCGAGCAGCTCGCCCGCGGAGACATCACGCCATCCGCTGCGGCTGAAGAGGCGCTCTCCCGCGCGAACAGCAATGCGAGCCACAACGTTTATCTCGCGCTCGATGCCGAAACAGTGCGCGAGGAAGCGGACGCGTTGGCGTCGCGATTCCCGCACGCTGCCAAGCCGCCGCTCTACGGCGTGCCAATTTCGATCAAAGATTGTTTCGACGTAGTGAGATTCCCGACGACTTTGGGGTCGCGATATTACGCCGAGCGCAACGGCGTGGCGCGCGACGATTCTGCCGCGGTGGCTCGTCTGCGTTCGCAGGGCGCGATCATCATTGGCAAGACGCACATGCATCCGCTGGCCTACGGCATCACTGGGGAAAATCCGGATTACGGCGACTGCGCGCAACCGCGCGATGCGCGGCGGCTGACCGGCGGGTCTTCGAGCGGCGCGGCGGCGAGCGTACAGGAGCAATCGGCTGCGGCGGCGATCGGAACGGACACCGGAGGATCGGTGCGCGTGCCCGCCGCGTTGTGCGGTCTGGCCGGGTATCGCGCGTCGGTGGAGCTGGTGCAGCGGAGCGGATTGTGGCGGGGAGGCGTTCACCTGGCGCCCACGTTCGACACGCTGGGATGGCTGTTCGAGGATCTGCGCGACGCGCCGATGCTGGCTGAGGCGCTGTTTGGATTGCGCGCGCCGGACATGTCGGAAACGCGCGTCCGGATTGGGTGCGTGAGCGATGAGTTCTTGCATGATTGCGATTCGCAGGTGCATTCCGGATTTGCGGACTGGAAGAAAAAGATCAGCGAGGGTGGCGCGACGATTACTGCGGCGGACACGGGACACTGGGAAGAGGCGCTGGAGATTTACGCGGCGATCACCGCGCACGAAGCAGCCGCGATTCACGGCGCGAATACCGGCGGAGATTTTTCGCACTTCCCCGCGGCGATTGCCGAACGGCTGGCATGGGGCGCATCCATATCAGCGGACGAAATCGAGCAGTTCCGCGCGCGGCATGCGCGATTTCGCGAGCGCGCGGACGCGCAACTGCACGAGTTTGATTTTTTCCTAGCGCCTTGCGCCGCGTTGCACGAACTTGCCGTTGGCACCGATCACACGGAGTCGCGGCGCGCCATTCTGCGCTACACCACGCCGATGAGTCTGGTTGGCGCGCCGGTAGTGACGCTGCCATGCGCGAGCGGCGCGGGAGTTCAACTGATCGCAGCGCGAAGTTCGGACGCTCGGTTGCTGGGGTATGCGCGGGCCATGGGAACGCGCCTGGTGTAATGACTCGTCGCGCACGGTAACGAACCTTCGCTACGCGTTGTACGCTGATCTACTTCACGTCGTGGCCCGTGTTGGCCGTCTACTCCTCTCCGATGTCTTCGTTCCATACGGCGGGGTATGCGCGAATGTAATCTGCGAGGAGGGAGGCGCATTCGGCGGAGTCCAGATCAATCACGTTGATGCCAAGTGAACGCAGCCAGTCCATGCCGCCCTGAAAGTTGCGGCTCTCGCCGACGACCACGGTGCCGAAGCCAAACTGGCGCACCAACCCGCTGCAATACCAGCAGGGCGCCAGGGTGGTAACCATAACAAGGTTGCGATAACTTCGCTGGCGGCCCGCGTTGCGGAAGGCGTCGGTTTCGCCGTGCACGGAGGGATCGCCCTGCTGTACGCGACGGTTGTGTCCGGCGCCGACGAGTTTCCCGGTGGTGGAGTTAAAGATGGCGGCGCCGATGGGGATGCCACCTTCGGCGAGGCCGGTGCGGGCTTCCTGCAGTGCGACGGCGAGCATGGAGGGGTAATCAAGTGTGTTGGCCATGAGCATCTTATACTCGCCGCGGCGGTGGTATGAAAAGCGCGAATTCCGGAGTTAGGCAGTCGCGGGCCGCTCGGCGACGCCGTTGACATGTGCTGCAAGTACAAGCGTGCTGATCGCATGCCGACCGTGACTCAGATCCGCAATGTACCTGCCGACTTGCGTCGCAAGCTGAAGGCGCGTGCGGCGCTGGAAGGCATGTCTATCTCAGAATGCCTGCTCGGCGAGCTGCGGCACGTCCTCTACCGCCCTACTCTCGACGAAATGCGGAAACGACTTTCAGGGCGCCAGCCGGTACGGGCATATCCCGCGCCGCCGGCCGCAGTGCGTGCCGAGAGAAATAGCCGCTGATGGTTGTGGACGTTTCCGGGATTTCGGAATGGTCGCCCTATTGGTTTCTTTTTTCCAGTCGATGACTTTCCTGCCAGAGGCGTGACTGCCATGCTCTAGAGCATCGCCAAGAAGGAACGAACCATCCGAGTCGCCTTGTGTAATGTGATGTGAATTGGATTCACCAAGGGGACAGGACTACGTACCGGCTCATCATCGGGTCCAAGAAATAGAAACTTCGGCTTCGTGAACATCGCGCAGCACGAGGCAGCGACTAGATATGGCCGTACTTGCTGATTTTGGCGGCGGCACGGAGGACCAGCCAGCGTTGTTTGCCGTCCATGCGGGCGAATTGCTTGGCGAAGAGCCGGAGCTGGCGGGTCGTTTTCCTGTCGAGCCCCCAGATGGAGTCGGGTTGCTGTTTGGGGACGCGCAGCTTTTTAACGGGAGCTTCATCGTCGGTGAAAAGCTGGTGCAGAGGAACGTCCAGGGCACGCGCAAGTTTTTCGAGCGTCTCAATAGAAGGAACGGTGCGGCCATTTTCCAGGCGTGAAAGGTAACAGCGAAACAGGCCGGTGCGTGCCTGGATGTCGCCTTGCGAGAGGTTTTGCGCTTCGCGGAGGCGTTTGAGCCTTTCGCTGATGACCATGGCGAGAGCTTACAATATCTCGCCGTGCCGACTCAATTACTGTTGGAGTAGTTTTATTATGAAAGTTAAAGCCCTTGGTGTGTTGCTTCGAGCTGTTCCGCATTGGCACGTCTCCACGGTCTGATTCCCTGTTTTCAAGCTCCGGCCTGTTTTGGCCGATATGCGAAAAGTGACTCATATTGAACAGATTTCAAAAAACGCTTGGGTCATTATCCCAATGTCAAGCTGTCCCACCATCCGCGCAACCCGCAGCAGCCAAGCCATACCGGGCAATCGAAGGATGATCAGGAAAGGCAACGAAAAATGCGTAAGCTCGGCTCAATTCAATATTTTTTGCTCGCACTGGTAATTTTGGCAGTGCCGGCGACGTCTCGCGCGCAGCTCAGCGCGTCCATCACGATCGCTCCGCCAGCACTAGTCGTTTACTCGCAACCGATCTGCCCCCAGGAAGGCTATCTGTGGACGCCGGGCTACTGGGCCTACGGCGAGGAGGGCTATTTCTGGGTGCCGGGCACGTGGGTTGAGCCGCCCAGCGAAGGCTTGCTGTGGACTCCTGGATATTGGGGATGGAACAACAACGCGTACGCGTGGAACGGCGGGTATTGGGGCAATGAGGTCGGATTCTACGGCGGCGTGAACTACGGATACGGCTACGGTGGCTCCGGATATCAAGGCGGCTACTGGCGCAACAATCGCTTCAGCTACAACCAGTCGGTGAACAATTTCGGCGGCCGGAATTTCAGCAACACTTATAACAAGAGAGTGACCGTCAGCAATTCCAGCCATGTCAGCTATAACGGAGGACATGGTGGAATCAGTGCCCGTCCCACGCCAGCGCAAGAATCCTTTGCTCGCGCAGGGCATACTCCAGCTACGGAAGCGCAATCAGGACAGCAACGCGCTGCCGCTGGGAACCATGAAATGCTCGCGTCGGTGAATCGCGGGCGTCCTGCGGTGGCGGCAACGGCCAAGCCGGGCGAGTTTTCCGGCACGGGCGTGGTAGCAGCGCGCGGAGCTCCGGCGGCGAGTCGCGCGAACGAGACGAAGGCCAACGAGAATAAGACCGAAGCAAACAAGGCGGCTGAGACGAAGGGCGCCGAGAATAAAGCTACGGAGAATCGAACAGCAGAGAACAAAGCGAGCGCGAATAAAGCCGAAGCGAGTAAGGCAGCCGAGACGAAAGCGACGGAGAACCGAGCCGCCGAAAGCAAGGCGAATGACAACAAGGCCGCGGAGAATCGCGCGGCTGCGAGCAAGGCGACGGAGAACAAAGCCGCAGAAAATAAGGCTGCGGAAAACCGCGCAGCCGCAAAACCGGCGGCCAAGCCCGAACATGTGAACGCCACACCGGCGACGCGCAACGCGACACGTCCTGCACAACCTGCCGCGAAATCCGAGAAGCCTCGCACGGAGGCTAAACCCGCGCCTGCTGCGAAACCAGCTCCTGCTGCAAAGCCGGAGCGTGAGCCTGCTCCTGCGCACACAGAGGGCGCGCCGAAACAAGCGGCTCCTCAACAACATCAAGCGGCTCCGCAACAGCATCAAGCAGCGCCACAACAACATCAGGCTGCGCCACAAAAGCAGCAGCCCGCGCCGAAGGCCCCAGCGGAGCGTCCGACTGAAGAAAAACCAAAATAAGCCATGCCCGCCAAGATATAAAGGTCCGGCGGGACCAATTGCCTTATCCCGGTGAGCGGTTCGTGCAAAAACACGAGCCGCTCACTTTTTTTTGCGCAGGCGCATTGGTCGTGAGATGAAACAGCGATTATGCGGCGATCCTCATTCGTAGCGCAGAGCGACCATAGGATCCACCCGCATGGCGCGGCGCGCGGGGATATAGCACGCCAAGATCGCGACTCCAGTCAGGGCCACCGACACGACGAGGAACGTTACCGGATCGCTTGCGCCAACACCGTAGAGCAGGTGCGAGAAACTGGAAAGCAGCCGGGCGAGAATGAGGGCGGTCGCGGCGCCGATCGCGACTCCAGCCAGAGCCAGGCGGAGACCCTGTCCGATCATCATGCGAAAAACGTCGTGCCTTTCTGCGCCCAGCGCCATGCGAATTCCAATCTCGTGCACACGCTGGGCTACCGAGTAGGAAATCACGCCATAAATTCCGATGGAAGCCAGCAGTAACGCGAGGCCCGCGAACACACCCAACAGAACCATCGGAAATCGCTGCGATGATAGGGACTGCGAAAGAGCCTGCTGCATTACCTGGACTCCATAAACAGTCTGGTCGTCACTGGCGCCGTAAACGGCGGCTTTAATTGCGGGCATCACAGCCGCTGCATCGAGCGGCGTGCTAACAACCACCGTCAGTCTGCGATAGAAGATCGGCGCCCAGTCGTCTGGAAATTGGTTTATAGAAGCGTAGATCTGATTTTGCGTGTACGCGTCGCGTTCATCCAATCCCCAATGTCTGACATGGCCGACCACGCCGATTATCCGCACGGGTCCCCAATGCGGAATGGCCACGGCCTGCCCCACAGGATCTCTGTCCTGGAAATACGCGTGCGCCAGGACACTGTCTATCAAAATGACTGGCTGGGAACTGGCACTGTCTGCTGCGGTGAAGTAGCGGCCTTGCAGGAGCGGTATTTCCATAGTGTGGAGGTACTCCGGCCCCGTCCAATAGAAAAGCGCCCGCGGAGCCTGCGCACTCGACGCGGGTTCTTGCGAACCAACCCAGAAGGGCCCGATATTTTGGTGCTCACTCAATGGAGACAGCACGGTAAGCTCCGCCGCCTTTACGCCGGGAACAGCGCGAATGCGTCCGATCAACTGCTGATAGGCGACGCGCATGCCTGAAGTAGTTTTGGTCGTCGCCGGTGAAAGCCCCACTTTGAACGCGATTACGCGCCGCGCGTCGAAGCCGGGATTAACTTCCCATAACTGGCGGAGGGTGCGGAACAGCAGGCCTGCGCCAACCAACAAGACCAAGGTGAGCGCCATCTGGACGATTACCAGACTGCTTTGCGCGCGATGATGCGGCCTGCTCGAGCCACGGCCGCCTGCTTTCAGCGAGACTTGCAGGTCTGTCCGCGAACTCTGCAACGCGGGCGCGAGACCAAACAGAATCCCAACCGCGACAGAGACGCCCAGCGCGAACAAAAGCACGGAGATATTAACGCCGATGTTCTCGCTGCGCGGCAGACTACTCGGCAGCGCAGCGAGCACCGGACGGACGCCCCATTTTGCCAGCGCGAGGCCCAGCGCGCCGCCGGCGAGCGAAAGCAACACGCTTTCCGTGACCAATTGCCGCACGATACGCGCGCTGCTGGCTCCCAGCGCCGAGCGAATGGCAAACTCGCGGGCGCGCGCCGCCGAACGCGCAAGCAAGAGATTCGCAACGTTGGCGCAGGCGATCAGCAGGACAATCCCTACGGCCCCCAGCAGCATCAGGAGTGTTCCGCTCACGTCTGCAACGAATTCGTGTTTGAGGGGCTTGACGCTGGCTCCCAGGCCTCCATCAGCGGAAGGATAGAGCCGATCCAGGTGCTCCTGAATCGCGCCCAGCTCTGCTTCCGATTGCGCGAGAGTGACTCCGGGCATCAGGCGAGCGACACAGAGGATCGGATGAATCGTGCGATCGCCGAAGATCAAGGGATCACCCTGTCCGAGCGGAACGTAAACATCTGCTTCCTCTCCGACAACACGAAAGTTTTCGGGAAGGACTCCGACAACGGTGTAGTCTACTCCGTCCAAAGTTACGGACTTGCCCAAGGCCGCCCTGCTAGCGGCGAAACGATTTCTCCATAGGCGATTGCTGATGATGACGGCCCGCGGGCCGCCACGCTTGTCTTCCTCCGGGGAAAATTCACGGCCGAGGATCGGCTTTACGCCCAGGATGCTGAGAAATCCCGAGGAGATTTCTTTGCCGGCCAGATGCTCCGGCGTCCCGGGACTTGTGAGGTCACGGTCTTGCGAATCGAATGCGGCCATTTGTTGGAAGGAGCGAGCATCGTGTTGCCAATCGAGAAAGTCAGGGTATGAGACGGAAATCGCGTGCTTTAGCGTCAGATTGTACTGCCACACCAGGACCAGGCGTTCGGGCTCGCTGTATGGCAACGGAGCCAAGAGGACGCCTTGCACCACGCTGAAGATGGCCGTATTTGCGCCGATGCCGAGAGCGAGGGTGAGGATGGCGACGGTGGTGAAGCCTGGAGATTTGCGGAGGATGCGCAGGCCGTAGTGGATGTCTTGCAGCAAATCCTGCAGCCAGGTGATTTGGCGGGCATCGCGACATTCTTCTTTGCGTTTTTCCAGGCCGCCCATTGCTAGAAGCGCGGCGCGGCGGGCTGCTTGCGGGTGTTGGCCTTGGGCGATATAGTGCCTGGTTTTTTGCTCGAGGTGGTGGCGGAGTTCTTCGTCCAGCTCTTGATCGGTTTCGCGGCGATGGAAGAGCGAACGCAGTCGCAGCGGCAGTTTGTAAATCCAACGTTCTGGCCGCATTGTTTGTTCTCCTGAGCGCTCGTCGCGCTCGCTTCCTCATTCGTAGCGCAACGCGATCATGGGGTCCACGCGCATGGCGCGGCGAGCCGGGATGTAGCACGCAAGAACTGCTGCGCACAGCAAGGCGATTGAAACCCCGAGAAACGTGAGCGGGTCGGTTTGCTTGACCGCAAAAAGCATGCTCCCGAGCAGCGATCCCGTCCCGAGCGCCACGACAATACCCAGAATCAAACCTGCGATGGTCAATCGTAATCCTTGTCCGACCACGAGCCGAAAAATGTCTCGCTGGTTTGCGCCTAAGGCCATACGAATGCCTATCTCGCTGGTGCGCCGTGCGATGTTGTAAGCGAGCGCGCCGTATAGCCCGATGCAGGTCAATACGAGCGCGAGAATGCTGAACGTGGCAGAAAGCGCCGCGATCAGGCGGTCGGAATGCAGCGATTCGTCAACTTGTTCGCGAAGGGTTCTGATGCCAATGATAGTGATCGAGCTATCGAATGAGTGAAGAATTGCGGGGAGCGAGCCAGCTAGATTTTTTGCGGAGCCGTCGGTGCGAATTTCAATGTCTCCGTGCGTTCCGGGGATATAGAAGAAGTCGGTAGGGCCTTCGCGCAAATCATTGTATTTAGAATCGGCGACGACGCCCACGATTTCCAGCGGTGGACGATTCCCTTCCACAAAGTAGAAATGTCTCCCCAGTGGGCTGACGTTACCGAAGAAACGGCGAGCCATAGTCTGGTTGATGATCGCTGCGGTCGTCGCAAGGTTTGACGGTGAATCCAGATGGACGTCTTGTAAGGTGAAATCGCGCCCCGCGAGCAGCGGGATTCCCATGGTTAGGAAATATTCAGGCGAGACACCGACGAATCGCTCGTTGGCCACTTCGCCGGGCCGCAGCGTGTAACCTTCCACCACGACGTTGATGCCGACTTCTTTGCCGCTGACGGGAGTGAAGCTTGAATAGCTGGCGGAACGCACGACGGGAAGCTGCCGCACGCGATCCAGGAGCTGGACGTAGAACTGGGCGATTTGATCGCGGGAGCGGGACGCGGAGTAACCGCTCATCGTGACCAGCAGAACTTTGTCGCGGTCGAAGCCCGCGTCGAAAGTTTCGAGATTGAAAAGGCTGTGCAGCAGCAGACCGGCCGCGGCTAGAAGCATCATGGACAATGCAACTTGCGCAACGATCAGCGCGTTGCTCATTCGCGATTGCGCCGACGAACGGTGCGATCCTGACCCTTGAACTTTGAGTTCTTCTGAAAGTTCGCCGGGCATGGCGGCGAGCGCCGGGGCGAGTCCACAGACGACGACCGTAAGCGCCAGTACGGCAGCGGTGAAAAGCAGGGTTCGCACGTTCAGTGCCGTCGAGAGGACTACGGGCAGCTGCCGCGTGGAAAGCGAAGCGAGCAACAGATGACTGGTCCAATGGCCGACGGCGACTCCGGCCAAGGCGCCGGCAACCGCGAGCAGCGTGCTCTCCGTGAGGAGTTGGCGAATCACACGCCAGCGTCCAGCTCCCAGCGCAAGGCGCACGGTGAATTCGCGCTTGCGTGCCATGCCGCGCGCGAGCAACAGGTTTGCAACGTTGCCACAGGCGATCAAGAGCAAAAGGCCCACAACGATCATCAAGATTCGGACGGGCAGTGAGAATTGTGCGCGCGCATCGGAAAGGCCGCGCGAGGCGGGAGTGATCAGCACGTTAGCGAAATCTTCGGCGCGCTCGATTTGTGGAAGCGTCGAAGTCTTTTCCACCTCGTGCAGCAGAGGATTGAGACTTGTCTGCGCTTGCGTGACGGAGATGCCCGGTTTCAAGCGCGCGAAAATGGTTACCCATTGCGTCTGCCAATAGTCCTGCGTCGGCAAGTCCGTGGAATTCAGTGGCACGTAGAAATCAGGCGACGCGCCGACTCTCGCGCCGA
>Ga0210391_10001741_pt1 | contig 19411 bp, 16 predicted proteins | sample IncBWC12OmetaG_FD_160573 | JGI IMG/M metagenome (GOLD analysis project Ga0210391, IMG submission 160573) | Forest soil microbial communities from Barre Woods Harvard Forest LTER site, Petersham, Massachusetts, United States - Inc-BW-C-12-O ...
TCTTCTTCACCCTCAGCGCGCCAAAAACCCAGCAACGCGCGATCCGGAACTGTCACCATTCCGTATCTGGATTGTAGCAAACATCCCCGCCCCTCGGCGACGCCCGGCACCAGCGGGGCCGGTCGCTGATCCTGCCCCTACGCACCCTTCCCATACTTCTGCGCCGCCGCGCTCATCCCCGCGCCACCCTCCGCCAGGTCCGCCAGGCTCATGGCCGGCCGGAACGTCACCTTCGCGTTGAACGCCAAAAACCACGGCTCCGCCAGCGCCGGCAGTTGCGACGACTTCTGCATATCGAAAATGATGTACCCGGTCCGCACGCCCCCGTGTTCCGAGAAATACGCCGCCTCCGGCTTCACTTCGTCCAGAATTTTCTGGATCGTTGCACCTAATGTTCCAGACCGAACCGCGGCGTTCCCGGCTTCGACAGGGATCGAGACTTTCAACAGCATGCGCATCTCTAGGGCCCTCCTGGGGTCAACAAATTATACGGAAACCTCATTCCCCCCACTCAATCCACGCCTCCATGGGCTTAAACTGGTGTGCGATGACCTGGAAACCTCTTTTTTGCTCTCTCGTTCTCGGCGCCGGCGCCGTATCGCTGGCCGCCCAAACCGCCACTACTCCCGCTACCACTCCGCACACCACCACCACCGTGCACCATACCGGCACAGTCGTTTCGCACTGCCCGGTGCCCACTCCCACGCTCTCGCCAAAAATCCCGGCGATCGCGGTCCACGGTTGCCCAAAACTCGGCTACGCCCTCACCTATGTCGACACCAGGATCGGCACCGGCGACCTCGCTCTGCCGAAGAAGTGGTACACCGTCCAATACACCGGCTACCTCGCAACGGACGGCACCAAGTTCGACTCCTCCTACGATCATCCCGACAAGAAGCCCATCACCTTTCCCTACGGTGCGCACCGCGTCATCCCCGGCTGGGATACCGGCTTCGAAGGAATGCGCATCGGCGGCAAGCGTCGCCTCTACGTCCCGTATCAACTCGCCTATGGCGAAATAGGCCGCCCGCCCGTCATTCCCCCAAAATCTGAACTCATCTTTGACATCGAGCTCGTCAGCCAGAGCGACACTCCTCCCCCGCAGCCTCCAGGCTCCAGGCCGCAACCCGGCGCTATGCCCCCCGGAGCCCATCCCGGCATGGGTCAACCCGGTGCGCCCGGCGCCATGCACCCGCCCACTGGCGGCACGCCTCCACCCAGCGGAGCGCCATCCGGCACAACCCCGCCTGCCTCCACTGCGCCGACGACGACCACTCCGCCGACATCGACCGCGCCTTCTTCTACAACACCACCCACGTCGACGGCGCCGACCACCACAACCACCCCCCCGGCATCCACCACCACGCCGCCGCCCCAACCGCAGTAACGCAAGTCAGAGCAGGGAACAAAACAATCGAGCCGCCGGCATCCAACCGGCGGCTCAAAGTTCTTATGTCGGCAAACTCTCGTCCGCGCACCTGAACGAGTCGCCTTTCGACTCGCCAGTCCCCTACACGCTACCCCCGACACCCTCCGCACTTCCCAACACCAACTCAAAATAAATCAGTGGCGCATTCCGGTACTTCACGTGACCCACGTCCCGCATCCCGCATTTCTCATAAAATCCCCCCGCCCCAGCCACCGCGTCAAACGCATCCAGCCGAATCGCATCCGCCGGCCACTCCCGCGTCATCTCAATCGCCTTCTCCATCAGCAATCGCCCCACGCCCTGCCGCTGCACGCGCGGATGCACCGCCATGCCCGTCAAATAAATCGCCTTCTGCACTGGAGTGAAATACGACACGTCAATCGCCCACGGCTTTCGTGTCTGCAGGTGCAGGCTCCCGGCAATCTTCCCCCACCGCCGCCCAATCAGAATCTGCGAGAAGCGCATCTGGTTCAGCACTCCCCGTTCCGTCGGAGCTCCCGACCACGCCCCCTGCCCATGCTTCCGCGTCAAATCCGCAGACACATCCACATGCAGCGCCACCAGCGCCAGCGCATCTTCAGGAGTAGCAATCGTCCAGGTCAGCTTCATCGTTCGAAAGCGCCTTTTCCGCGTCGTATCAGCTGCGATGCGTTGAGACCCGATCCTCTGCGGAGTGAACGAGAGAGCGATCCGCCGGATACTGTATATGTATCACTCGTCGTTGCATAAACAGCCCTGAGAAAATTCCAGCCCAAAAACATCCCGAGCCACGGCCACCAGGCGTGGGTCCAGAATCTCCAGACTGTCCGTAATCATGGGCATCAGGTAGTCATCGATTCCGAATTCAATCCAGAACCGCACGCAGGCCCATCCAGAAGTCTGAATCAGTTGCTGGTTCCATGGATTCTCGAAGGCCACCCGTTCGTCCGCCTTCAACTCGCATTTGCAGCCAAACGGCGAATGAAGAAAATGCGTTGGCTTTTGCCGCAGTTTGCAGCGCACCGAAAACGAGTAGGCGTCGCTCCATACAGTATCCGGCTGATTCACTCGATAAAGAGGGAACGGCGGAATCGCGGCCGGTCCTGCCCCCTCCGCCCACAGATCGGTGGCCTCCTGATCGCCCAGCAAACCGATGGCAGCGTGCAAATCGGTGCAGCGGTCGATCTTCAATTCAGGGCCATAGTAAACCTCGCCCGTGCCGGGATTGCGCCCGATGGCCCGCGTCTTTCCCGTCGATGCCAGCGTCACGTACGTCGCCTCCTGCGGCAACGCTTCCAGCCTCGTCAGCTCCGTGAAGAATCTTGCCACCCGATCCCGCTCAGGCAAAAACTCCGGCTCGCTCGGAATCAGGAAATGACGGTAAAGTTCGCCCATGCGGCTATTCTAAGCGGCGTAACAAGGAACCAGATTTTCGCTTTCGCATCTGCTGGTCCCCGGTACCATTCAGATAAACTCGGAGCCACCCATGCTGACCCGCCACCTCTTCGCCGCTCTCCTCTGCCTCATCCCCGCCTTCGCCGCCGCGCAGACGGACACCGGCCCTGCGAAGGATGTTGCAGCCATCCACAGCCTCCTCGAGCAGTACACCCATGCCGTCGATACGGTCGACCTCAGGCTGCTCTCGCAAATCTGGTCTCACTCGCCCGAAGTTTCATTCATCTACCCGCTGGGCGAGGAGCACGGCTTCGACGCCATCGAGCAACATGTTTTTGTGAACGTAATGGGCGGCATGTTTTCCGCCCGCGATCTGCAGGCCAACCGAGTGGCAATCCACGTCAACGGAAAAACAGCGTGGTCGGAGTTTCACTGGGTCTTTCACGCGAAGATGCGCAAAGGCGATGTAGCCGTAACCACGCGCGGCGTAGAAACGCAGGTCTACCGCAAAGAATCCGGGACCTGGCGTCTGGTCCACGTCCACTACTCCGAAGATCGCCAACCCGCCCCGTGAGCTGTTAGTTCCGAAACAAACCTCTTCATGCCCAGTTCAGCACGCCCCTTCCGTCGGACGCCCCCCTGCCTGTGGTTCCGCGTCAAACCGCAGACACATCCACACACGCAAAGATGCGAAATGATGCGAGCGCCATGCGAACCACATCTTGTGTGGTGTCGCTTGAGGAAACACGCACAGCTTTACAGGACAGGATGGTTGCCGCTGGCGCCGCGGGACAATACGTCGATTCGCGCAAATTAACTTATCCAGGAGTGTCCCAGGCGCGCTAATATAGGCGGGCGGTGGGGCGGGGCTTGAATCTGAGATCGCTTCTGCCGTGTCGCCGGGAAGAATCGAATACCGAATAGCCGTCCCGCAAAAGGTTTCACGAAAGGAAATGCGCAGATGAAATCAACGCTCGTAGTTGGTGCTGTATGCATTCTGTTTTTCGGGACCTCGATGTGGGCTACAACCGGTGTGACCGGAAAATGGACCATCGAAGTGCAGGGAGGACTCGAGACTTCGAGCGGCCAACGATACAACTCCACGCCACCGGAGACCCAGGTGCTCGATCTGCAAGCGGACGGTACCGTCTTAACGGGAACCGTGACGAACTTCAGGACGGGGGCGAGGAAAATCACGACCACCAGGTCGATTGTTCACGGAAAAGTAGACGGCAACAAGCTAAGTTTCGATGTACCAACTGTATTGTTGGGCACCCAGCAGATCACACATTATGACGGTATGTTGGACGGCGATGTCATCTACTTCACCATCAGGACCGGTGGGGGCAGGTCCAATCCAAACGCAATTCAGGCGCATCGGCTGCAGCCTGCCGAAGAGGCCCCGGCAGCCGGGTCGGTTGCAAGTCCCGCCCCCAGCGCCATGACTCTGGATTCCGGATTAAAGCTCGCAACTCTGGACCATGCAAACATCGAGCGCCTGGGCGGTAACGAGACCCGGCTCGACCTTTTTCTCCTGAAGTACAACCCCACCCTGTTCGACGACCAGCGAATCATGCGATATTTCATCGTCCTGAATAACTGTGGTGGACCAGGAGGCGGTATCGAGCAAGCATTCAACAACGAATTCGATTATCCGAAGATCGTTACTTTTTATCGAACCAGTGCACCGGAGATTCTCGAAAATGTGCCGCGGACTGTGAGTATCCGGGTGAACGCATTCCCCAACATAAGCCATAATCGGGTCGTCTCTCCCATCGCCGCCGTCCTCGGTGACTACGATGTCACCAGAAAAGCATTTCCATTCGTGAACGGCTACAACCCAGGGCTAAGAGAAACCATTGGCCTGGACAGCATCAGTCCCGGAGGCGACCGCGCAACGGATTGTTTAGCGGCCGCACGGCAGCTCAGCAGCTCCCTGGGACTTAAAATCGTAAAAGTCTGTGGCGTTATTGCTTATAAATATAAGATACATAAAGGCTTATAGCAATGATGTTGCGCCGCGATGACAGACACAACCCTTACACATTTTTTGTGATATTCAAGAAGTGTGCGGAGGTTATCGCTCATGTCCGAACGGTTCACGATCCTCGGTGGCAAGGTCCACATCTACAGGCGTCCCAATAGCTCAAGCTGGCAGTGTGCGAGCTTTCTGGCCGGGAAGAATCGACGCACAACCACCAAAGAAGAAAGTCTCTCGAAGGCAAAAGAGGTTGCCGAAGACTGGTACTTGCAGCTACGCGGCAAACTCCGCGACGGCGAATTGAAAAACGGCAAGCTGTTCCGCGAAGCTGCGAAGTTGTACCTGCGCGAATTTGACATCATGACGCAAGGACAGCGCAGTCCGACCTATGCGCGCGGACAGCACGCACGGACAAACGGCCACTTGGTTCCATTCTTCGGCAGCATGGTTCTTCCAGAGATCACGGCTGGCAAGATCAATGAATATCGCATCCATCGTCTTGAGGAGTGCAAGGCGCAGCGGGGCAAGCCGCCGGCGCATAACACCATGCACCAGGAAATCGTGACGCTACGCCAGATCTTCAAAACGGCTCTGCGCCACGGATGGATCGATCATCTGCCGGATTTGTCCGCGCCGTATCGCGCATCGGCAAAAATCTCTCATCGAGCATGGTTCTCGCCGGAAGAGTACAAGCAGCTTTACGAGGCGACGCGAAAACGCGCGCATGATCCCAAGCAGCCCCGTTTTCGTTGGGAAGCGGAGCAACTTCACGACTATGTTCTGTTCTCCGCCAATACTGGCCTTCGTCCCGACGAGGCAATGCGTCTCGAGTTTCGCGATGTCACGGTAGTCGAAGACGAGGGCAGCGGCCAAACCATCCTAGAGATCGAAGTACGTGGAAAGCGAGGCGTGGGCTATTGCAAGAGCACGGCGGGTGCCGTGCATCCGTTCGAGCGGTTGAAGACCCGGACACGACCCAGTGGTGGACCGGGAAGATCAGGTAGTCGTACCGCATCCATAGCCAAGGGCGAGTGGCACGAGCCCGACCCTACCGATCTTCTGTTTCCGAAATGGCCACGCGATTTATTCAACGCGATTCTTGATGAAGAAAAGCTTCGCACCGATCGCGACGGTAGGCCGCGAACGGCCTATAGCCTGCGCCACACGTACATTTGCCTGCGCCTCCTCGAAGGGGCCGACATCTATCAGATCGCCAAGAACTGTCGGACAAGCGTGGAGATGATTGAGAAATACTACGCAGCCCATCTAAAGACACGACTCGATGCTTCCGCTATCAACATCATGAGGCCGCGTCCAAAGAACAAGGCGACTTCGAAGAAAGGCCCTGGCCGTGTGAAAGCCGTTCGCTTGGCTGAAGAGGCGTAGACCGTCGTTGCTTGCTTTATGATGGGTTGTGGCCAATTACCCGCGGGCGTGGTGAAATCGGCAGACACAGCGGACTTAAGGAATTGAGTGCCCGCCAGGGAAACCGGCGGAGTAGAACTGCTCAAAGTCGGGGAAACCTTAACTGGCAATCCCGAGCCAAGCCCGGATATTTTCGGGAAGGTGTAGAGACTAGATGGGCAGCACCTAAACCTCTCGCGGGGAATGGTGAAGGGATAGTCCAGACCACGAACTCGCGTAGCGAGGCGGCGAAAGCCGAAGTGGTATGAAAATCCGCAGACCCTAAACAGGTCGTGGGGGTTCAAGTCCCCCCGCCCGCACCACACGCACATGCCTTGGCCAGGATGGAACCATCCTGGCGTGTTTTGGGGCCGGAACCGGCCCGCTTCGGCCCGGCACCGGGCCGGCACTGTAAGGCGCTTGCATCCGAACTAGAGGCGTTGAATCCCTAGACGTTGCAGCACACACGCCGTGTTCTGCAGCCGGAACGCCCGGACATTGATCGCAGCGGCATCGAAGAAGCCGATCGTCCCTTCATCCATCGCATCGCAGCCACGAAGAACATTCTGTAGCGTCGCCACTGGAACCTCGACTTTCGTTGAGAGAGCAGTGCCATTGCCGTCGTCTTCCCATACCTGAATCATGCGGCCTGTCGAGCTCCGCTCAAAGCCCATCCATCCATCGAAGTTCATTGGAACCCTCCATTTCGATTATCTCTCCCCATGCAAGTCCTCAGAGTTCGGCATCTATCTCACGCTCCCGGTTCCAACCGCGATGCCCACATTTCGCACAGTGAACAGGCGGCAACTCCTCATTCTTCGTTGGCCACAAATGGCCGCATTGATTACAGACCCACATCAGAACATCACTAACTATCACGCGCATGAAATCTCCCCGCCGTAATCAGTCTTTACGCTGTCGTTCGGCTAGGTGTTAATACCGGCAAATTCAAAAATCGTGCAAAACAACCGGGCCGCGCGGGATGCGGCAGGTTCCCCATCAGCGCCTTACGCCCTTCTCTCATGCTTATAACCGCGCCGATACCACCCGGAACCTGCATATAGAGGCATCGAACTGGAGTCAGAAGTTTGTTGCATTTTCCTGACATAGGGTTATACTGAGAAAGTCAGGAACTTGTTACATTTATCTGACATAAGGCTATCCATGTCCACTTCGGCATCCAGCATTCCAGCCGCCATCCGGGACCGCATCTCCGCCCCGGCGCAGCCGCGCGTCTGGACCCCGGAGGACTTCGCCGATCTAGGGCCGCGTACTGCGGTCGATCAGGCCCTCCACCGGCTGGTGGCCTCCCGAAGCCTACGGCGAATTGCGCGCGGCTTCTACGACACCCCACAGGACAACCGGCTTACCGGAAAGCCCACCTACCCCAACCCGCGCGACGTAATCGACGCGCTGGCCCGTAAGGGTAAGGTTCGGGTGGTGGTGGATGGCCTCACCGCCGCCAACGATCTTGGACTTACCGACGCCGTCCCGGCGCGTATCGGCGTGCTCACCGATGGCCGCTTGCGGCCCATCACCCTCGGGAACCTGACCCTCGACTTTCAGGCCGCCGCGCCCAGCCGCCTCTACTGGGCGGGCCGTCCCGCCATGCGCTTCGTACAGGCGCTGCATTGGTTGCGCGATATGCTTCCGTCCGACGACGGAAGTCTCCGCAAGCGCCTTGTCACCATCCTCAAAGACCCCGACCATGGACAGGCCATTCAGGACGACTTGCGCAGCGGCCTGTCGGCCCTGCCGGAATGGATGCGAATGATCGTGCGCGACCTGCTCCAGCAAGCGAACGCTGGAGCGTCGCAGTCGGCAGTGAAAGCGAAGCCCTCCAGACGCGCGCCGGCACCGGCACCTATCATGAAGAGGGCGAGGGGTTCGAGTAGCCGATGACCGAGGGTTTTCAAACCGTACTAGCCGCGAGCGACGAGGAGCGCCGCGACCTTTTTGTTGGTGCTGCCGACCGGCTCCGCACCAATGAGCAGAACATCGAAAAAGACTTCTGGGTTTGCTGGACGCTCGATGCGCTCTTCAATGAATTGGAGGCCGGTGGCCCACGCCTGCTCTTCAAGGGTGGAACCTCGCTCTCCAAAGGCTACGGCTTGATCGAACGCTTCTCCGAAGATATCGACATCACAGTTTTCCGAGAAGATATTGGACAGCCCGCAACCTTCGAGGAGTTGGAAGCTCTGAGCGGCAAGAAACGCAACGCCCGCTTAGAGGCCATCAAAGCCGCTTGCCAGACGTACATCCAAGGCCCGATGCTGGAGCGGTTGAGTTTGCTGCTGCGGCAGACACTCGAATCCGCAAACTTGAGTCCGAACCGGGCGCGGCTAGAAGCCGATCCTCAGGACCCCGACGGGCAGAGCTTGCTTCTCTGGTATCCCACCGCGACCGCCGAGGGCAATGAGTATATCCGTCGCGCCATTAAGATCGAATCGGGCGCGAAGTCCGCCCTCGACCCTCATGCTCCCGTCGTCGTAAAGCCGTATATCTCGGACGATCTTCCGAACCTAAATTTGGCAGTCGGCAATGTGACCACCGTTGACCCCAGCCGTACCTTTTGGGACAAGGTTGTCATCCTGCATGGCCTCCGCCGGTGGTGGGACCGCCGTGGAGAGCTGAGGGGAGGCGGGCAGCGGGTCTCGCGCCACTACTACGATGTTTACCGGCTCCTAGCTTCGGAAATAGGCCGAAAGGCAACGGAAGATGCGGAGATGGCCGAGGACTGTGTTCGCCATGCGCGGATGTTCTTTAACCGAACAGATCTTGACCTAGCCACGGCCGCTCCCGGCAGCTTCGCTCTGACTCCCCACGACGGAATGTTGACCAGCCTGCGCAGAGACTATGTAGCCATGTCCGGCATGGTCTTCGGCCCCCTCCCGGACTTCGAGGCCGTGATTGACGCGGTCACCGGCTTAGAGCAGAAGATCAACGCTGCATAAGGAGCTGTCGAGCCAGGCCACTCCGACCACTTTCAAAAAAATATTCTGAGGGGCGGAAGTCTCCTCCCTCGCTCCAGCCGCGTTGCGTCTTGCGCTACCCTCCTCAGCGGGCCTGTTCCTGCCCGCAACGCCGGCCCTGATACCAGGCGCACTTACGCGCGCGAATAAGGAAACCAGACCTTCGCTGAGGGCTCCGCCCTGGCGCGGCGCAAGGGGTTTCCCCAGTCTTCCGCGCTGCGCTTGTGCAGACCTCCGCTTCGCTTCGCCCTTTCCGTTCCAGCTTCGCTTCCTCTCCAAGGGTGGGAGATTCCCCACCCCATTGCGCCTTGCCGCCCCGCCTTCGCCAGGTGGCGTTCGGCATGTAGGTACATGCCACGCATGGCATGAAAAGCAACGGCAAAAGCCGAGGAGGAAACACCATGAAGCGTACTGCAAACACCACCGCCATCCAGCCATTCACACCCAAACCTCAAACGGCGAAAGAAGTAATTGCCGCCAATGTTAAAGCCCTAATCGAACAGCTTGAAGCAGGACACAGCGATGCACTCACGGCATACCTGAACGCCATGAGCCGATTCCACAATTACAGCTTCGGGAACATTCTCGAAATCGCAAGGCAGAAGCCGTGCGCTACGCGGGTGGCTGGCTTGTATGCGTGGAATCAGCTTGGCCGCAGGGTGAAGAAGGGCGAGAAGGGCATTCGCATCCTCGCCCCCATCATCGGGATTCAGCGTAAGCCGAAGGAAGAGGCCGAGAAGGACATCACCAAGCAGAACCGTCCTGTTTTGGTTGGGTTCCGTTCGGCCTATGTCTTCGATGTCAGCCAGACCGACGGTGCGGAGCTTCCAGCCATGCGCGAGATTGGCGGCGACGTAGGCGAGAACCGCGACCGTCTGCTGACATTCATTGAGCGGCAAGGCATCGAGCTTGTCTTTACTGAGCGCATTGCCCCTGCGTTGGGTATGAGCTATGGGGGCAGGATTGCCGTACTGCCCGGTCAGTCAAAGGCCGAGGAGTTTTCGACCCTCGTACACGAACTGGCGCACGAGATGTTGCACAAGGCCGAACGCCGCACAGCGACAACGAAAGTTGTCCGTGAGACGGAGGCCGAGGCCATCGCGTTCATTGTCGGGAAGGCCGTAGGACTGGAAACCGGAACTGCGTCCGCCGACTACATTCACCTGTACCACGGTAATGCCTCGCTTCTGGCGGAAAGCCTTGAGGTCATCCAGCAAGCCTCTGCCGTCATCCTTGCCGCTTTGGAGCCGCCCGTCGTGGAAGCGGCTTCCGAGGAATCCGAAGCTCTGGCCGTTGCCAGCTAAACCCGCTCTGTCTCTGGGCGGGCGAAGCCAGCGTGTCCGCTCTTTTCCCAATGTGCCCCCAACCGCTCGAAAGGAGCAAATTGTCATGGATACCGTCATCACCAATGCTACCGAGTACCGCAACCTGCCTCTCGCGTTGCTCACCGAATCCACCACTAACCCCCGCCGCATCTTCGAGGAGAGCGACTTGCAGGAGTTGGCTGAAACCATCCGCAGCCAAGGCGTTCTCTCACCTCTGCTCGTTCGCCCGTTGAACGAGCGCAGCTTCGAGATTGTCTTTGGCGCACGGCGTTACCGTGCCGCGCAGATGGCAGAGGCTGCAACCATACCCGTCCGCATTAAGCAGATGTCCGATGCCGAAGTGCTGGAGGCGCAGCTTATAGAAAACCTCCAGCGCCGCGATGTTCACCCGATGGAGGAGGCGCAGGGGTTCAAAGCGCTTCTCGACTTGGAGGAACCGAAGTACAGCATCGAGCAGATTGCGGCAAAGGTGGGCAAAGCGCCAGCTTACGTCGCGCAACGCTTGAAACTGACCGAGCTTGGCGAGGCAGCAGTCGAAGCCTTCTACCGCGAGGAGATCGGCGTCGGCCATGCGCTCCTGCTGGCGAAGCTGCCAACCGACCGTCAGGAGGAGGCTCTTAAGGCTTGCTTCCGCGAGGATTGGAGCGGGAGTGCTGACCGGAAGGCCAAGCGCATCCTGCTTCCCGTCCGTAACCTGCAAACGTGGATTGAGCAGAACATCTTGCTCATCCTCAAAGATGCGCCGTTCGACAAAAGGGACGCGCATCTCGTCGCCATCGCGGGAAGCTGCGTGGATTGCTCCAAACGGACAGGGCACAATAAGCTCCTGTTTTCCGACCTCGGCAAGCAGGATGCTTGCACCGACCCAAGCTGCCATCAGGCGAAGGTGGACGCGCACCTAGCCAAAACCATCGCAGCTAAACCCAAGCTCATGCAAATCAGCACGGCCTACGGCAAGCCGGAAGAGGGTAGCACCGTCCTGCCGCGCAGCCAGTACGTTGCGATTCAGGAGGAGAAGCCGAAGGACAAGGACGAGGCGAAACAGCCTCAGTTCAAGACCTGCAAATTCACCACAGAGGCAATCATCGCGGACGGTGAAGGGAAGGGTGAGATTCACAAGGTCTGCGCCAATCATGCTTGCCCCATCCATCATCCCAAGAAGCAGCCGAGCAAGCCGGATGTTTCGTTCAAAGCACAGGAGGGGAAGGAACGCCGTGAGGCTGCGATTGCCAATACCACCGGCATCCGCATCCTCGCTGCCATTACCGCCGCCGTTCCGGTGCGGTTGATGAAGCGCGACCTGCTATTTGTCACCGAACGGCTGGCCGCCGTGATGGACGAAAACCGTCTGACTGTAATTGCCCGTCAGCACGGTATCAAGAAGACGAAGGACAGCGACTCCATCACGAAGCTGTTTCTCGCCTACCTCCGTCGCGCCGAAGAGAGCGCGTTGGGGAGTGTGTTGGTCGAACTGACCATCGTTCTCTATGCCACACGCGGCAATTCGGCGCACGTCCTCCGCGAGGCTGCCGCAGCGTACAAGGTGAACACCGATGCCATCGCCCTCAAGGTCAGGCAGGAGTTCGCGGCCAAAGAGAAGGCGAGGACAGACAAGAAGCCACCAGCGAAGACCGCAGCGACCAAACTGAAAAAGACAGCCTAGAGAACAGGCCGTCTCGCTTAGGGGTCTGCACTAGCAGACCCCATTTTTTCGCCCGTCTTTCCCACCCTGGGCGTTGCTCCTGCAAGAACGGCAGGAGCAGCTATGCCCGCCCACCCGACGGGATTGCGAACTCAGTTGATCCTCCGAGGTTCGTCGAACCTGTCCGGACTGCGACCTATCATCTCGTGTTCGCTCTACCGTGCAATGCTAAACTTTTGAAATCAGGATCAATTTGCAGCCAGCCCGTGGAGCTTCTTTGAACTCCTTCGAACTTAACCGCTTCCGTGCCTGGAAGAACCATATTTCGACCCAACTCGACCTGCTGGCTGGGATAGCGGGAGAGCTTCATGCAGAGCCGATTGCATCCGAATTAGAAAAAACAAAGCGTGATATGGATGCCGAAAGCTTCCGATTTGTCGTGGTCGGCGAATTTTCAAGAGGCAAGTCCACTGTAATCAATGCCCTACTTGCTGACAGGCTGCTTCCAGCATCTGTCGAGCCCACAACCACCGTCCTGACAAAGATAAAGGGCGGCGCGACCCGATCTTTCAAGCTGTATTACCGAGATGGTCGCGCGGACGAAAACATCTCGGCTGAGCAATTCAAGACTCTCGTCGCTCCGCCAGAGCCAGCGCAACGCGACAAAGAGCAGCGTCGTTTGTATGAGCAGCGACAGACCGAACTTCGCAGTCTTGCGATGGTCGAGATAACTCACCCCGGTTCTCTTTGTGACGAGGGCGTCGAAATAGTTGACACTCCTGGCACAAACGATCTCGACCCACTCCGTGAACAGATTACATACGACTACATCCCTCGGGCCGACGCGATCCTCTTTGTTCTGACAGCGCGACAGGCGCTCACGCAGTCTGAATCTGACTTTCTCCAGAATCGCGTACTTACTTCCGATGTTGCACGCATCTTCTTCCTGTTGAATTACGCTGACACCCTGAGTCCCGTTGATCTGACCACGGTCCAGAATAAATGCGTGCTAGATTTGGCTCGGTTCGTCAGTAATCCAAAACTTTATCCCGTCTCCGCCAAGAAAGCTCTTGCCGCACGAACATCTCGCTCCGAGAACACTTCTGCCGCAATCGACGAGGGAGGCTTCGTCGAACTTGAGCGTGCGTTGGCATCCTTCCTCGAATCCGAGAGGGCGCGAGCGAAGCTATCGCGTCCAGTTTCAAGAGGTATTCGAGTCTGCGAAGAACTTTTAGCCGGCCCTGTAGCGATGGCAAGATCGACAATCGGCCTCGACATACCCGAACTTCGCAAAAGAATTGACGATCTATCCCCCAAAATCCAGATTATGCAAGAACGGAGAAATAGAACACTCACAACGCTCAAACTGCGGCTAGAAAGCAGGAAAATCGCATTAGCTATCCGCATGAGAGAGGGGTTGTATAAAGTGGCTGATGCAGCGCTTAATGCCGTAGACGGCTACGATGGACCCATTAGCTCCGAGGAGTTGGGCAGACATATCGAAGCACAGGTTGCCCCAGTACAATCTGAGTTCCAAAGCACTTTCAAGGCCGAGGCGGCCGAGGCGTTTTCCGCAGAGTTCACCAATATAGAGGGTGAACTGTCGAGCTCACAAGCCGATCTACAGGCCCTCTTTGAAAAGGATGGGGCATCTGTTGCTATTTACTTTCCGTCGGAACAGCCGACAATAGACGGGGGCGGTTTGGGGACGTTTCTCCAAATTGGTGGAGCAGGGATCGGTTTGCTATTTTTGCCTTTCTTTGCTCCGCTTGCTCTAATCGCCGGATGGTTTGGCGGAGCCTTCACTGCCGATTGGATCGAACAAGGGGCAAGACGGGAGAAGCTGGGTGAAATTAGGAATGCAGTAGACGAACGCTACCGAGGGACTATTTCTGATTCCGTATCGCATTTCGAAATGACATGGCAGGTGGCAGTCCAATCAGCCTTGAAGAGCCTAGCCGCAGACTTTGATCGACGGTGTAGTGAAGCGAGGACAGCACTGGAAACCGCACTCGCGAATCTGACTAATGCTTCACGTACTGCTTCTCAGCTAAGTGCGGATATGAATGGACTCGAAGCGCGTATTCTTGCAGTAAAACAGAGCTTGCTCAATGAGGGTTTTCCCCAATGAACTACACAGAGATAAAAAAGCACCTGCGGGATATTGGAGAAGATCTGAGTGCCATCGTGCGAGCGATGGAAAATGAAAGCACCAGCACGGATTTGGCTCACTGGATAGCAGACGTTGACACAGATATTTTCAGTATCGTTGTAGTCGGCGAGTTCAATAGAGGGAAAAGTACCCTTTTGAATGCTTTATTTGGTGTGAATGTCCTACCAGTCGGGGCCACACCGACCACTGCGATAGTGACGATCCTGCGATTCGCAGAGACGAAGCAGATTCGAATTCACCATCGGACCGGGCAAGTTGAAGAGCTTGACTACTCGGAGACGGCCCTCAACAAATTCATTGCTGAGTCGTCATTACCTGCTTGTGAAATTGACTACGTCGAAATCGGCATACCGCATACTCTTTTGCGTTCAGGAGTGGTTTATGTTGACACCCCTGGCGTCTCAGATCTTAGTCGTGAGAGGACGGAAGTTACGTATCGCTTTGTGCCTCGTGCGGATGCCGTCCTCTTTGTGATTGATTCAACGCATCCCGTAACAAAGTCAGAGATGGATTTTCTCGAAACGGCGATCTTGGATAAAGGAGTAGACAGACTTCTTTTCGTCTCGAACTTCTCCGATCTGCTTGATGGCGAAGAAAAGGCTTGTGCTGAGGTGAAGACTGGGAACAAGCTTTCTGCTGTGATCGGTGCAACCGACCCAAAGGTTTTCCTTGTGTCCGCAAGACAGGGCCTTACGGAAGAGGCTCGTGGCCTATCCGGTATAGACAAGTTGTTAACTGAACTCCAGACAATCACCACGGTCGGCCCCCGCAGCCAGGAGAAGGCATTACGGATGCGGGATCGACTCGCTTCAATTCTCGGTTCCGTCAAGCGAGAAATTGAGCAGAAGAAAGCGGCAAGTCAGCTTACCGCCGAACAGTTCATGCACCAAAGCGCGGAGTTGGAAGAGCAATGGCAGAATCGAGAAGCTAAGATTGATCGTATTGGCGAATGGGTGATGGATCGCGAAGCGGAGATCGTTGCCATGACTGAAAAATCCCTCCACACGTTTCATCGAATTTTGAAAGAAGACCTGCATGACCTCGTAACGTCTTACTCGGGCCCAGATTTCAAGGGATTTGTTGAAGTTCAAATTCCAATTCAAGTAAGGAAGCGCTGTAAGGGATGGGTTGAAGGGCACGGAGATGCGTTGCGAAGTCTCGTTATGCGATTCTCTTCGGAGCTTACTGATGGACTGAGCCAAGAGTTTCAGACTAGTCTTCCGCTTCTTGAACCATCCTTTGTTTCTCGTGGCATAAATCCTGAAACGTTTCAGGTCAATCCTCCAGAGGCTAATAAGGGACGACTTCATGCAGGCCTGATTCTCGGCGGTGTCAGCGCACTTCTTGTGATGACAGGTTTGACGATGGCGGCGCCAATAGTCGGCCTCGCAGCATTTCCAATGCTGTCGGGTTACTTGGAAAAAGAGAAATTGGAAAAGGCCAAGCTGGAGTTAATGCCGGAATTGGACAGGGCATTCGAAAAGGCGGCGAAGTCGATGAGAGCTAACGTCCTCGGTTATCTGGACGCCGAGATTAGGGGACTTCAGGAAGCAGCAGAAGACAAATACCGACAGCTTCTGAGTGCAGCCAGAAATAACATCAGAGAAGAGGGTGCTACGAGAAGTCAGAGCACTTCTAACGTGACGAGTACGATCCGAGCTTTCGATGAGAGCATCGGTCGGTTGGAAGCGCTCGAATCGCGCTTATCCTCAGTATTTCCCAAGCAACTTGAAGGAGGCTCGATATGAGCGACAACTTTACCGATCTGCACCAAATCCACCACATCGGGGATATGTCCGAGCACACCATAAATGGCGAGGACATTTCGACAGGAGTAAAGAATTCTTTCTCTGAAAACTATTCAAGAGCTGATGGGGTTCACGAATGGGCGGTTAAGAACGCCGAAGGGGGAGAAGATGTCTACCACGGTACGTCTTTGTACGAGCGGACCATACCTACTGGACACGGCGCACATGAAATCTATGACTCGCAAATGCATTTAAAAGGCACCATCGTTTCCAACGTGCATCACGGCCACGACGTACTGCATGGCGGGAATCTGATTGACAGCAGTATGCCACTTGGACACGGGACTTCCACTGTAATGCACTACGCAGATCCTCTGGCACATTACAGCGAACATACATGGACGAAGCTGATTCTCTAGCAAGGCGCGATGCAGACCATCGAAACAAACGATGAGATAAAACCCGTGGATTTTAGCCGTGCCCTATCGGCATTCGGCAATGATTTGGCACGCTATCCTGCCTTGGCAACACACGCCGCAGACTTCAGTTCTGTTGCACACGATCTGTTATTTCCACCTGTCGTCGTGGTAATGGGAGCCTTCAACGCGGGTAAATCTACACTCTTGAACGCGCTGCTGGGCCAGAACCTCTTGAATATGCACGTTCTGCCCGCTACAGCGACGGTGACTATGCTGTGCAGGGGCAACGCTGGAAAAATCTACGGACATGCCAATGGTCAGCCAATCCGTACTTGGCCTGTGTCGAAGCTGGCTTCTCTGTCGGCCGAAGGAGATGCGGAGGCCGTGGCCATTCGCCAGTCTCTCTCCTACATCGAGGTTCCGCTTGAGGTCAAGCTACTCGATAGGGTGACACTTGTTGACACTCCGGGGCTCAATTCTCCAAACGAAGCGCACACAAGAGCGACGGAAGAGTTTGTGCAAAGGTCCCATGCGGTCTTGTGGATCGTGTCCTGCCTGCAACCGCTAAACGAGCAGGAGCGGTCCTGGATTGAACGTCTTCCTGATGGTGTGAAGGTCATGGTTGTTGTTAATCAGATTGACCAACTGGACCCGGAAGAAGATTCACTATCGCGAGTGATCGAGCGAATTAAAAATAATTTGCGGCGACCCGACCTCACCGTCACGGCTGTTTCGGCGAAGCTCGCTCTGGAAAGTCGTTTGGAGGAAAACCCGAACGCTTATGCATCGTCATTGTGGGATAAATTCATTGCGGATTTCAATAGCAGGATCATCGAGAGCGATCACAGGCCACAACTCCTGCGCTTAGTGAACAAAGTTGCAGCTCTCTTCGATTCCCTAGACGCCGATATCGCTGGATACCTCGCTGAAGCTGATGCCCTTCGCATCAAGGCGAAAGGTGGCAACGAGTACCACCAGGACCTGCAAAGAAGAATCAGCGCATTGGCAGCAGCCGAGCATTCTCTAGTCCATGCTCCCGATGCGCTGGTTGCTGTGCAGCAAATAGAAATCGCCCAAGAATGGAACATTCCGGATGAACTCAAACTGAAGCGGGAGGTGCTGATAGGAGCACTCATCGCGTTTGAAGCCGGACAGACACAACTTGGGTATGAACAGGCGTTGTTCAAGGAAAAGTGTGACCAGATCGAAAGCGACTATCGACAGCTAAAGTCGGAAGCAGAGCAGTACATGAAATCTGGGTTGTTCGGTGGTGAACCCATCATCTTCGATGGAAAGAAAAAGAAGTTAGAGAACCGAGAAAAGCGGATCGTTACTCGCAGCGACGCTCTATTAGCCGAGCAGGAAACCCTCCGCGCGAAGCAGAATTCGTCTGATGCTAGGAAGAGACGAGTCGAGAATGACTTCAGTGCATTTGTTGATGAGATTGTTGCGGCCATTCGCGGAGTGATGGCCGCAGTGGTTAGGGAGTCGCACGACACTGTCGGTCAGCAGAAAATCGCTGGTAGACAGCTTGAGGATATGAAGTGGCTTCCCACGTTCGCTTCCAAAGTTCGTCAGGCAAGCTATTGGAGAGTGCCTGAGCGAGACGATGCCACATCATACCCAGATGGTTTGAACGCCGCTCTTGGTCGATTCAAGACCACGATTGATACCGTCCTCGAACGAACCTGGGGCATCAGTATTCCTAACCCATTGGTCGAACCGGCTGCTTCCACAAAGCAACTATCCTATGAACGCACGGTCCCCAGTTTGCGTGTTCAACCTGGAGCGGTATCAAGAAGCTTTTGGATTGTTGCGGGGTTGGCTGCAATCTTGCTCATTGTGTTTTTTACGATGCGACATGCCCCCCAGCACCTCAGTCGGCCGGCAACGGTTGAAGCGGAACAGCCAAAGCCGAGTGCGATGCCAATTCCAGTTGCACCGACTGATGACTACACTGCTATTCGCGCCTCTCTCGCGGAAGAAGGCTATGTCGCTGATGGAGCAATCGCAGATGTTCCCGGGATCACGCCGGAAGCCGCCCTCCATGCTCAGAAAGTGTCCTGCTCTGGAGTCAAACAACCTTGCGAGAAGCTCTTCGTATTCGTTGGGCCTCGGGCCGTTTGGAGCGAAGATCTGACCTCATCGGATGCATTATCAAACGTCACCGTGAGTGGTCCTGGGCAGTTTGATGTGCAAGTTAAGCGGCAGCTTCCCGATGGGACGGAAGCCTCTGTAACGACCAAATACAAATGGGATGGCGCGACCCTCGCGCGCACCCGTGATGACACAAATACTGAGACGCCAAGCTCTCCAGAGGCAACCACGGGAGGTCAAGCCGTTACCGTACCTCAGTCAGCTTCACCTGTCACAAAAGCCCCGGAGGTGATCGTCCCAACCGCCGACGCCGCCAATCAACAAGGCATAGCCTTTGCAAATGCACGCCAATATGACTTGGCCATTGCGTCGTTCAATCAGGGGATCGAGCGCGATGGGGGTAGGGCGGACCTCTATAACAATCGCGGTGCGATGTTTGCGAATAAGGGCGATAACAGTCGAGCAATCGCCGACTATGACCAAGCCCTCCGCCTCAACAGTAATTATCCCCAAGCGCTCGATAATCGTGGTAACGCCTACGCTCAGTTGGGCGACTACAACCGTGCCATCGCGGATTACGACAAAGCTATTCGTCTTAATCCAAATTTCACCGAGGCAATCAACAGTCGAAACATGGCATTGCTAAGGCAGACACAACAGGCTCAAGGTCGTCCACAGAACCAGGCTCAAAGCTATACGCCGTCAACACAATCAAATCCCTATTCCAATCCTGCCGTGGCGAGGACCCAGTCCGCATATACTCCACGAAGTGCGCAGGGCACCTCGTACGATGACATCGTGCAGTCAGCCCAAAATGCTCTTCAACGTAGAGACCTTCGGGGAGCAT
>Ga0210391_10001745_pt1 | contig 19398 bp, 14 predicted proteins | sample IncBWC12OmetaG_FD_160573 | JGI IMG/M metagenome (GOLD analysis project Ga0210391, IMG submission 160573) | Forest soil microbial communities from Barre Woods Harvard Forest LTER site, Petersham, Massachusetts, United States - Inc-BW-C-12-O ...
GAGCGCGAGCGGCTCGAAACGCATTTTGCCGATTGTGCGCGATGCCAAATCCTGCTGGCGGACATCGCGCGCGCCGACGAAAGCGCACGTATCGCAAATTCGGCGGGCGCGGTCCCGTGGTATCGAAGATGGCGCTTGGCGATTCCAGCGCTGGCGGCGGCCGCGGCGGTCCTCGTCTTCGTTTCGATCCGGCGTCCCGCAAACGTGGCGCCGCCGAATGATCAGATCGTCGCGATGGCGCCGCATGAAGCCCCCGCCGAGAACTTGGCCGCAAAGCAGCCACAGCTTCCCGCCCCAGCCCCAGCCGCAGCAGCAAGCGCGCCCGTTTCAGTGGCTGCGGCCGCGCCGTCAACTGAAATCGCGATGAATGAGCCGAAGCCGGAGGCTGCGCCTCGCGCACAAGCGATGCGTCCAAGTGCTCCGCGCGCATTGAAGGGAAGCGCCGAGGGTTTCGGCGGGGGAGCATTGATCGCGCGCGGCGCTCCGGCTGCAAATGTTGCGACGCAACCTCCGGCGGCCACGACACTTGAGTCAGACGCCGAGCAAGCTTCTTCGGCTGCTTCGGTGCCTCGCGCAGCGGTCGTGGCTGCGGCGCCGCAAACGACGGCAAGAAGCGCCGCCCTGGGCGGGATGCTCGCGGAGCCGGCGTCGGCGACGAACACTCGCGCGTTCGGATCATTGGCATCGGGAAGCGGCGCCATCGTGGCTGCCACTCGCGGCGGCGGCGCAGTTGGAGCAGCGACGGGCGCAGCAGCTGGCGCCGCTGTCGCGGCCAGCCCGAGCGAAGCGTCTGCGCCCGCAGCTGTCGTGACAATCTCGGCACCCGATCAATCTGTCAGCTGGATCGCCGGCAAGAACGGGATGATCCTGCGCCGCGACAGCGATGCCAGCACGCATCCGCAACAGAGCGGCGCGAGCACTGACCTGATCGCGGGCGCGGCGCCGTCGGCGACGGTGTGCTGGATCGTGGGCCGCAGCGGAACGATTGTGCGCACGACAGACGGCGGCGAGCACTGGACGCTCATCCTGGGGCCGACCACGGACAATCTCGCGGCGGTGACGGCGAGCGACGCGAATGACGCGACTATTACGACCGCCGGCGGCCGAAGCTTTGCCACGCCGGACGGCGGCGCCAGCTGGCATCCGCAATAGCGCGCCGGTCGGGAGCGCCTAACCTCTCCTTGTCCAAGGAGAGGTCGGTGCGAGCCGAAGGGTGAGCGGTGGGAGAGGTGCGGCGCCGGCCATCCCAGCCATGCCTATTTGCCTGTCTGCAGTTAAGTTAGACGGTGGTGCTGCGGTCTGGCATTTTACCTCTCCCGGCGACACCGCTGCGCGGCTTTCGCCGACCTCTCCTCGGACAAGGAGAGGCCAGGATCGGCGAGTTTTACACTCAACCAGGTTTCACTCCTCTACTGATTCGGCGGCGCCGCGGGCGCGGGCTCTCGTGTCCAGAGCGTGAAATGATCGGTTGTCAGCGTTGGGCGGAAGCCATTGCTAGTCAGGAAATCTTCGGGCACCAACACGAGCGGCAACAGTTGAATTGGTGAATCGCTGATGACGGCCGAGACTTTGCCACTGGCGATAGCGTCGCGCATCTGGTCGGTCCAGAAGTGGCGAGTGTCATCGATGAGCTGGAAAAAGTCGGCCGCGCCGAGGCGGCTGCGCGCGGCGAAGAAGCCGTCGCGATCGTATTCGGCCTTCGCTTCGCGATAAACGCCGTAGGTTTCCGGGTAGCGGATCAATTCGCGGCGGCCGGCCTCGAAGCATACGAACGACGGCGCGATCACGTCATCGTCCGGTTTGCTGGCGGCGCGCAAGGCGTCGGCGAGCTGCGAGACTTCCGCGCGCGGCACGAAGCCGAATCCGTAAACGGCGCCATGCAGCCAGTTTTCGTTGATGAGCGGCGCGATCCAGACCAGCGAAATCACGATCAGCGCCGCGCCGCCGGCCAGCAAATTCCATTGCGGAGGCGCAGTGCGGACAGCTTCGACAAGAGCGATCATACCGACGCCTGCGACGATTGCGATAAAAGGGATCGGCTCGAGATAGTTGTGACCCCACGCTGTGGGGCTCAACACGCCGTAAAAGGCGTACTCAGCGGCGACAATCGCCGGCACGAGCAACATGCCGCGACTGTAAAGGCGCTCGGCGTAGATTCGCCAGCAGCCCAGGACGAACAGCGGCACGAGCACGTCGAGGATCATTCGCGGGTACGTCGCTATGTCGCCGGCGGTGTCGCGCCCCTTCAGAAAATGGAACACGAAAGTCTGGAAGATGAACTCGCCGCCGTAGAGCCGGTAAAGGATCGCGCTGAACGCCGCGAGCGCGAGCGTGAAGATTACGCCGGACGCGACTGCGCTCGCGATTCGGCGGTACGCGACCGCGATGAACACGAGCATCACGGGGAACGCTATCACGGCGGTCAGCTTGATCGCGCAAGCGAGGAAGAAAATGCCGGCAAGAATCGCGGCCTGGCGTATCGGCGGCATCGTATCGTCGAGCGTGACGAGCGCGCCGAGAATGAGCAGCGGTGCGGCGAAGCTCTCGCGCTCGTAAACGTGGTAGCGAAAGACCAGCGAGCCGTAAGCGTATAGAATCGACGCGGCGATTGCGGCGGGCCGCCCCGCGACTCGGCGCGCGAGCGCGTAGGCCAGGAGGCTGGTCGCGAAGATCGCGGCCTCGTTCAGGAACTCGATCGACAGATGGCTTGCGCCGAACAACTTGAGGTAACCTGCCGCGATCCATTCGAGCAGCGGCATATGCGGTTGAATGAAATCGATGTACGGGCGCATCCCGACGCTCACCAGCCACGCGCTCTCGAGGTAAAAATCGTCCTCAACCCATACTTCAGGGTAGAGCATGCGCAGGATGCGCGGCGCCGCCAGCACGACGATGAGCCACGCGCCGATGCGTGCGGCGTCGACGCTGTCAGTGCTCGCGGAGAGGCGGCGCGATGATCCAGTCGAAGTCATCGAAACCCTCTGTCGCATCCGCTTATCTGCTGCCAGGCCATTCCGATTGGTGGCTCGTCGTCGCAATCTTGATTCTGACCTACGTAGTGGTCACGTCGGCGGGCCTTCGACGCGGAGTCGAATTGATGCCGTGGCCGGACGGACTCGAATACGCCGCGTCCGGAGTGAACCTGGCGAATGGTCGCGGTGCGGTGCTGCATTTCGGTGGATATACTTACCCGTCGCGCTATACCGCGGGCTACCCGCTGATCCTGGCCTTCTTCCAGCGCTATCAGGGCGGAGACTTTCGGCCCCTCAGCGCCTCGATGATCTTGGGCATGCTATCCGTCTTCGGCATCTTCATGCTGACGCGCGGGCAGTTCTGGCGCTTGGCCGCGACGATTGCAGCGCTGCTGTTGGCGCTGTCGCCGGTATTCATCACGTATTCGTCGCTGGTGATGAGCGACGTGCCGACATTGTTCGTCACGATCTGCGCGGCAGTAACGCTGATAGTAGCGACGTCGGACTACGTCGCTCAATCATCAAGCTGGATGCGAATGGCGGCATGGCTGATGTTCGGTCTGTTGGCCGGGTTCTCGACAATCATCCGTCCCACCAATGCGGCAATACTTGTCGGCTTCACACTGTGCAGTTTGATGGTGCCGCTGGAGCGTCGCGATCTCGCGTGGCTCGCCAAAGTAGCGATCGCGGTCGCGATCGGTTTTGCGATTCCCGTCGCCTGGCAGTTGCATCAGAACTCGATAAATCTCGGCGGCTCGTTCGCCAGCGGATACTCGTGGTGGGTGCCGGAGGTTTATGGAGCAGGTGGCAGGACGTTCAGCACGGCGTACCTGTTCGGTCCGACGATGCCGCGAAATCCGCACGGCAACGTGATCGTGTACCTCACGACCCTGCTCGGACTCGACGGGATGCTCGGCGATCGCGGCAATCCGCGCTACTTCCTCTACCCGTTCGCAGCGGCGGTGTTCGCGATTGTCGGGTTCATCGCGATCTTTCGCGCGCACGGAAGGTCCAATGCGCGACGCCTGATGTGGTTCGGGCTCGGCTACCTCGCCGCACTGACTGGGCTCTATTGCTTCTACGTGTTCACCGACGTGGCCTTCATCCTTCCCGGCGCGTTCATCCTGTTTATCGCGGCGGGCTGCGGAGCGGAGGTGGCCAATCGATACATGCGCCAGGTATTCAAGAACCGGAATCGAAAGACCTACCAGCTCGCTTCCGCGGCGAGCGTGATCGTACTCGACCTGCTGCTGGTAATCTCGCTGGCTTCGGAAGCCGCCGTCCGCATGACGGCGCAGCCCGCGTCGTCTGCGATGGTCGAAGCGTTGCAGTCGCTCGACTCAGCGATCCCCGCCGACGCGACCGTCGTCAGTAACATCTCGTTGCAATTTCTCGAACTGTATCTGCCTGCTGACGGCCGCCGGTTCGTGGGATTGAATTCGCTCGACCCCGGCGAACAGTTCACCGACTATCATCTGCATCGCCTCTACGAAAAGCGCGCCGCTGGATGGAACGGCGCCGTGCCGCCCGTCGTCTTCGACGGCGAGCAGTTGTCGCCGCCGGAGGCGGCCTCGCTCGCATCGGCAGTTGGCGCCAAGACGCCGTTCTTCGTATTGCTCGCCGCGCCCGAGTCACAGGGTTACGCTGACGTGCTCAAGTCCGAGCTAAATCAACTGCAGCAGAAATTCACTGTCGAGCTTGTCTCACAGAACGAGGCAGTCGCGCTGTACCAGCTCACTGCGCGGAAGTAGCGCGCCCCCATTGTCCGTTAAGCAGCGTTCCGACTGCGGCTAGCGGTTGGCCCGACGCGGCAGGTCGGACAAACTGGATCGTATGGACATCAGCATCGACGCGCCGACCCACACCCGCGAGCGTTTCTCGTTCACCAATTTTTTTCTCATGCACAAAGGCGATCTGACGCTCGCCTTTTCGTTCTTCGTTTATCTCGTCAGCCTGGCCGCCCTCATGTTTACGCATTGGCGGACCTCCTCGGAAATAGCGGTCTCGATGGCGGAGGCGGCGCTGATTGGCGGACTGTGCGACTATATCGCGCTCAAAATGATCTTCGAGCGGCGATGGTATCTGCCCAACTCGGGCGTGCTACCGCGTAATCGCGCTAAGCTGATCGACGGAATCGCGGCGACGATCGAGAACGAATGGCTCACGCCGCAGATGATCGGGCGCAAGCTGAGCGACATGGATCTCGTCGGCCGTCTCGGCACCTATATGCAGGAAATGAAGCTGCAGGACCTGCTCGGGCAGGCGGGACTCGAGCGGATAATCAGCCAGGCGATCGACTACCTCGATTCGCCCGAGAAGCGCGATCGCCTCGAGAGGGTGCTCAAGCGGCTGCTGCCGAAGACGGTCACCCGAATCTACGCGGTGATGAATCGTCTCGGCGCGCAATCGATCGGCGCGCGAATCGCGGCGAACCTGCGCAAGCGGCTGCCCGAGCTGCAGAACGATCCCGAGCTGCGCGACACGATCGAAAGCGCGATTCATGAATTCGGGATTCAGCTGCACGATCCCGAGAGCTACGCGAACCAGTTTGCGCAGCGCCTGATCGACAATCTCGTGCGCCGGACCGTCGAATCAAGCCGCGGGCAGATAACGCTGATGGTGCGCGAAAATCTCGCGCGGCTCTCGGACGACCAGATCAGGATTCAAATCGAATCGAAGACGCGGACACATCTGGACTGGATTCGCGTTAACGGCGGGCTGTTCGGCGCGTTCTTCGGGCTGATATTCGCGCTGTCACGAATCTTGTCGCATAACGGGCCGGCGATACTCGCGCACTTCCACATCGCGATGTGAGGAGCGAGAAGAACTGATTGAATGTGAAACCCGCGGTGGGTTTCACGCTTCCTTCGGCAGGGGTGACCCCTGCACCCAGTAATAAAAAGATTGCGGCGACACTTTCTGTCGCCGCAATCGCGTTAGGCTTTCTTCTTTGGCGCGGCTGGGGCCGGGACTTCTTCGGGCTCTTCGATGGCGGCGTCGGGCGGCAGCGCGACTGGTTTGGCGGCCAGCTTTTCGCGCACCTTCGCTTCGATCTCTTCGGCCAGCTTTGGATTCGCCTTGAGCAGGTCGCGTGCGTTCTCGCGGCCCTGGCCGATCCGCTCGCCGTTGTAGGAATACCACGCGCCGAGCTTCTCGATGATGTTGTGCTCGCTGGCCATGTCGACCAGCTCGCCTTCCTTGGAAATGCCGGTGCCGTACAGGATGTCGAATTCGGCCTCGCGAAAGGGCGGCGCGACCTTGTTCTTGACCACTTTGACCTTGGTGCGGGAGCCGATCACTTCGGTCGCGTTCTTGATGGTGCCGATGCGTCGGATGTCGATTCGCACCGACGAGTAGAACTTCAGCGCGTTGCCGCCCGTGGTCGTCTCCGGGTTCCCGAACATCACGCCAATCTTCATGCGGATCTGGTTGATGAAAATTACGATGGTGCGCGAGCGCGAAATGATCGACGTCAGCTTGCGCAGCGCCTGCGACATCAGGCGGGCCTGCAAACCCATCTGCGGCTCGCCCATCTCGCCCTCGATTTCCGCGCGCGGCACGAGCGCCGCCACCGAGTCGATTACAAGCACGTCGATCGCGCCCGATTGCACGAGGGTCTCGGTGATCTCAAGCGCCTGCTCACCGTTGTCGGGCTGCGAGATGAGCAGATCCTCGACCTTGACCCCGAGCTTGCGCGCGTAGGCTGCGTCGAGGGCATGTTCCGCGTCGATGAATGCGCAGGTCCCGCCCATCTTCTGCGCCTCGGCGATACATTCGAGCGCAAGTGTAGTCTTGCCCGACGATTCCGGGCCGTAGATTTCGACCACGCGGCCGCGCGGCAATCCGCCGACGCCGAGCGCCACGTCGAGTCCGAGCGAGCCGGTCGGCACGACCGCGATGTCGGCGGAAATGGCCTGCTCGCCGAGCTTCATGATCGAGCCCTTGCCGAATTGTTTCTCGATCTGGCTGAGCGCCAGGTCGAGCGCCTTACTTTTGATTTCTATCGCCATCGATTTACGACCATGCGAGATTTATTTATTGCGCTCGGAATCTTGTCACAAACCCACGTCGATAGCTCTATCTGCATTGGGGTCGCTGTCCACAGGGGTGTTGACAAGTTGAATTTGGTGTTACGAAAAGAACAGAACTTGACACTTTGTTAACGCAACGACACTCTGTTTAACGCGACTGGAACAAGAATGTTGCGAGCGCTTCGTAGCTTGCGCCATCGGGTCTGAGGTGGCTTCGGTAGAGCGTGAGCGATTCGATCCTTGAGATGCCGAACTCGCGGTCGCGCGCGGCGTTGAGCGCATCGCGGGTTGCGGCAGCGATTTCCCTGTCGCCTACGCGCCCAATAGTCAGATGCCCGCTCCAACGGCGTTTCTCGCGCTCGAATCCATGTTCGGCTGCTACAGTTTCCAGCCGGGCGGCCAGGGCAGCGAGCGCGCCCGACTCGAGATTGCGCAAGCCCACCCAAATCGCGCGCGGATGCTCGAGGCCGGGGAATGCGCCGATTCCCGCCGCGGCGAGCTCGAACGATCCAGTCTTCGCCGCGAGCTGCCGCAGCCCACTGGTGAGCTGTTGCAATCGATGCGAATCGACTGCCGGCCCCAGGAACTTGAGCGTGATATGCAGGTTTGCGCGCGGGACCCATCGCACGCCGTCATGCGGATGCCGCAGCTCGTCGATGGTGCGAGCGACGGAATCTTCGACCGGCTCGCTCATCCGGATGGCGACGAAGGCGCGCACTCCCTTGACCTCGCGAGCGCCGGGGTCGTCGCGCAGATTGGTTGGTGCCTGACCTTCCGCCGAATGCGTCATAGAAAGCTAAGCCGTACCGGCCGATCCTTTGTCGAGCGCCCCGCCAACCCCCACTGCGAGTTCATGTTCGACCAGCGGCAGGCGGTCGTTGCCGAAGAACATCGAGCCCTCGACGAACATCGTCGGCGAACCGAAGCCGCCGCGCGCGATCAGCTCCTCGACGTTGGCCCGCAGCCTTGCCTTGTACTCATCGGATGCAATCTTGGTGAAGAATTCTTTTTCGTCGATGCCAACCTCGACCACGATTTCGCGCAGCACGTCGTCCTGGCTGATGTCCTTGTCGTCGGTCCAATAGCTCTCGAACACGCGTTTCGAGTAGCGCGAAATTATCCGATGCTCGTGAGCGACGAACGCACCGCGCATCGCCTTGACCGAATTGACCGGGAAGACGGTGGGGTTGCCGATCTTCAAGCCGTAAAATTTCGCCCAGTCGCGCAGATCCTTGACGTAGTATTTCGCCTTGACCGGAACCGGCTTGGCGCGGCCCTCGTAGACTGACGGGTTGACCGTGTTGAATAGTCCGCCGACCAGGATCGGACGCCAAATCAGCTCCGCGTCGTGGCGCAGCGCGATCTCTTCGATCTTCGAGAACGCGAGGTAGGTCCACGGACTCGAGCAGTCGTAGAAAAATTCGAGTTTCTTCGGCATCGTGCGATTCCCCTTTTTTCTATAGTAGCTCAGTCGTGCGGCGGTGCCATCAGTTCTGCGCACTCTCGACGCCTGCCTTGCCATCGATGCTGATCAAGTCGGCGCGCACGTAGCCGATATACGCCTGCGCCTGGATTCGCAGCGGCAGGTGGCGCGCGTCCGCCGATATCCACAGGGTCGTGCCGTGCGCCTCGCTGCGCAGCTCGCCGTCGCTGACGTACCAGACGTCGGGCACGATGCGCCATGCGTCGAAATCGCCGAGCACGAGGTGAATCTTCTCGCGCTGCTCGACCTCGAACGCGAAGACATAGCGCTGGCTGCCACTGAACACGTCGAAGGCGTAGGTCTTGCCGGGCTCGAACGACTGCGTCAGCGCCATCATTGCGCCCGAAATGGGCCCCCACGGGTCCGACGCGATGTACTCCCTGCTGGTCGTTCCCTTATGGTTTCTCTTGGTCATCGTGACCATCTGCGCCGGCCGATCCATCGTCACGTCGTAGTAGTTGAGCCGCGAATTTTCGTGCTGGACCAGGTAGACGCCGCTGGAGTGGAGCGTGTCGGAGGCCATGCTCTCCTTCATATAATCGCGCATCTTGTAGAACAGATCGGCGAAGGCGTTGGTCTCGATCCAGGTTTCGCCGATCCAGCGATCTTTCGCCGATTTGTGGAATTCGATGCGCGCCTGCGCCGCCGGAATTCCGGCCCACGTCGCCTGAAACATCAACTGCTCGCCGTCGTGAAACGGTATCGGCCCCGGCGTATACGCTGGCACCTTCGCTTTGACCTCGGGCGGCAGCGCCATCGGCGTCGGCGCCGGAGTCGGCAGATGGCGATGTTTGTGCTTGTGCGCCGGCTGAGCCGCCGCGGTGGGACTCGAATCCGAGGCGTCTGCCGCGAGCAGAGGCCGCGCGAGTGCGCTGGCGGTTACTATCAACGCTGCCAGGAGGAGGCCCGCGAGCGCATCGCGGCGCCTCGCTCTGGCAGTTGGGTTCCTTGCAATGTCTCTCATGATCGCCAATAATTCTGGCCGATCGCGGAGGTGGGGGAAATGATTAAGACCCGAAATGTATTTGCGACCTTCGCCCTTGGCGTCGCGTTGGCCATTCCGCAACTGGCGTTTGCGCAGTACGGCGGCCAGGGGTTGGGCAGCGCGCTCAGTTCCAATCCGATGTCGCATCAAGGGCAGGTGAAGGCGGGCGTTGACGATGTTGCGACTCAAGCGCAGCAGGAAACTCCGTTCAAAATCATCAAGGATGTGAAGCTCGGCTTGAAGGATGCGGACCCCAGCGTGCGCGTCTCCGAACTCGAGAAGCTGCGCAACCTCCAGGACCCCGAGGTCAACCAGATCCTGATCACATCGCTTTCCGAGCCCGACGTACGCGTCAAGATAAAGGCGGTCGACATCCTCGGTGCGCGCGAAGCCAACGACGCCGTGGGGCCGATATCCTCGATGCTGTTCCTGCGCTCGACTGAACCTATCGTCAAGCTCCACCTGGTGGCGGCGCTGGGCAGAATCGGCGACGCGAAGGGCGTGACGCCGGTGATGCAGTACCTGGGCGAGGATGAAGATGAGCGCGGACGCGGTACTGCAGTCTTCGCGCTGGGCGAAATCGGCAGCGACCAGGCCGTCCCGCTGCTCAACCAGGTGGTTGCGCAGGATCAGAGCCCGATGGTCCGGCGGCTGGCGAAGGAAGCGCTGGCAAAGGTAAGCGGCGAGTTACCGACCGAGCGTGCAAAGACAGTGGCAGCCAACACGAGCAACGAGAACGTACCGACCGATCAGAAGCTCGCCAAGCTGCGCGAGATGGACAAAAAGATGGAGGACGCGGAGCGCTAATCGCGTCTCAATTGCTCCTCCCGATCCACTCGCCGGCCATCACGCCGTCGCCGCACCATTTGCCGTCCGCGACAACTGCGGTTCCGTTGACCATCACGTGTTCGATTCCGACTGGCGCCAAAGTCGGCGTTCTCGAATCGGCGTCGCATCGGATCGTATCGGGATTGAAGATGACCAGGTCTGCCGCGTAGCCGGGACGCACGAGGCCGCGCGCGCCCAGGCGCATCCGCTTCGCCGCCATCCCGGTCGCCTTTTGCACCGCATCTTCCAGCGTCAGCAGTTTCATCTCGCGCACGTAGTGCCCGAAAATTCGCGGGTAGGTACCGAAGCTCGCGGGATTGTGATGGCCGTGCGAGGTTAGAATCGTGTCCATCTCGAACAGGTTCAGCGGATGCTTCATCGCTTGCTGCAGCGCATGCTCGTCGCCGAGGTCGTCGCCGCTGTATAAATGATTCAGCACACGCGCGCGGGTTCCGCTCTCGCGAGTGATCGTCAGGTACGCGTCGACCGGATCGAGTTTCAGCTCATCGGCGATCTGTCCGAAAAACTTGCCTTCGAGATAACTGAGTTCGGGCTTGACCGCCCACATCAGTTGGACCGAATCGGCGATGAAGGTCTTGAGCGGCTGGAAGCCGTCGCGCAATTTCGCCCATCCGTCCGTCGAATCGAGCAGCGCCTCCAGACCGGTCTGCGACCACGCGGGAAAGATCACGCGAATGGTGGTGTTGCCGCAGGTGTAGGGAAAAGTGTCGAACGCGATATCGACGCCGTCGCTGCGGTGACGCTCGACCTCGGCAATCGTGTCGTCAACGGTCCGCCACGAGCGCCGGCCGACGAAAATAAGATGCGAGACCTGCAGCGGCACGCCGGCCTCGCGCGCGACGGTCGCCATCTCGCGCACGGCCAGGATGTTGTGCGGAGTCGTGCTGTCGAAGAATAGCGAACGCTCCGAGTACGCGCGCAGATGAGACGTCAGCACGCCGCCCGCGGCCGCGGCCACGCGCGCCAGCGCAGCCAGCTCGGCCGGCTTCGCGATCATCCCGGGGAAATATCCAAGCCCGCACGAAAGACCGACCGCACCATCAGCCATCGCGCGCTCGACCATCGCACTCATGGCGCGTAACTGATCCGCCGACGGCTCGGCCCCGCTCGAGCCCATGACGCTCAGCCGGATGCTGCCATGCCCCGCCAGATGCGCGACGTTGAGCGCGAGGCCCTGGCGCTTCAAAAGCGCGGCAAAGCCGGCGACATCGTCCCAACCCCAGTCGAACGTGCGCTCGGCGCAGAGGCGGCCCGACTCGTCGAGCATCCGTTGCCGCTCGCGCATCACAGGCGCCACTGAAAAGCCGCAGTTGCCGCCGACGAAGGTCGTCACGCCCTGCAGCAGAAACGGCTTGAGAATTTGCCCGTGATCGGCAATCGGGAGCACCCAGTCGGAATGCGAATGCAAATCGATGAAGCCCGGCGCCACTGCGAGTCCGGTCGCGTCGATCTCGCGCGCGCCCGATGCGCTCGCGGCGTCGCCAGGATCGATCAGCGCGGCAATCTTGCGATCTTTGAGCGCGACATCGGCGCGAAAGCGCGGCGCTCCGCTGCCATCGACGACGACGGCATTGCGAACAACTACGTCATATTCCATGCCCGCGATTATTCGCGAGTATCAGCATCCAGCGCAAACGTGTGCGCGATTCTTAGACCTTGATCAAGCCAGCGGCGTTGCCGTTGGAGTGGGGGCGGCCTGGGAATACTCGATCGATCTGCGCGTCGGAGAATTGCATGTGCGAGCGCAGCACGTCCGCGATCGGTTCGCGGAAGTCGGTCGTCACTGCGAGGTCGCGCTCCTGGTAGAGGCTCGCGGTTGAGAGGCCGGGCCAGCGGCCGTAAACTTTGCCGCCTTTCACCGGACCGCCCATCACCCACATGACGTTGCCGTGTCCGTGATCGGTGCCGCCGTTGCCATTCTCATGCATCGTGCGGCCGAATTCCGAGATCACGAGGATGACGGTGTCCTGGTAGTTCGGGCCGAGCGACTTGGACAAACTCGCGAGGCCGTCGGCCAGTGGCTTCAGATGTCCCGCGAGCTGACCGGTCGCCGCGCCTTCGCTGACATGCGTATCCCAGCCGCCGAGCGCCATGAAGGCGACGCGAATGGTCGGGTCGCGGCCGATCAGACGCGCAAGCCGGTCGGTGTCATCGGAGAAACCCTGCGGCGACGGAGCGCCGGCATTGGCCTCGGTCATGTCCTGCGTCAATTCGCTGACCAGGCGCATGCGCGCCTGGCGCCCGTCGCGATAGGCGCGGCTGATCGAATCGTTGCCGACGTACATCTTGTCGAAGGCCGCTTCGATCACCGGCCGATCTATCGGCATCGGCCGCTCCGCCGCGCGTCCGAGCGCGATATTCGCGACCGGTATTTTGCCGCTGAGAATTCGCGGCACCGTCGGACCGAGACTCAGCGCCTCGGTCGGGCCATGCGTCCCCGGAATCGCAGCGAGCGTGCGATTCAGCCAGCCATCTTGAGTGGTGCGGACGCCGGGAGTGCCGCTCTCCATGAAATCCTGCGCGTCGAAATGCGAGCGCGTCGGATCGGGCGAACCGCACGCATGCACGAACGCGAGCGTGCCGTCGCGCCATTGGGCGTCCATCGGCGCGAGCGCGGGATGCAGGCCGAAATAACCGTCGAGATCGATCACGCCGTCGCCCGCGCCCATGCGTCCGATGGCGATCGTCGGGCGTGCGTCGTAGTAGGCTGACTCGCCGTGCGGCACCACTACGTTGAGGCCGTCGACAGCGCCGCGCAGGAACACGACGATCAGCCGGCGTTTGCTGCTCGAATCGAGCGAGCGGGCCGCCCACGCATGCGGGCTGAGCAGCACGATTCCCGACGCCGACAGAACGGCGGCGCGGCGCAAGAACGCTCGCCGGCTGAGGGGCGTCGCCGCGCCCGGATTGCACGAGATGCACGCCGCGGTAGGGTCTTGAAGATTTTTACTCATTGTAAACTCACTCAGCGCTTCATGAACTCGGGACTGCCGAGAATCAGCGGCGCGCGCAGATTCGAGGGCGACGCCTCGACGGCATTGGCCGTTGCCGGTGAAAAATATTCGCCGAGCGTCGCCGCGAGCTGCGCTGGATCGGGCGGCGTCATCTTGGGTCCGTGCTTCCCGGGATCGAAATTGATATTCACTTTGCCGCCGCCCCGCGGAACTGCCGGCGGCTGCGGACGCATCTCTCCGCCGCCGCTGCCGCCATCGGCGTCTTCTTCGAACGGCGGATTCTCCAACGGCAGATTTCCCGAGCCGAGCGCCGTCGCGAAGCTGAGCCGCATCATCATCGCGTCGGGATTCAGCCACATGTCCTGCGTGTTGGCGTAGCCGTTGGGCGTCTGACAGGCGTACAGCGGCATCCCGAGCATCTGCATCGTGCCGTATAGCGGCCGGTAGTTGCGGATTGGCACGCCGGTCGCGCGAGCGCACGAGACCACGTACTCGTAAGGCGTTTTGAATTTCGCTCCGTAGTTGCGCGGGTCCCAGAATTCCGCGCTGGTGAACATCGTCTCGAGCACCGCGCGGGTCTCGCCGTCGGTCTCGAGGTAGCGATTCGCCATCCGCTCGACCAGCGGCTTGGGCGGATCGTCGGCGACGAAGTATTGCGCCAGCTTGAAGCTCAGATGCTTCGCCGTGGCGGGGCTGCGCGCCAGGATATCCAGCGCATGCTCGCCTTCGTCGATTCCACCGCCTTCGATTCGGTGCCCCAAAAGAGCTTTTTCAGAAAAGTCATGACGCGACTCGTCGAAGTAAAATCCGCTGGGATCGATCGCGGGCGGCATAAAATTCCGCCGGCGTCGCATGAACGGAAATAATCCGCCGCTCATGCCGCCACCGCCCATCTCGCCACCCGCCATGCCGCCGCCGTCGCCGCGCATGCGCTTGCCGTCGCCATAACCGCCGCCGCCCTTGGGCAGGCCCCATCCGGTCAGGATATGCGCTAGCGCGATCACGTCGGCCTGCGAGTAGCCGCCGTTGACGCCGAGCGTGTGCAGCTCCATCAGCTCGCGCGCGTAGTTCTCGTTGATTCCCTCGAACTTGCCCTTCGAGCCGGGACTGCCGGGCGCGGTGTTCTGCCAGTTGTCGAGGTAAAAGAGCATCGCGGGATGATGCGCGGTCGCGCCCAGCAGCTTGCGGAACTTGCCAAACGTATGCGGCCGAATGGCAGTCTCCTCGAACGCGCCGGTCCAGATGATGTCGAGGCCCTTGCCCGCGAAAATATTGAAATGGTTGAACCAGAACGCGGTCATCACTTCCTGCAACTGGCGCGGGCCTTCGATCGCGCGCATCATCCGCGCCTCGACCGCCTCGCGCATGACAATGCGTTGCCGGATTCGCAGGTCCTTGGTCGCGTCCTTGATCGCAGTCTTGTCGATTGCAGCCGTGTCGCCGCCGGCCTCGGCCTTGGCGTTCTTACGCGCTTGGTTGATCGGTCGCTGGTACTCGACGAACAGCGCGATCGGGGACATATGCAGCGTTTGCAGTTCGCTGACGCGCTCGGACAAATCGCCGGGTACCGCGATCGCCTCGGGATGCAATTGCTGCTGCACGTAGCGCTCGGGACCAATCGCGCTGACCAGCTCGAAATCGCCGGGCCGCGGCCCGAACGCCAGCCGGTTGAGTACGTGCAGAATGCGATCCTGCTTTGATTCTTCGAACGCCACGAATGATTATCTTCAGTTATGTAGTACGAACCCCGCCAATAGCGGATTCACCTCATTTTAGACGTAAATCGCTACGTTTCCGTTTACGCACTGCCTCATCGCGAGGCGCGGCCCCAAGCTTCGATCAGGCGCTCGAATGCTTTCCGTAACTCGGGATCTTTCAACTCCGGCAGCTCGATTGATTTTCGCGTTGCACGCTGCACCGTGCGCAATTTCGGGCGCTCGCGCCGGCTCAGACGGCCTTGCACGAAGCGGATTTCGCGCACCGCATCATCGCCGATGCGCTCGGTCACGCGCGCGAGGATTTGCGATTTCATCAGGTTGAGTTCTTGTATCCACATCGCGCCCGAAACTTTCACGACTGCCGTGTGAAATTTTAACGAAACGATTTCGGTGCGCCGCGCGATCGTTTCGCCGACGATCTCCGGCCACGCTTTCGCCAGGCGCACGATCGCGAAGTGACCTTCGCGGTCGATTCGATCGAGTAGCGGTTGCATCGCGGCGCCGATCTGTTCGGGAGCCTTGTGGCGTCGATTCGGCATGAGCATTCGAGGATAGCGCCAGCGGCCGCGCGACGCATACCGACCGTATGGTCAGGGACGCTCGTCGAGCCTCAATCTAAGACAATTCGAATGAGTGCAGCTAATATGAGTTCATCGGTCAGTCACAATTTTTAATATGAGCGAACATTTACCAAAAGTTATCAACAACCTAATATATGGGTTGTGAACAACTTGCTATACACTACCTGTAGGGGGTCGGGGCTTGACAGACCGCCTTAGGGGCGCGCATATTGTCGGCCACGACGACACTTGGAGACTCTAGGATTGCTTCAAAGTCGTTGTAACAGCGGTGGCGACGCTACGGGAAGTGAACGCGGGCTTAATGAGCATGTAACCGGGGTTGTGGAGGATGGGTGATGGGCGGGGGAGCGATGGATTTTGAGATGGATACCAAGCCAAAAATAACCGACCGCGCACCGGCCCAGAATGCCGCTCCGGTCAATTCCGCCGCGCCCAAACGCGGCATCGTGCTCGAGCGTTTCTTCACCAGCGCGGGCGTCGATCCGTATTCGCAGGTCGAATGGGATATGCGCAGCGCCGTCATCTCGGGCGAAGACGGCCGCGTCGTCTTCGAGCAGAAGGACGTCGAAGTGCCGCGCGCGTGGTCGCAGACCGCCACCAACGTCGTCGTCTCGAAATATTTTCGCGGACCGCTCGGCACGCCGCGGCGCGAGACCAGCGTGCGCCAGCTTATCTCGCGCGTGGTCGACACGATCGCCGGATGGGGCGACAAGCAGGAGTACTTCGCCGACGCCGACGCGCGCGAGACTTTCCACGCAGAGCTCACCTACCTGCTCCTCAATCAGAAGGTCTCGTTCAACAGCCCGGTCTATTTCAACGTCGGCATCGAGGCCAAGCCGCAGTGCTCCGCGTGCTTCATCCTCAAGGTCGACGACAGCATGGACTCGATCCTGAGCTGGTACCGCAACGAGGGGATGATCTTCAAGGGCGGCTCCGGCGCCGGCGTCAACCTGTCTGCTCTGCGCTCATGCCGCGAGAAACTTTCGTCGGGCGGCACCGCATCGGGACCGTTGTCGTTCATGAAGGCCGCGGACGCGAGCGCCGGTGTGATCAAGTCGGGCGGCAAGACGCGGCGCGCGGCCAAGATGGTGGTGCTCAATGCCGACCATCCCGACATCGTCGATTTCATCAAGTGCAAAGTCGAAGAAGAGCGTAAGGCGTGGGCACTGATCGAGGCGGGCTACGACTCCTCGCTCGACGGCCCCGCATACGGCTCGGTGTTCTTCCAGAACGCCAACAACTCCGTGCGGGCCACCGACGGCTTCATGCAGGCGGTGCTCGACGACGGCGAATGGCAGACGCACTTCGTCAAGTCGAGCGAAGTTGCCGAGACCCGTCCCGCGCGCAAGGTGCTCCAGATGATTGCCGAGGCCGCGCACGCATGCGGCGACCCCGGCATGCAGTTCGATACCACGATCAACCTCTGGCACACCTGCCCCGCCAGCGGACGCATCAACGCGTCGAATCCCTGCAGCGAGTACATGCATCTCGACAACTCGGCCTGCAACCTGGCGTCGCTCAACCTGATGAAGTTCATCGACGATCGCGGCGAGTTCGACGTGCGCGCATTCCGCCACGCCGTCGACGTGATGATCACGGCGCAGGATATGCTGGTCGACAACTCCTCGTATCCGACCGACGAGATCGGGAAGAACGCGGGCGCGTTCCGCGAGCTCGGCCTCGGCTACGCAAATCTCGGCGCGCTGCTGATGGCGCTCGGGATGCCTTACGACTCCGACCAGGGCCGCAGCTACGCCGCTGCGATCACCGCGCTAATGACGGGCGAGGCCTATCTCCAGTCGGCGCGCATCGCCGAGCAGATGGGTCCGTTCGCCGGCTACGCGCCCAATCGCGAGCCGATGCTGAGAGTGATCGAGCGCCACAAGGCTGCCGCCTACAAGCTCGATCCATCTTATGTTCCGCTCGACCTGCTGCGCGCCGCGCGCGACTCGTGGGACGACGCTCTGCAGCTGGGCACCAACGCCGGCTACCGCAACTCGCAGGCCACGGTTATCGCGCCGACCGGCACGATAGCCTTCATGATGGATTGCGACACGACCGGCATCGAGCCCGATATCGCGCTGATCAAGTACAAGAAGCTGGTCGGCGGCGGGATGCTGAAAATTGTCAATGGCACGGTGCCGCGCGCGCTCAAGCGCCTGGGCTACGACTCGAAAGAGGTGCAGGAAATCGTCGAGTACCTGGACGAGAACGAAACGATCGAAGGTGCGCCGCAACTCGCGGACGCGCATCTCGCGGTTTTCGATTGCGCCTTCAAGCCTCGCGCAGGCGCTCGAACGATTCACTACAACGGCCACATCAAGATGATGGGTGCGGTGCAGCCGTTCATCTCGGGTGCGATTTCCAAGACCATCAACATGCCCGCGGAAGCGACCGTCGACGAAGTCGCCGAGGCTTACGTGACGGCGTGGAAGCTCGGGATCAAGGCGGTCGCGATTTACCGCGACGGTTCCAAGCGCACGCAGCCGCTCAACACCGGCAAGACTGAAAAGGCAGTGGAGGCGGTCGCAGCGGTGGCGATAGCGGCGGCCGACGATCGGATGCAGCGGCGCAAGCTGCCCGATGAGCGCAAATCGATCACGCACAAATTCGATATCGCCGGCCACGAAGGCTACATCACCGTCGGCATGTACGAGGACGGCACGCCGGGCGAAATTTTCGTCACGATGTCGAAGCAGGGCTCAACCATCTCGGGCCTGATGGATTCCTTCGCAACGGCGATTTCGTTCGCGCTGCAGTACGGCGTACCGCTGCAGTTCCTGGTCGACAAATTCTCGCACATGCGCTTCGAGCCGTCGGGCTTCACCAAGAATCCGCAGATTCCGTACGCCAAGTCGATCGTCGACTACCTGTTCCGCTGGATGGCGTCGAAATTCCTGGACGAGGAGGCCAAGCGGGAAGTCGGAATTATCGAGTCTGAAAAAACATTGTCGGCGAAATCCGACACGGCGGCCGTCGCGATGGCTCCTATCGCCAGCTTGCGCGACGGCAAGGACGGCGGCATCCGGCAGGCGTTCATCAACCAGGCCGACGCGCCGCCATGCCCCGACTGCGGCAGCATAATGGTGCGCAACGGCGCCTGCTACAAATGCATGAACTGCGGCACCACGAGTGGGTGCTCATGAAGAAGGAGTCTCAAGGGTCCCGGAGAATGCGGAGGGGGAGGTTTTCGAGAGACTGGCAAGATGAGGTGGGTGCGGACGCGGATTTTGCCATCGGCGGCGGCCAAGGATTCAGCCAGTCCTCGGATAAAGTGCGGATGAATAGTTCTCCGGGACCCACCTAAAACCAGCGCGAGGAAACTCGCGCCCTACAATGTGGTGGGGAGGCGGATGTGGTGACGGCAGGGGGCTGGGAGCAATCCCAGCCCCCGAATTCTTTCAGGGAGCCGTGGTCGCTGCAGGTCAGCGATGAGATCAGCTAGCAATCTTAATCCGCATCCTGCCGCGCACCGACTTGTTCCTTTCTCGTACTTGGATGTTCACGTCGCAGCCCAGTCGCGTCAGGAACTCGCAGAGCCGCTCGATCGAGAATTTTTCCAAGCGCCCCCGCACAATGGCTGACACCTTGGGCTGATCGACGCCAAGCACCGCTGCTGCTTTTACCTGGCTCAGCCCGCGCCGTGTGATGATCTGGCCGATTTTGATCGCGAGATTCGCCTTGATGTCGAGTTCATCGGCATCGGGCAGCCCGAGATCTCGAAAGACATTCCCGCTGCTCACCTCGTAATCGACGTGCTTACTCATATGACTCTACAATCTCCCGGAGTGAACCTTCAGAGCATGCAACTCCTTCGCGCGCTTG
>Ga0210391_10001746_pt1 | contig 19379 bp, 19 predicted proteins | sample IncBWC12OmetaG_FD_160573 | JGI IMG/M metagenome (GOLD analysis project Ga0210391, IMG submission 160573) | Forest soil microbial communities from Barre Woods Harvard Forest LTER site, Petersham, Massachusetts, United States - Inc-BW-C-12-O ...
TTCAAAGCCGGGCTCGCACCCGGCATGGAACTGGTGGCCATCGATGGTCACGCGTACAGCACCGCTGTGTTGCGAAGCGAAATCGCCGAGGCCCGGAAGAGCAGGAAAGCCCTGCAGATCACAGCGAAGGGCGACGGCGTCACCGAGGTCTACACGCTCGATAACATCGATGGACTGGACTACCCGCATCTTGTCCGAGTGCCAGGCACCACCGACTACCTCGAGCAGATCCTCGCTCCAAAGTCGCCGTAAGGGCGAAGCATGCCGACCGATGAGGACCCATCTGAGTCCGCCCGGCCTTAGTCAGATCCGAGAGGCTGCCAAAGCTCGACGCGATTCCCTTCGGGGTCGGTGACCCAGCCAAATTTTCCAAAGTCATAGCTTTTGCGTTTTGGATCGACGGTGACACCTTCGGCAATCAGGCGGTCGAGCACGCCGTCCAGATCGTCCACCTGAAGATTGATCATGGCTTTCTGCGCTGGTGGGAAGTAGTCGGCGTCCTGTTTGAAAAGGGCGAAGATGACCCGAGCCTGTTGCGTGGGAGCAGGAAACGCGAAAAATCCACCGCCTTTCATCAGACCGAGATGCTGCTCGTACCACTGATACAGAGCTTTTGGATCGTTCGCTCGCAGGAATATACCGCCAAAGCCAGTGACTGAACCCATACAACCTCCCATTCGAATCGTTTGACAGTTATATAGGGAAGGCCGGGGCTTGTGTCCCGGCTTTTTTGATTTATGTGGTGACGGCGGCGGGAGCGGAGTTGGATTGTACCGGGGCTTTACGGCGGAGGACGGCCGCGGAGATAAGGGTGATGAGCAAGCCGACGGGCAGTGGCTCCATAAAGGTGTAGGCCATGTTCACGATGGGGTTTTGGTAGAGCTGCTGGGAATGCTGAATGGCGGCGACCCGCGCGGCGGTGGTGGCGGGGTCGAGTCCGGCGGCCTGAACCTTGTAAATCTGCGCGGCGAAGTAGCTGTCCATGAAGTGGGGCATGAAGTTGAAGTAGATGACCTCCCACGTGGCGACGTAGCAGACACAGGTGATGAGGGTGATGAGGATGCCGCAGGAGAAGGCGCGGCCGAAGGAGATTTGGCCGGCGAGGTTATTGTCGCGGTAGCTGCGGATGCCGAAGTAGACCAGCAGGAACGACGCCACCATCATGGTGTAGCCGAGAAGCATGCTGTGGCTGGCGCCGATCTTGTTGCGCAGCAGAAGCGTCGTGTCCATGAGGACGGAGATCATGACGCCGGCGATGAGGCCGAAGGTGAGGACGTTTTTTTTCATGGGAGGCTCCCTAAGCAAGTCAGGTCCGACTCAGATACGCGGCCGGATGGTGTCACGATGCGGGGGTTTCGGGCAGGATGTCGTCATCCTTTCGGGTGATTTTAGAGGAATGGAGCGAAAATCGTGCTTTTGGGTGAGGACTGGCCCCATTCGACGCGCACCTCACTTCGTTCGGAGCTTGCTCAGGGCGGGCTAACCCCAGGCGGATGCCGTTCGGGCACTCCAGCCTCACGGCAAAAGGCCCAGTTCTTTGCCGCGCTGGACGGCCTGGGTCCGGCGGGCGGCTCCGAGCTTGTCGAAGACGCGGGCGCAGTGGGTCTTGACGGTGTTTTCGGATACGAAAATCTGAGCGGCGATTTCGCGATTGCTGAGGCCGCGGGCGACCAGGGTGAGGATTTCAAGCTCGCGTGCGGTGATGCCGAGGGTCTGCTGGCGGGCCGTATTGGGAGAGAAGGGTTCGGGAGTGGGGGGGACCGCGGGGACAAGGACTTCCTTGACGACGACCGTTTCGCGGATGGTTTCGCGGCGGCGGGTGATGCGGAGGCCGAGCCAGATGCCGAAGGCCGCGAAGAGGATGGCGATCAGCGCGCCGTAGAGCTCGACGGAGTGTTCAATCACGACGAAGCGGTATTCAGTGTATTGGAGGCTGGCGACGAGGACGCCGCCGACGAGGCCGAAGATGAGGACGTGGCGCCTCATGGTGGGAATGGGGGAAGTATAGCGGAGTGGGGTGGGGGTGGATTCAACGGGAGGGGCGGGGCTGAGTTGTTTCGGACAAATGGCCGAAGTTCGGCATCGCCGGTTGAGATCAGGCGATTGACCTTCAGAAGAGGTCCGGAATGCTGGTGAAGGCGATCCGTGTCGGAGCGGCTGCGCGCGCCAGCAGCATGCTGGCTGAGAAGATCGTGGCGGTCCCGTATTTGTGGTTCAGTGCATCCATGGTGCTCGTCAGGCGAGTCCGTTTAGTTTCGGTTTCGAGACTCGAGAAGAGGCTCAGCGTATGAAGGTGATCCGGCACGAGGTTCTCCAGCCCGACACCAACAAAGAAGGGCTTGCGGTGCTTTTCGTCCTGCGGCCGTGCAGCCCAGAGCTTCTGCAATGTCTCAATCAGCGTCTGATTGTCCTGGCACTCGATCACCGGCAGGCTCTCCGACCAGACAGACTGATGGATCCCGGAGGAGTGTTGGGATTCTCCTCGAGACGTCGCGTATTTGATTGTCAAAGACACGTGTGTCGTCCAAAGGCGCGCCGTGCGCAGCCGCATCGCTGCCTTGTGCAGCAGTTTGTGCACCACCGCGTAGCAACCGTCTTCGGTACGAAGTTCGGGTGGCAGAACGTGGCTCTGGCTGATCGACTTCTGATGTTCGAGTTCCGCGTCCTGAAAATCCTCGCCCCGCAGCCAGTACCAGAGCTTCTCTCCGTTGATCCCGCCCCAGACGCGATTCAGCTGTTCGCGATCGAGCGAAAGCAATTGCGGCATCGTCCGTATGCCCTGCTCATTGAGCCGCTTTTCCATCTGTGCGCCCACCCCAGGCAGGTCGCGAAGCGTGAGCTGGCTGAGAGCTGACGGCAGTTGGTCGGGCGTCAGCGCGACCAGCCCATCAGGCTTCTGCATGTCAGAGGCTATCTTCGCGAGATAGCGATTCGGAGCAAGGCCGATGGAGCAGCGCAGGGTGGAACCAACGCTCTCGCGTATGGAGTTCTTAATGCGTTTCGCCAAATCGAGCGCGGCGGAGAGCGGTTGCTCGCGGCCGATCAGGCTGGATGCCATTTCGTCGATCGACAACACCGCTGCGACCGGCACGCATCGCTCAACGGCTTCGACGATGCGATTGTGGTAATCGACGTAGACATCGTGCCTGGCTTCCACCAGCACGATGCCCGGGCACATTCGCTTTGCATCGCCAACGCGCGTACCGGTGCGCACCCCGAAGACTTTGGCTTCATAGCTGGCGGCAATCGCGCAGGTGGTATCGGCCATCACCGGAACCACGGCGACCGGCCGCCCTCGCAGTTCCGGGCGAAGCTCCTGCTCAACGGACGCGAAGTAGGAGTTCAGGTCGACAAGCAGCCAGCGCAGCCGTGGTTCGGTCTCAGATGCCATACTTCTCGTCCAGAAATTTGCGGACTGGCTTTGCCAGCGTGGCGCCGATCTCCTGCCATGTCAAAATCCCCAGCCGTGTCCGCAGCGAGCTATCAGTCACAGCACTCATCACTTCGAACCAGCGCTCGATGAGGTCAGGCCGCCGCCGGTCGCAGAACACGAAGAAGGAACCGCCGGTCGCATGAGCAGCCAGCACTCCGCGAATGAGCTGCCATGAATCTACGGCGTCGTTGCGGCCAGGCAACCGCTCCGTCTCGAAAACCTCATGCAGGTCGCGATATCGCGACAGCAACCGCAGTGGTGCCCGCTGGAAGTCTCCTTCCGTCAGCTTACTTTCGACCAACAAGGGCCCGATCCTCATATCAATCTCGGTTCGATCCGTGCGGCCATTGGCCACAGGGATGGCCGCCCGGAACCCGAATTCCGGAGTGAGGCCTGGCTCAATACCCAGCAATGCGCACAGCGCCGGCCGTATGAGCCCCCGCGGGTAACAAAAGATGTTCATCAGCAGCGCGTCGGAGCTGGCGGCGCAGTCCAGTTCGAAGCGTCTTCGATCCTGCGCTCGCGGCACAAATCTGCTGGCGGTATAGCTTTTCGCCAGGCGTTTCCGCCAGGCAGGATTGCTGCTGATCCGAGCCCAGGACGCCGGCAGAAAGTTGCCGTGACCCTCTTCCCCCTCTTCAAAGATGACGCTTGCGGACGGCCCCCAGGAGATTTCGTGGCTGTATCGCTCTCCACGAATCTGATTGCGGGCGCTGATTTCTCGCCGCAGTTCGGCCGCGCTCAGAGATTCCATCACTCCCGGCTGCACTCCATTCTATGTCCGCTTAAAGCAACGTGTTTCGATGCCTGTTCGCAAGATTATTACTTTGACACAACGTGGCAATCGTGGGGAAAGCGACGGCGCACATGCCGCTGGCGAAAAGTGCCGCTCATGGGCTGCACGGCACGCCGGTGCCGTTATCCTCTTTCACCTTCCTCGCTCAGCGCATTCGGATTCAAATCCGTCGCCGCCGTCTGCGTGCTGCGCTTGCGCAGCATCACCCTGCACTGTTCGCGCCAGTGCTCGTCCAGCGCAATCATTTCCCACGGAACGACAGGAGAAAGATGGCGCAACACGGTTTCGTTCGCCGGGTGAACGTGCAAGGCGGGCGCGACGAGATAGAGCAGCGGATCTTCAGCAGATAATTCGATGCTGGCGAAGTAGCCGTGAGACTTCAGAGATCCGTCGCGGTGCAGCATGCGCACGCGAGCCCAGTAGTCGAGCGCCTGAACGGGCAAATGGAGGTCGTCGTCGGCCTTGAGCTCGAGCACAACAAGGCGTCCCTGGCGATTGACCGTGAGCAAATCAAGCAGGCTACGGCTGGCCGACGCAAACGCGGGTACCTGAGAGTAAACGGGGCCGCCGCCCAGCGAAGGATCAAGAACGGAAAGATCGCGCCGCAGCACGGACTCAAGCCATCGCTCGGGCTGCAGGCGGTAGAGCGCGTCGCGGACCGGTGCGGCTGGTCGCCGGCTCTGGAAGAGCCGGTCCATCAGATCGCGGAAGACGTCCTCGGTCACATCGTCCAGGAGCGTCTCGCTGGGCCCTGTTCCGAAAACAATTTCGTCCTTGCGAGCGAACGAGCCGGGCGCGATCCGATGCCGGGCCCGCGCAAATTCGAGACCGTGAAGAGAAAAGCCTACCTCCGTAGCGCCGCGCGGACGAATTTCTGTCTGCGCCAGCAATTCCGGCCCCAGCAGCGACCGCATCTGGTCGATGGCCACGGCGGAGCGTTCCAGCGCGGCCTCCGGATCAAACGCGTGCGCCAGTTGAATTTCGAGATTGCCATCAGCGCCTTCATCGCACAGCGCCAGTTCCCCCGTCGACGGATGTAACTCGTAAAGCTCCCACTGGGCCAGACGAGAATTCATCCAGGCCATGCGGGCGCGCATGACGCCAGGATTTCCATGCGGAACGATGAGACGCAGCCCCTGAAATACGCGCCGGCCCGCGCTGTGTTCCCGGCAGAAGGCGAGCCAAAGAACGCCGAGCGTCAGCGCGCCATCGATGACGGCTGGCGGCTCGTCGGGGCCAACACCCAGAACGGCCCATGCGCTCTGTCCCCGCGTGAGGATGCCGCGCGCGTAGGCGGGCCCGAAGCTGTGCTCCATGTCCATGGCCGAGCGGAAGCGTTCCGGTATCCAGCCCGGAAAATGATTGCCGAGCGCCAGCTCCAGAGCACGCAAATAGCGGCGGCGCGAGGTATCCCGCGCCGAGGGAGTGCGGAAGTCGGGGTCGGGAATGATCAGCAACTGCTGCGTCCTGGTTTGTCCAAAGCGACGCGTTTCGAGGCGGAGCGATTCGCGACGGGGCTGGATCGCGGTGACCGTGCGAACCAGATTGCGCTCCTCCGACCACAGATGCAGCAGGCACCGTCCGTGATCGGCGGTGACGGAACAGTGAGCGAGGCGCAGATCGAAAAGTACGCGGCCATCTTCAAGAATGGCTGCGTGCGGATGCGCCGCGACAAAATCTTCGAGAGCGGAGGCGAGCGCGGCGGGAGAAGCAGGAGCCGCGAAAAATGCGACGGGAGCAGCCATCAATTGCGATGTTCTGCGCCCCTTGCCACTCGGGGCAAGTAAAAACCTACCAGTTCATACGCTTTCGTAATTCGACAATGTGAGCGACGTGATGCCGGCAGTGCCAGTCGTAGAGCGCAACCGCCTCGGCAAGCGACTGGCGTCCATTTTCAGAATGGGTGTAGCCGTGCTGCCACTGGCTTTCGTTCAGCGACCGCAGCAGAATCACCCAGCGCGCATGCAGCGCGTCCACGATTTCCAGGGAAAAATCGATGGGGGCCGTGGTCGCATCGGCGAGCTCTGCCCACAGCTTCTCGTCGTAAGCCTTCACTACCGGCCAATCCTCAGTCAGCGCGAGACGAACGCGTACGTACGCGTTCATATGGCTGTCGGCCACATGGTGCACCAGTTGGCGGACCGTCCAGCCCCCGTCGCGATAAGGAGTATCCAGCTGTTTGCCGCTCAGGCCCGAAACAGCGGAACGAAGGTTCTCCGGCAGCGCGGCCAGTGTGGCAATGGAAGCAGCATGATTGCTGAGATCGGCTTCGCTGCGGCGAAATTTTCCGATCGGAAACCGCGGGTCCTTTTCAATCTGCAGAACGGTTGCAGTGCTCATAGAGGGAAAAATACACTCCAAAGCGAGGGCCGACAAGGTCGATGATGGGGCAACACCACGGGGAGGGCGGAAGGGGCGTTCCGTGGAATGCGCCCCTCCGGTTTAGGCAGCGGGGTGATGATGGTGGTGGTGATGATGGTGGTGACGCGGCGCGGCAAAGGCCGAAGCCGAGATCAGCAGCACCAGGCAAAGCAGAATAGACTTTCTCATAGCAACGATGTTGCCACAATTCGGAATCGGCGGCAGGTGGAAATTTGATGAAGAATCAGAGGAGCAACATCTAAAAGGGTAGTTACCAGTCGGGAAACATGGAAACTCAGGAGTCAGGTCGCCTGTCCGGCGGTTGCCACGAGGAGCGAATTGGATCATAAACGGTATTTTCTTGAGAAGTTTGGCGTCACGGACCGGCTTCTGGAACGTTGTCTGGGAGAGGCGCTGTCAGCCGGCGGCGACTATGCCGACCTTTATTTCGAGTCGGTAGCCGCTACGTCGCTGGGTGTCGATGAATCCATCGTCAAGTCGGCCAGCCAGGGCGTAAGCGCCGGCTGCGGCGTCCGCGTAGTGAGCGGAGAGCGTACGGGTTACGCCTACACCGACGATCTTTCCGCTGACCGCCTGCTGCGCGCGGCGCGCACCGCGGCGTTGATCGCCAACGGCCCAGCCACGCAGACCGTGCAGGGGTTCACCGAGACTGAGGTGCCGAACCTCTATCCCGCCCCGGCAGCGGATCTGGACACAGACCTTGCCTCCAAGCTCGATTTGGTGATGCGGGCCGACCGCGCCGCGCGGAAGTACGATCCCCGCGTGACCCAGGTGCGAGCCAGTTATGCCGATGAGCTGCGGCGCATCCTGGTCGCTGCGTCCGACGGAACGTATGCCAGCGATACGCAGCCCATGGCGCGTATGAACGTCTTTGTGCTGGCGAAAGATGCCACCCGAACGGCCAAAGGCAGCTCCGGCGGCGGCGGACGCGTCGAGATTGGCTACTTCGCTGGGCCGAAACGCCCCGAGCACTTTGCCGAGGAGGCGGCGCGGACAGCGATCCTGCAGTTGAGCGCGGTTGCGGCACCGGCCGGCGAAATGGAAGTCGTCCTGGGCCCAGGCTGGCCCGGGGTTCTGCTGCATGAGGCTGTTGGGCACGGGCTCGAAGCTGACTTCAACCGCAAAAAGACGTCCGCATTCGCCGGAATGATTGGACGACAGGTTGCCAGCCCGAAGGTTACGGTGGTCGACAACGGCCGTATGCCGTCGCGGCGCGGATCGCTGAACGTGGACGATGAAGGCTCGGCGACGCAGGAGACGGTGCTGATCGAAAACGGCGTCCTCAAGTGCTATCTCAGCGATAAGCTCTCGGCGCGCCTGATGGGCATTCCCGGAACGGGCAACGGCCGGCGCGAAAGCTACCAACAGATTCCCATGCCGCGCATGACCAATACCTACATGCTGGCGGGCGAGGACGATCCCTACGACATCATCCGCAGCGTGAAGCGGGGCCTCTATGCCGTGAACTTCGGCGGAGGCCAGGTCGACATCACCAGCGGCAAGTTTGTGTTCTCGGCGTCGGAGGCGTATCTGATCGAGGACGGAAAAGTGACGGCCCCGGTGCGGGACGCAACGCTGATCGGAAATGGCCCGGAAGCATTGAAACACGTCTCCATGGTCGGCAACGATCTCGCGCTCGACGAAGGCATTGGCACCTGCGGCAAAGATGGGCAAAGCGTTCCCGTCGGCGTAGGCATGCCCACGGTGAAGCTGGACCGCATGACGGTGGGCGGGACAGGCCGATGAGCACGGCGACAGGAACCGGGATCGATCTACAACAACTAGCCGCAGAAGTCGTCCGCAAGGCCCTCGCAGCCGGAGCGTCCGACGCCGAAGTCACCATCCGCGAGGGCGATGAGTTCTCGGTCTCAGTGCGGTTGGGCGAAGTCGAGACTCTGAAGGAATCAGGTTCGCGGGGTGTGGGTTTACGGGTGCTTGTGCAAGCCGATAACGGGTACCGCGTGGCCAGCACATCCTCGAGTGACTTTACGTCGGAGGGCATCGAACACTTAGTGGCGGGCGCGGTCGCGCTGGCAAAGGTCACTTCCGTCGATCCGTTTGCAGGGCTGGCTGAGCTGGGCGAATTCGGCCAGCTGGACGGCGACCTGCAGCTGTATCACGAAGACGTCTATTCGCTGCCGCCCCCAGAGCGCATTGCGTTGGCGCGGCGCGCGGAGGCGGCGGCGATGGCCGTTGACACGCGGCTGGTGAACAGCGATGGAGCCAGCTTCGATGCGGCAACAGGACAGCGGATTTTTGCCAACTCCCGCGGATTTGCCGGCGAGTATCGGTCGTCGTATTGCTCCATTGCGGCGAGTCCGATCGCGCAGAGCCAGAATGGCGAGATGCAGCGGGATTACTGGTGGTCGCAGGCGCGAGCGTTTCGCGATCTGGATCAACCTGAGGCCGTCGGGCAGGAAGCCGCGCGGCGGACGCTGCGTATGCTGGACGCGCGACGCGTCGCGACCCAACAGGCTCCCGTGATCTTCGCGCCGGAGGTGGCGCGCGGTTTAGTGGGTTCCATCTTCGACGCAGCCACCGGCGACGCAATCTACCGGGAAGCCTCGATCTTTACCGGCAAGCTCGGCCAGCAGGTCGCGGCGGAATCGGTGACGGTGGTCGACGATGGAACGATCGTCGGCGGCTTCGGCACGTCTCCATTCGACGCTGAAGGTTTGCCGAGCCGGCGCACGGTCATTGTCGAACGCGGGATTCTGCGCAACTATGTGCTGAATACGTATTCGGGGCGCAAGCTGGGCATGAAGAGTACCGGCAATGCAGGACGCGGGCTGGCAGGCAATCCGTATCTCGATGCCGGCAATCTGTTTCTGGAAGCGGGAGCCGAGGCGCCGGATGCGATTCTGCGCAGCGTCGACCAGGGCCTTTACGTCACGCGGCTGATGGGGCAGGGCGTGAATCCGGTCACGGGCGACTACTCGCGCGGCGCAGCGGGGCTATGGATTGAGAATGGCGAAGTGGCTTACTCTGTGCACGAGATCACAATTGCCGGCAATCTTAACGACATGCTGCGCAACATCACTGCCATTGGAAATGACCTGGTGTTTCGCGGAGCGACGGCTGCTCCCACCCTTCGAATTGATGGAATGACAATCGCCGGAGAGTAATGTTTCCGCAAACCTTGGCGTTCGATCCAGCGAACCCGGCGTGGGATGCAATTCCCACAGCGGCAGGCGTGTTTGCTCTCTTCGGCGAAGATGAGCGGGCCGAGCCGTACGTCAGCCGAACACCAAACCTGCGCCGCAGGATTCGTCGTCTTCTGGATGCACGACCCGAGCAATCGAAGCGCCTGCAACTCGCGGGCCGCGTGGCGCGCGTCGAGTACGCGCTGACCGGTTCCGACTTTGAAATGTGGCTCCGGCTCTATGAAGGTTCGCGAGCGATGTTTGGCGAACGGGTGCGGAAGCGTCTCCACCTGCGCGCCCCTTTTCTGCTCCGCATGACCGTCGAGAACGCGTATCCGCGCGTCTACGTGACCAACCATGTTTCCAAAGCGGGTATGGACGATTTGTATGGTCCGTTTCCGTCGCGCGCGGCGGCCGAGCGCTTCCTTGAGGACATGCTCGATCTGTTCAAGCTGCGGCGCTGCATTGAGGAACTGCATCCCGATCCGGAATTTCCCGGATGCGTCTACTCCGAAATGAAGAAGTGCCTGGCTCCCTGCTTCAAAGGGTGCACCGACGACCGCTACGCCGAAGAAGCCGCAGCGGTGCGGGCCTTTCTGCGCACGCGCGGAGCAAGCATGGTGAGCGCGCTTAGCCAGGAGCGCGAGGCGGCTTCGGATTTGCTCGAGTTTGAGAAGGCGGCCGAGCTGCACGCCCGCCTCACCAAGGCGGAAGCAGTGGCCGCGGAAGCGCCAGAAGTGGTGCGTCCGCTGGCGCATCTGGATGGCGTGATCGTGCAGCCGACGGCCGAGCCGGATGCGGTTGCGCTGTTCTCGCTCGTGCAAGGCCGCCTGCGGGGGCCAGCGTTGTATTCGGTGGTGGGGATGCGGCATCCCAACGAGGCCGCGGGATCGACATCGCTGTTCGCGCAGCCAGTCAATGCCCCTGAGGCGGTCCCGCTGGAGGCGCCGGTGGTGACCATGGCCTCGCGCGACGAACTGGAACAGCGGCTGGAGCAGGCGCTGGCCGAACTGGCTCCGCCAACAACGCGGCGCGGCGCGTCCGGACCCGTCTCCGACTACCTTTGTCTGCTGACCCGTTGGTATTACCGCCCGCAGGTGAAGCGGATCGGTGAAGTGGTGTTTTCCGGCGACGATGGCGTGGCTCCGGCCAAGGCGGTCCTTCGGGCCGTGTCGCGAGTCTGGGCTAAAAGCAGGGCATAAAGAGGGCTTTTTCGGGCTGCCAAACATTTCGACTTGACATATGCCTATATGGGTATGTAATGTTTCGCCATGGCCAGAGCGAGTACTACTTCGGACGCCTTTAACGCGGTTGCTGAGCCGCGGCGCCGGGAAATTCTCAGTTACCTTGCCGGAAGTGAGCGGCCGGTGGGCGACATTGTGACGGCGTTGGGCCTGGAGCAGCCATCCGTTTCGAAGCACCTGCGCGTGCTGCGCAACGTGGGGCTGGTCCGGATGCGCTGCCAGGGTCGCCAAAAGCTCTACCGGACGAACGCCGAAGCGATCCGGCCCCTGTATGAATGGGCGAGCACCTTTGAACGCTACTGGCAGCACCAGTTGAACCGGGTGAAAGAGCGCGCGGAAGCGATGGTTCGCCAGGGTTCAGCCGAACTGAAATCCCCAGGCTCAATTGAACTGCAATCCCCAGATCCGAATCCCAAGGAGAAATGACGATGCCGAGCGAAGCCGCTGTTCAAGACCTGACCCTCGAGAAGATGTCCATCACGATCAACCAGGAAATCCACGTCCAGGCGCCTCTGGATGTCACCTTTGCCGCGCTGCTCGAGCAACTCGGGCCAGGTAACGAGACGCCGGACGGCAAGTCGCTCAACATGAAGATTGAACCGTGGCCGGGTGGCCGCTGGTACCGCGATCTCGGCAACGACGATGGGCACCTGTGGGCGCATGTAAAGGCCATCAAGCGGCCCGCGCTGCTGGAGTTCGTCGGACCCCTGTTTGCGTCTTTTCCGTTTCTTTCAAACGTGCAGTACCGCCTGAAAGAAGAACCGGGCGGCACGCTCATTTCCTTCCGGCATTCCGCGTTCGGCCTGTTGACGGACGACCAAAGAGCCGGCATGAACGAGGGCTGGTCGTCGATGCACGCAAGAGTGCGCCGGCACGCCGAGCAAAAATAACGGTCGAACGAACGCCGGGCCCCGAAGCATGACGCGCGATCGGCGAATCGCGCATGAGGAGAAGTCCATGTGTCCCGTATGCATTGCAACCGCAGCGCTCCTGGCCGGCAGCGTCACCTCGACGGGCGGACTGGCGGCCATCGCAGCGAAGAAATTTGGCGTGAAGAGCGCCGTCGCAACTCAACCCGTTTCCACCCCAGCGAAGGAGGATCACCATGGCTAGCAGCACGATTCAAGCAGTCCGCACGAATGTGGTTTCGCATGCCGAATGGCTTGCGGCCCGCACTGAATTTCTGAAAAAAGAGAAAGAGTTCACGCGCCTGCGTGATGAACTCAGTCAGCAGCGCCGCGCTCTGCCGTGGGAAAAGGTGGAGAAGCGGTACGAATTCGATTCGACCCGGGGCAAGGTTACGCTCGCCGGCCTGTTTGACGGGCGCAGCCAGCTGGTTGTGTATCACTTCATGCTCGGGCCGGGCTGGGAAGCGGGCTGCCCCAGTTGTTCGTATCTCGCGGATCACTTTGACGGCATGACCGTGCATCTCGCCAATCGCGACACTACCCTGGTGGTGATTTCGCACGCGCCCCTCGCTGAGATTGAGGCGTTCAAAAAACGGATGGGCTGGAAATTCGAGTGGGTGTCGTCGTTCGGCAGCGATTTCAATTTCGATTACCACGTCTCGTTCACGCCGGAAGAACGAGCCAGCGGCCAGGTGGAATACAACTACGCGTCGACGCCGCCGTTCAGCGAAGAAGGTCCGGGACTGAGCGTGTTTGCGAAGGATGCGGCCGGGACGGTGTTTCATACCTACTCGACCTATGCGCGCGGGCTGGACATTCTGGTCGGCACGTATAACTTCCTTGATTTGGTACCGAAGGGGCGCGACGAAGCGGGCCTGAACTTCACCATGGCCTGGGTTCGGCATCACGACAAGTACGCGGAAGGGTATTTCGTCGACGCCCAGCAGGGATACATCGAGCCGAAGAAAACCGGCGGCTCGTGCTGCCACTCGTAGTCGCTGTGGAAAGACGATGCGGCCGGCGCCGAGCGTCGGCCGCATCTTTTGGCAGCGAGTAACTTCAGCTACTCAGGATCCCCGTTTCCGGGTGAATAGCCCATGCGCTTGATCGGGGTGTGAGCTTCAAGGACGACGTGCAGCGTCTTTGGAAGCGCGGGCGGCACCTGGATCAGGACGGCCTGATCGTGGCCCTGTTCATCCTGCCAGGCCAGGTGGAAGTAGTGGTCGTGCATGCGCGCTGCAAACAGGCCGGCGGCAATGATGGGCAGCACGCCGAGCTCGTGCGTATTTTTGCGGAAGCAGCCCCATTGGGTGATGGATTTCCAGGGAATGCTGGTCGTGCTGGTCGGCGTGTGCAGAACAAGCGCGTCCGGGTTTGACAATTCGAGAGAGGCTGTGGAGCCCGGGGTTGGGGTGGTGAGCGTGCCCCCGACATAAGTGACGCTGGGAGCGGAAGCCGGGACGGCCGCCGTTTGCGCCGCGGCAACCGCGGTGCAGAGCAGGATTGGGATGAGAAGCTTTCGCATAGTGACCTCGCAGAAACAACGTTAGGGCGCGAGGCCCGCGAGTGGGATGGGGGATGGGACAGAATCGCGAGTGTACGGGTGAGGACAGGCTTCAGAAATGCTGCCCCTCGCGGCGGGCATTCCCACATCTGCCAAAAGTTGGCAGATACGTGGCCCGCCGAACGATCTTACTTGCGCTTTAGAGAAGACCCAGCAGATAGCAGATGAGCAGGATGATCAGGATGGTTCCAAGGCCGATGCCTGCGCCGCCGCGCGGACCCCAGCGGCTGTGGCCGTAATAGCCTCCGCCCATGCCGAAGACCAGAATCAAAACGATGATGAGAATGAGCATTGTGAAACCTTCTCGAACCGCGTTGCGCAGGCTTTTGCTCCTGGCGCACGATACGCAGCGTCACGAGTATGAGGCAGGGGGGTCGTGAATGGTTGGTCAGAAATGCTCAATGGCCGGGGTTTGCATGCAGCGCGATTGAGTCTTCCAGGCAAAAAGCACCGGGGGTCAGAGATTACCCCCGGCGTTTGGGAGGACAACAAACTTGTCCGGACGGATGGATGGGAAGGCCGCGATTATTTTTGCATTTCCCCGCCATAACCGGGAAGGCCGGCGGGAAAGCAGTCAGCGTCGACGGTCGGCTAGGGCAGATAGACGCCCGCGGAACGATAAAGCTTTCCCTCTAATTCTGTCTCGATGACCGGCAGGTCCGGCGTGGCCGTGACGATCTCGATCGCGCCATCCTGCAAAAGCGCCGTGTCTTCGGCCTTGGCGCCCTGGAGCGAGGGGTTCCATGCGAATCCCTGCGTCGCGTCAACGCGTTCGGTGCCCGACGGTGTAGCGACCCAGTCGCGCTCGACGTAGCCGCACGGCCCGCCCTGATGGTGCTGGTTGATTTCGTCAGGAACGCCGGCATCGGCATAGCCTTTGGCGGCGACAGCATAGAGCTGCCCGGAGGTCGCGCCGGCGCGGGTGGCGTGAAGCAGCGCTGCGTTAATCTGCGCGGATTTCTCAAAATTGGCGGCGAGAGTGGAAGGCATGGGTCCAAAGTGGACGAACCGGGTGATGGAAATAACCATGCCGTCGCGCCGCGCGCACAGGTTCAGCATGCCGTAGTTTTTGAGGACGCCGGCGCGGGGAACAGCGTGCTTGTACCGGAAGATGCGCTGGTCGGTGGCCATCAGCAGCACCGAGGGCGTGATGTGCTGGGTAAGCAGATCGGCAGCGATCCGCGCAGCCATTTCATCTTCCGTGACGCCGGGCGCAAGGGTCTTCAGCACCCGCGCGGTGGATGCGGCGACAGCCGCGCCGAGCGTGCGAAACCGTTCGCACTCGGTCGGTAGCAGCGGCGTGCGCAGCGGCGTGAGAGCTACGGGATAGTAGCCGGTCGGGCTCCCCGGCGCGGCTGTATCGCAAGCGATTTCAGAGCCGCCGAGTTTGCGGATCAGATCCGAAGCCGCGTCTCCGTCGGACCACAGATAGATGGCGGGCTCCATGCCCAGCGAGGCGAACTCCTCATCGGCGAGCCGCGCGGCTTCGTTGTTGGGCGCGATGTAGTAGCGCTTGCCGGCGCGCGTGATGAGCAGGGAGCACACAGCAGTTTCCGTCCCCAGAGCAACCCGCGCTTCAACGCGGCCAGCCGTGGCCCAGGCAATATTCTCGTGGCGGCTGATCAGGATGGCGGACCAGCCGTTCACCTCCATCAGCGCGGTGAGGCGGGATTGCTTAACTTCAAGTTCCGAGCGGAGCGAATCGGTGAGTGCGGCGGGCGATGTCACGGGAGCCTTCCTGGTGCGTGTGAATCGATTTACTCGGGCGGATTTCAACGGAAAAACGCCACACTGCAATCTAATCCGCGGGGCGTGGGGAAGCAAGTTTCTGACCCTCCCCTTGACATTCGACCTGAACGGGCATTATCTTCAGGTCGAATGACGACCCGAGAGATGGAAAGCCAGCTCGAACTCCTGCAGGGAACCCTGGACCTGCTCATTCTCCAGACCGTCGCCTTCGGGCCGGCTCACGGGCATGCCATCGCCCGCATCATTCAGCAAAGGTCGGAAGAAGTGCTGCAGGTGGGGCACGGATCGCTCTATCCCGCGCTGCAGCGGCTGTTGAAACAAGGGCTCATCGTCGCGGAAGACGGCCTCTCCGAGAACAATCGCAAGGCCAGGTTTTACCGCCTCACCGCGAAGGGCAGAAAAAAGCTGACGGCGGAGACGTCGAAGTGGGAGCGCTTCTCGAGCGCCATCGCGCGGATGCTTGCTCCGCTGCCGGACCAGAATTCCTAGGCCCCATAAAGTCTCAAGCGAGGATCGCGCCATGAACCAGCAGGAATTGCGCAGGAAACGTTTAGAGGACGAGATGCAGCAGCACATTGACCTGGAAACCCAGGAGAACATCGACTCCGGCATGTCCCCGCTCGAAGCCCGGCAGGCCGCGATGCGGAAGTTCGGCAGCGCTCCGCAGGCCGGGGATCAGTCGCGCGAGGCATGGGGATGGCTCTGGCCGGAGCGGCTCTGGCAGGACATCCGTTTTGCGCTGCGCAGCTTTCGCAAGGACGCCGGCTTCACCGTCGTGGCCCTGCTGTCGCTCATGCTGGGCGTGGGCGCAAGCATCGCGCTGTTCAGCGTGGTCTACGGCGTTCTGATCGACCCTTACCCATACGCGAAGCCCGACAAAATCTGGGCGCCCGCAGTGCTGGGCCCAAACGACGCCGTTCGCGGCTGGCATTGGTACACCCAGCGCGAGTTGACTGAGATTCAAAAACTGCCCGCCTTCGCCGATACCATGGCGACCAGCGTCAAGCCGGTAATGATGACCGGCGGCATCAATCCCGAAAATTTCTACGGCGTCTTTCTCACCGGCGGAGCATTTAATTTCCTCGATGTGAAGCCGCTCGTCGGGCGAACCATTCAGCCCTTCGATATCGGACCCGGCGGCGAGCCCGCGCCGGTCGTGGTGCTCAGCTACGGATACTGGCAGCGCTTCTTCTCGGGCGATCCTCACGCCATCGGCCGCACCATCACGCTCGATGACGTTCCGCACACCATCATCGGCGTCATGCCACCGCGCTTCGGCTGGTGGACCAACGAGTCATTCTGGTTGCCCCTGCGCATGGATCCGAAAGATCCGACCGGCCTCGCCGTCATCGTGCGGCTCGCCCCCGGCGTCACGCAACACGCCGCCGAGCAGCAGCTTAACCAGCTCAACATCCGCTTCGCCGCGGAGCGCCCGAACGACTACCCGAAGGGAACGCTGCGCACCATCCTGCTCAACTACATGGACATTACCGTGGCCAGCGGCGACATGAGCCAGAGCCTGCATCTGCTGCTTGCCGCTGTCGGGCTGCTGCTGCTCATCGCCTGCGTCAACGTGGCGAATCTGCAACTGGCGCGCACCACCGGCCGCGCCCGCGAAATCGCCATGCGTCTCGCCATCGGCGCCGGGCGCGGCCGCCTCGTCCGTCAACTACTCACGGAGAGCGTGTTGCTCTCCGTGGTCGGCGGCGCGCTGGGCGTCCTGTTCGCGCTCGGAGCCACGCGCCTCATCGTCGTGCTCATCCCGCCGGACTACGTGCCCAATGAAGCGCGCATCACCATCAATGGCTATGTGCTGCTCTTCTCGCTGGTCGTCTCCATGCTCACCGGCATTCTGTTTGGCCTCGCGCCGGCGCTCCGCTCGTCGCGGCCCAATCTGGTGGACACGCTGAAAGACGGCGGAGGCGGCGCAACCGGCACTCTGCGCGGCGGAGCCATGCGCAGCTGGCTGGTGGTCGCCGAGATTTCGTTGTCCGTCATCCTGCTGGCCGGCGCCAGCCTCGCGGTGCGCGGCTTCATGCAGGTACAGAACACCGACCCCGGGTTTCAGCCCGAGAAAGTGCTGCGCATCGATGTAACGCTCGCGCCGAAGCGCTACCCGACATGGCAGCAGCGCAACACCCTCGACCGCAGTTTGCTCGAAAGCGTTACGAACCTGCCGGGCGTCCAGGCTGCGGAAATCGGCAACGAAGGCCTGCCCTACAGCGGATTTCGGTCCCCGTTTACCATCGCCGGGCAACCGCGCACCGACGGCCGCCAGGTCGAGCTCGCCCTCGTCAGCAGCCGGTATCCGCAGACGCTCGGCATTCCGCTGAACCGCGGACGCGAATTTACCGAGGCGGAAATCGAGAGCGGTATGCGCGTGGCGCTCATCAATGAGAGCGCCGCCCGCCTTTGGCCCGCCGGCCAGGACCCGATCGGCCGCGCCATGCAGATCGACGGCCTGACGCAGGCTGCGGACGACCCACAGGTGCTCCCCGCTCCGGGAGTCGCTGCGAGCGTGACCATTGTGGGGGTCATCGGCGACATCAAAAACGATGGGCTGGGCGGGGCAGTATTCCCGGCCGTCTACCTGCCGTATACGATGTTTGCGCCGCCTCAGCGCGAGCTTGCCGTGCGCACTACGGGCGATCCGCTGGCCCTGGTGAACGCCGTGCGGCTCAAGGCGCGCGACCTCGACAAAGACCTGGCCGTCGGTAAGCCGGAAACCCTGAACGAAAGGCTCAGCCAGGAAACGCAGCAGCCCCGCTTCTTCATGGCGCTGTTCAGCGCATTTGCCGGGCTGGGTCTCGCGCTCGCCGCCATCGGCATCTACAGCGTCATTTCCTACAACGTCACCCAGCGCGTGCAGGAGATCGGCGTGCGCATGGCCCTTGGCGCCAAACGCGGCGACATTCTCAAACTGATCCTGCTTATCGTTGCGAAGTTCGCGTCCCTCGGCCTCGCGGTCGGACTCGTTGGCAGTCTGCTTATCGAGCGCCTGGTGCGCTTCCAGATGTTCACAAAGACGTCGTTCGGGGCCGCTCCTCTGGCGGTGATCGTGCTGCTGCTTGCCGCCGTCGCGATGCTCGCCGCGTGGCTGCCCGCCGCGCGTGCCGGAAACCTCGATCCCGTCACCGCGTTGCGTCACGAAGCCTGATGGATCAGGCGGGATTGGATTTGGAAACGAAGCAGATTCGGGCGGAGAGGATGACGAGGGCGATCCAGAGTAAATCCGCGCCGAGCAGGTGCGACATCTGGAGCCAGGTGGGCGCGAGCAAGGTGACGTCGGCAACGCCAAGAAGGATTTGCAGGACGAGAAGCAGAACAACGGCCAGGGCGATGGGCCGGCCCGTGCGGTCGACGCGCTTCCAGGTGCGATAGACAAGCCACACGACGAACCCTCCCGCAACGACGCTGGCCACGGGGTGCACCCAGCGGATGCGCAGCAGCCAGGAGCTGCCGGGAGCAAAATCCTGTGCGAGCGCGGCAGCGAGGCTGCGCGCGGGGTAGAGAGTGTCGCCCAGTGCGGCGAGCGATCCGGTGACCCCGACGAGAAGAATGGCGATGAGGCCGCTGACAGCGAGCGCAGGAGAGCGGAGGGTGAGATGGTCGCGCGTGGCGTCATTGCGGCGGGAGAGGAAATGTGCGGTCAGGGTGAGAGCGGCCAGCAGAAGCAGCGTATTCGTCAGGTGCAGCGCGAGGTAGACGGCGCGTGAAGGCGAAGCGTCCTGCGCGGTGTGGCCGAGCAGGACGAGGAGCGCGCCGAGCAGAGCCTCGTTGAAGGTCAGGACGAGGACGGCGACGGCGCAGGCGCGAGCAGCGTGGCGGCGTTGCGCGGCGGCAAACGCCCAAAAGAAGAGGGCGAGGACGCAGAGAAGGTCGACGCCGCTCGTGGCGCGGTGCGCGAACTCGATGAGGGTAGTGATGGCGGGATGGTGTTGGACCAGGGTGCCATTGCAGAGAGGCCAGTGGTCGCCGCATCCCGCGCCCGAACCAGTGGCGCGCACGGCTGATCCGTAAACGATGACGGCGACGTTGTAGGCCAACACGCCCCAGGCGAAACGGCGCAGGGATCTGGGCGGCTGCGCGGTGGTGGCGGGGATGGCGGCGGAGGTAGTCACGGGAGAGAAAAGCCCTGCGTTGATTTTAGTCGCGTCGGC
>Ga0210391_10001747_pt1 | contig 19379 bp, 19 predicted proteins | sample IncBWC12OmetaG_FD_160573 | JGI IMG/M metagenome (GOLD analysis project Ga0210391, IMG submission 160573) | Forest soil microbial communities from Barre Woods Harvard Forest LTER site, Petersham, Massachusetts, United States - Inc-BW-C-12-O ...
ATCCGGGACCACCACCACGACGACGTATACCTCCAGTGGGACAGTCACCAATATCTTTACCTGGACGGGCGGCGCTTCCGTTGGGGTGACCCATTTCATCCAGCACAACATCGGGCTCGATTTCGCACTGGGGTATTCGCATAGCTATGAAAACAGCAACAATACGAACAGTACCCTGACGACGACGACCAGCAACGGCAAGCAAACGGCAAAGCCAAATGATTACACCCTGGCGACCAACACCGACGGGTTTACCGTGAGCCTGGGATTCCATTGGTTTATTCCCCGCCATTCATGATCCTACCTGATCCAAAAAACGAAACGCCTGTCGCAGCATGTCCAATGCTCCGGGCGTTTCCTCCGTTTCGCGAAAGTGCCGTATGAACTCCGTACGGTCTTCGGGGTGTATGATCATGATACCTTTGATCGCGTATTTTTTGGAGGACATGCCCCAGATGATGACACTTTTTCGCGAAAACCGTGCATTCAGAAGCCCATGGTACTCTACGATCTCCAAATCGTGGGGTTCCAGGGAGGCGTTCCCCTGGACCCACAGGAATTCTTCTCCATGAATACTGAAGTCGTGGGTGAAGCCACGGTGGTGCATGTTCGAAATCAAGTCTCCGGCAAGAGTGGCGGTGCTCATGTTCATTGGATTAGGTTAGCTAAATTCGGTTAATTGGTTACGAAGGTCAAGGATGGAATCCGGGATTTTTTGGTCAAATACCGTCCATCCTTTCCTCGCTTTGCTTTATCCAATTCTGCAACCACCGTGCCGAACTTATCGTAATATGTCTCCCATGCAGAGACGTGACTTCCTAAAAACCAGCTCCTTAGCGGGACTATCGTTGCCCGCTATGGCGTGGACCCGCGATTCCCGCGGAGCCGCACCCGAACCCATCAAGGATTTCGAACTCAACGAGGCAACCATTCAGGACCTGCAAGCGAGAATGGTATCGGGCGCCTGGACGGCGCGGTCCATCGCGGAGGCCTACCTGAAACGCATCGACCAGATCGACAAGAACGGCCCCAAACTCAACGCGGTGATTGAATTAAATCCGGACGCCCTGAGCATAGCCGATGGTTTGGATAAGGAGAGAAAAGGGGGCAAAATTCGCGGTCCCCTCCACGGAATACCCATCCTCATCAAGGACAACATCGACTCGGGAGATAAGATGATGACGACAGCGGGGGCCCTGGCCATGGTGGGCAACCACGCGAGCCGCGACGCCTTCATCGTGGAGCGCCTGAGGGCCGCGGGCGCGGTGCTCCTCGGAAAGACGAACCTCAGCGAATGGGCCAATTTCCGGTCCGAGCGCTCCACCAGCGGCTGGAGCAGCCGGGGAGGCCAAACGCATTGTCCGTATATCCTGGACCGTAACCCTTCGGGGTCAAGCGCGGGGTCGGGTTCCTCGGCTGCGGCGAGCCTGTGCGCCATAGCCATCGGTACCGAAACCAACGGGTCCATCGTGTCGCCAAGTTCGGTGAACGGCCTCGTGGGGATCAAGCCCACCGTGGGCTTGTGGAGCCGCAGCGGGATCATTCCCATTTCGGCTTCCCAGGATACCGCGGGCCCCATGGCGCGCTGCGTGCGCGACGCGGCTACCCTGCTGGGGCCGCTCGCGGGCGTGGATGACCGCGATCCGGCGACGGCTGCAAGCGCCGGTCAGCGTCATGACGATTACCGCGTTTACCTTACGGGTAACGGCCTGAAGGGTAAGAAGATCGGCGTGGAAAAGGCCCACCTGGAGGGGCATGAGGGCGTCGTCGCACTATATCGCGCGGCCATCGAGGTATTGAAGGCGCAAGGGGCTGAGGTAGTGGAGGTCGAGCTCCTGAAGCTGCAGCACGCCCTGGGGCACTCGGAATTCCTGATCCTGCAATATGAGTTCAAGGACGGGGTCAACAAATATTTGGCGGGGGCCAATGCCCAGGTAAAAAATTTGTCCGATGTGATTGCGTTCAACAAGGCGAATGAGGCCAAGGCCATGCCCTACTTCAAACAGGAGACGCTGGAAAGCAGCGATAAGAAAGGGGACCTGAATTCCCAGGAATACAAAGACTCCCTGGCCAAGGTGGTCACCTTCCGCAAGGCGGTCGACGACCTGATGGCGACCAATGGGCTGCACGCGATTTGCGGGGTGACGAACGGTCCCGCCTGCTGCATTGACCTCATCGCAGGTGATTACGATACGGGCTTTTCCTTCTCGAGCCCCGCGGCCATCGCGGGGTATCCGCATATTACGCTGCCTATGGGGACAGTGATGGGCCTGCCCATCGGCTTTTCGTTCATGGCGGGCGCCTACCAGGAGCCGGTGATCCTGGACATGGCCTACACTTTCGAGATCCTGGACATGACCTACACTTTCGAGCAGGCCATGCCCAAGAGGCCGGTGCCGGTGTTTGAAAAACAGTTTCCGGTATAATGCGCCGCGCTGCGCGCGGCGTGGCGGCGGTCGGCGCGCGGCACGGCCGCCGCGGGCGCTAGAGCCCCAGCCCGCCATCCACTGTGACGACCTGCCCGGTCACGAACGTGTGTTGCGCCAGCATCGCCACTACGCTTGCCACGTCCCCCGCCTGCCCTACGCGCCCCACGGGCGTAGCTTGCGCATACCCCGCCAAGGCCTCGGCCCGCGCGGGTACAAAATCCCACCATGGCGTATCGATCACTCCCGGGGACACGGCGTTGACGCGTAGGGGTTGTAGTTCCTTGGCCAGGATGGGCGTGATGACCTCCAGCGCCCCGTTGATGGCGGCCAGCCCGGACACACCCGGAAAGTGCGTGTGGCCGCTTACCGCGCTGATGAAGGTGACGGAGCCTGTCACATACGGCAGGGCTGCCTGGAGGTACCGGAGGTGGGGGAAGAACTTCTCCTCGAATCCTTCCTGCAATACATCCAAGTCCAGTTCGCGGAACATGCCGATGCCCTTGGAGCCACCCAGGGCCAACACGAGGTGGTCGAAGGGGCCGACCTCTGCAAAAAAGTCCGGTAGGTCCGCGACGACGATCCCGCGTATACCAGCGGGGAGCACAGCGATTTTTGCGGTGTCACGGCCCGTGACGATCACTTCCGCGCCTGCCGAACGAAAAGCCTGGGCGGTGGCCAATCCGATGCCGGAGGTACCGCCCGCGATAACAACTTTCATACATGATATTTAAGACCCCAAAGCTATAGGCGCGGACGCGCAAAGGATGTGCACCCCTTGCGAAGCACTTTGCATTTCTTGCTATTCGGGCCGGACGCCGATACAAATGGTCCGGTAGTGGGCCGAATAGGGACGCTCGAAGTCGAGGGAGGTGAAGTGTTCGAAGCCAGGGGTGTCGTACAGTAACGCGTAGCCGCTTTCCCGCAGCCAACGCTGTTTGACATAGAGGGCGTAATCCGTGAGGACTTCGTAGCTTCCCAGGACGGGGATGGACGCGATGGTCATGGCTCCGATACGGTGATCGCCGGCCGCCGTAACGCGAACCCCCGCGAGGTACCGGCACTTATCGAGGGCCGTAGTAAAGGGCGAATCGATGAATATGCCGAAATATTCGGTGGCGCCGTGGCGCGCCTGTAACCTGCGAAACGTCTTCATAATGGCCGCTTCGTTCGCGAGCATGGTCATTTCGCAGGCGAGATTCACGGCGCCGAAGCGCCGAACCGTCACGGGGAACTGCTGTACGTCGGGGTCGATGGCCTCGGCGCGCTCCCGGATGACCTGGCTCCCCGCGGTGCGGTAGGCCGCGGGCGTCATGCTATAGCGCTTCCGAAAAGCGCGCGAAAACACGCTCGGAGAGCTAAACCCACTATCCAGCGCAACCGATCGGATGGCCTTGTCCGGATAAAAAATCAAATCCTTCATGGCCTTCTCCAGGCGCAGCCGTTGCAGGTATTGCCCGGGGGATTCCCCCACCTCCTGCTTGAAGAGGCGGTGGAAGTGAAAGGGGGAATAATGCGCCCGGGCGGCCAGGGTCTCCAGGGACAGTTCAGGCGATTCGTGGTGATCCTGGATATAATGTAGAATTTGTGCGATCCCTTCCATGATCTCAAAGATATGCCCTATCTTTTAGTCCCATGCGTACAACCTCTGATCAGCGTCTCCCTATCATCGATAGTCTTCGGGGCTGGGCCCTGCTCGGCGTCGTCCTGATGAACTACTTCGATTTCTATACCCCTGTCAAGGGTTCTCCCAAGTTCATCATGTATGTCTATGAAATCTTCTTCGCGGCAAAATCGTGGACCCTCCTGAGTTTCCTCTTCGGATTCGGCTTTGCGGTATTGATGGACCGGGGCTACGACAAGGGCCCCATTTTCCTGAGGCGCATGTTTTGGCTCCTGGTGCTCGCGGTCATCAACACCGCCTTTTACCCAGGCGACATCCTGAAAGATTATGCCGTCCTCGGCGCGATATTATTCCTTTTCAGGCGTTGCAGCGCCAGGACCAGCCTGTGGATCGGCCTGGGCCTGCTCATTGCGCTGCCCTGGATAGCGGGCGCCGTCGATCATATCCCTGACGGGCCTCCCCGCCCCGAAAAGTTCCGGGCGATGTATTACAGTCACCGGATTTGGGATGTCTGGTACCGCAACCTCGTCGTGACGTGGTATGGCCAAATCAGGGCCACGATATATTCCATCACGGTACACGTGGTCATGATGGCTTGTTTCTTCCTCGGGATGGCGGCACACAAGTCCGGGTTCTTTCTAAACATAAAACAAAAGCGCCGCACCTTATTATGGATTTTCGTCGGCGGCATAGCCACCAGCGCGACGATCTGGCTTCTCTCCTCTTTCCGCCCGGGGACCCTGGACTGGCTCGATAAATCCATGTACGTGGATATTTATTTTCATGACGGGGTAGCGGGCGCAGCCTGGATCGCCTCTTTGTTTTGCCTGTTCTATACGTCGAACCGGTTTTACCGGGCGCTGCAATACATGGGCCGGATGACCCTGACGAATTACATGACGCAGAACGTCCTGATCTTCTTCCTTTTTTCTGGGGCGGGCTTCAGCTTGCTCAAGGCGGGGTTGCCGCTCCTCTTTTTCACGGGCGTGTCCCTGGGCATTTATATCCTCCAGATATTCTTTAGCCGCTGGTGGCTTTCGCGGTACCGCTACGGGCCCGTCGAGTGGGTATGGCGTTCCCTTACTTTAGGGAAACGCTTACCTTTACGGAAATGATCGATTTTCTCTCCTTTGAAGATCTTTTGCAGGCGAGGCGTCTGAATATCTACGTGCTCCTCTGGTGCACCGAAGGGGAGGCAACCGTGGTGGTAGACGGGCAGGAATTGCCGGTAAAAACGCATGATGTTTTGACAATCACCTCCGGCCAGATCCACCAGATAAAAGGCGATGGCAAGGGCATGGTCCTGCAATTCCCCCTTTCCTTCTTTTGCAAAGACGACAGCGACACCGAACTTATCTTCCAAAACGGATTATTTTGTCACTTCGGGGAAAACGAGGTGATCCCGATCCTCAGCCACGAAATCATCACTCAGCAGCTCGATAGCATACAAACGGAACGCATCCAACAACCCTTTCAATTCCTCATTTCCATCCACGCGCGCATCAAGCTGATCCTGGTGGAGATCAACCGCGCGAAAGTCGAACGGGGCGATTCGATCTGGAAACCCGATGCCCTTTTCCTGAAATTCCTGGAATTTGTCCGCGGAAATTTCGAGCACAATTATTCACTGTCGGACATCGCCGACCGGCTGGGCACGACCGAGGCGAAGCTCAACGACCAGTCCAAGCAGTTCACGGGCAAGACGGCCCAAAACGTAATCTACGGTCTCATCGCTTCGGAAGCCAAGCGCCTTCTGACCTACCGGGACCTCTCGGTCAAGGAAGTGGCGTACAAGCTGGGCTTCAACGACCCCTTTTATTTTTCCAACTTCTTCAAGAAACACACGCAGGTCTCCCCCAAAGCTTACCAAAGCAAATATTACATGCAAACCTGAGGATTCTCTATGGTCCGAAAGGCGCCGATGTTGCAACTTTGTGTCATGAAGATTTGCAGCACCTGCGGCACCCAATACCCCGCAAACGACACCCTCGAGGTCTGCGCCATTTGCGCGGACGATCGCCAGTATATCCCCCAGGGGGGACAGGTATGGACGACGCCCGAAGCCCTGAGGAAAGGGCACTCCGTGCGCATCGCACAGGTCGCGGCGGGCGTGTTCGATCTCACCATCGTGCCCACCTTTGCCATCGGCCAGCGCGCGCTCCTCGTGGGCAACGTACTTTGGGATTGTATTCCTCTCCTGGATGAAGGCCTGAAGGCATTTATTAAAGGGCGGGGCGGACTCGAAGCCATCGCTTTTTCCCACCCCCATTATTACAGCAATATGAACGAATGGGCGGAGGCTTCGATTGTCCCATCTACATTCACGAAAGCGATGCCGAATGGATCATTTACAAGGGGAAGCGCGTCGTGAGTATATTGCATGCACAGAACTCCATCTTTACGGGCGATACCGTCGCTCTCTCGCCAAGTTTGACATTCCTCGCGGTAATGTACAGCTATCCCTACCGCATTCCATTGCCGCTGGCGGAAGTACGGCGCATTGAAAAAAAATTTGCGGAGATTTCTTTCGACAACCTGTACGGCTTCTGGAGCTACCAGAACGTCCGTGGGGGCGCCAGGGAATTATTAATGCACTCTTTAAAAAGATACATATGAAACGATTTCATTTGGACAAAACCCTACCCGGCACCTATGACGCGATGGACGCCCTCGACACCCTGGTGGCGGCTTCCCCCCTGGAGGCGCCCAGCCGCGAACTCATCCGCGTGAGGACTTCCCAAATCAACGGTTGTTCCTATTGTGTGGATGCGCATTCGCACGATGCCCTCGCCGCCGGCGAAAAAATTCAACGACTACTCCTGCTGAGTGCCTGGAAGGAATCGGGGCAGATCTTCAATGTGTCGGAGCGCATCCTGCTGAAGATGACCGAGGAAATCACGCTTATCGCTGAAGGCGGTCTGAGTGACGAAACGTATAACACCGCCATCGAACTCCTGGGCCCTCAGAAAACGGCTGCGGCCATAATGACCATCATCGCCATGAATGCCTGGAACCGTATCGGCGTTGGCACACGCATGCATCCCTCAGTCCGTAAGGAACTTCTTTAGGACGACGGCGTCATTATGCTCGGTGTCCCGGGCCCCATAGACCAGCGTCATTTTTGCATGGCCTCGCAACCGGCTCACCGCGGGATTCGACGCAAGCTCCTTCAAATATTTCTTTTGAAATTCAGCCCAGCGCGCAGGGTCGTGTCCGAACCACTGGCGCAGTTCAGTGGTTGGCGCCAGATCTTTGGCCCATTCATCGATATGCGCTGCGGCCTTGGTCACGCCCCTGGGCCAGAGGCGGTCCACCAGGACGCGGTAGCCATCGTCCGGTGAGTAAGGTTCGTAGGCACGTTTTAGTAGTATATTCATTCAACTCGTAAGCTATCTACCGGGTTGGCGCGCGCCGCGCGGAATCCCTGCCAGCCAACGGTCACCCAGGTGAGACCCAGGGTGCCCAGGGCGGCCACGACGAATATCCACCAGCTCAAATGTGTGCGGTAGGCGAAATCGTGTAACCAGCGGTTCATCAGGAACCAGGCCAGGGGCAGCGCCAGGACCAGGGCGACCAACACGAGGCGCTGGAAGTCCCGGAAAAGCAACGCGACGATGCTCCCCGTATCCGCTCCCAGTACTTTGCGGATGCCGATCTCGCGCGTACGACGGATGGCGATGAAAGAGGCCAGGCTGAAGATCCCGATCAGGGCCAGGAAGATGGCGATTCCCGCGAAGTAGCCCACCAGCTTGGACAAGTTTTCCTGTGCCTTGTATTGGGCGTCGATGTCCTGGTCGAGGAAGGTGTACCCGAAGACAAGGTCGGGGAAAGCTTTGTCCCAGGCTTTGCGCAAATAGTCGATCGTCGCGGGGATGTTGGACGGCTGGACGATCACGGCGAACGTAGTGAAGCGGGGCACGTTTACGTCCATGATCATGGGTTGCAGGGGCTGATCGAGTTTGGAAAAATGGAAGTCCCTGACCACGCCGATGACCCGGCCCCGCTTGCCATGCGCCTGATCCCCGCGGATCATCGTCTTGCCAATGGCATCCTGCGAACTTTTCCAACCAAAGAGGCGGACCGCCGATTCGTTGATGACGAAGGCTTCTTTATTATCCGTTCCCGCGGCTTTGGAGAAACCCCTGCCGGCCACGACTTCCAGGCCCATCGTTTCGATAAAGTTGTAATCCACGCTGGTCCAGGGGAGGAAGATATTATCCTGTTCCTTGTGTCCTTCGGGGATGACGAGTCCCCGGGGAAAATTGTTGCCGGGAAGGTTGGAGGCGAGGGTGACGCCCTGCACGGCGCTGTAGGCGCGGATGTCGTTTTCGAAGGCATTCGCCCTGGACCGGAGGGAGGAATCCACGCCGTTGCTGAGGGGAGAGGAAGCCGTCCCGAACAAGGGCAGGGAAAGGACCTGGTCCTTCCTGAAGCCGAGGGGTTTGGTCCGCAGGTATTGTAATTGGCGGTTGATCACGAGGGCCCCGATGATCAGGGCAACGGCGATGGTGAATTGCGTTACGATGAGCCCCTCGCGGATGACGCGACCCCCGGAGCGGGGAATGAAGGATTTGCCCTTCACCAGGAAGGCCAGCCCAAAGCGCGTGATGAACATCGCGGGATACAACCCGGCCAGGAGGCCGGTGAGGATGAACAGGGCCGCGAAGGCCCCCAACACGCCCGGCTGAAGCAGCGTCGTTAAACGGATTTGCTGGCCTGTAATGCCATTCAGCGCAGGCAAACCCAGGGCGGTAATACCCATGGCCGCCACAAATGCCACGAAGCTCAGCACCAACCCTTCGCCCAGGAACTGGAGGATCAAATGGCGGTTATCCGCCCCCGTTACCTTCCGGATACCGATCTCCCCGATGCGCGTCAGGGACTGGGCGTTGGACAGGTTGATGAAGTTGATGTTGGCGATCAACAGGATCAGCAACGCGATCGCGCCGAAGATGTAGACGTCGCGGATGTTGCTGTTGCTGGGGCTGCCTTCGATGTCGGAAGAGTAGAGGTGGATTTTACTGAGCGGTTGCAGGGCTACGTAATAGCCTTTGGCGACGCGCTCGTCGCCATACTTCTTGCTAAGGAATTTCATTGATGGAATGGTGGCCCCGTGGTGCAACAGGACGTACATATCGGTCGGGTTGTAGAGCCAGTTGCTACGCAGGAAATCCGCTATGGGCTTTGTTTCCACGCTGTAGTTGGTCTCGAAGGGGATGAGGAAGTCGAACTGCTCGTCCGAAGTCGCGGGCCATTTTTCCACCACCGCCGTCACGCGCAGGGGGACCTTGTGCTCGAATTCGAGGGTCTTCCCCAGCGCGGGTGCGCCCCCGAAATATTTCTTCGCCATTTCGTCCGTCAGCACCACACCACCGGGATCGCTCAAAGCGGTCGCTGCGCTGCCTTCGATGAAATGGAAGGTAAACATATCCAGGACCGATGAGTCGGCGAAATAAACGTTGGGCTCCTGGAACTTCAGCGTGCCGCCGCCCGTGCCCCCGCCCTGGTCCGTGCCGGTTTCCATGATCCCACCCCGATTGTAGAAGCGACCTACCCGCTCTACTTGTGGAACATCTTGCGCGATGACGGGCCCAAAGGGTATCGGGGCGTTGGCCATGAGGTGCTTGTCCCCGCCTTCGTCCTTCACGAAATTGACGCGGTAGAGGTCAGTGTAACGGGTGTTGAACCGGTTATAACTCAGCTCGTCGGCGACGTACAAGAGGATGAGCATGCAACTGGCCATCCCGATGGATAAGCCCGCCAGCTTGATGAAAGTGGCGCCCTTGTGTTTGCGGAGGTGGCGGAAGGCCACCTGCAGATAGTTCCTGAGCATATGCTCTGTTTAGAATGATTTTTTCTGAACCGTTTTGTGCGCCTCGGGGATACCCATCAGCGAAGCGCTGCAATAGAAGCCGAGGTAGACGGGCTCCAGGAAATGACGCTGGACCATAGGGTCGCTTTCCACCCAGGCCTTGGCTTCGGAGAGCTTGGAGGTCGTCATCACGAAAAGGCCTTCGTAATGGAGGTCATTGGGGGACATGGGGCCGGCCACCGCCATCTTGCCCTCATCCGCCAGTCTTTGAATATTGCCCAGGTGCGCGGGCATCAGGCTATCGATTACACTTTTGTCCGTGGTGGCCACCGCGGGTCCCGTCTTCAACATAACGAGTACGTACATGCGCATACCATACTCGTCGGCTCCCCAGCGCCTGGCCTGGGAGGAATCGTATGCTTGCGCCGAAGCCCCCATGGAGGCCGCGCAAATAATCAAGAGCAGTAAAGGTTTCATCTACCCAAGTTAAGACATCTTCCTCTTCGTATGCAGGAAAGCATCGAGGAACATGAACCCGGCAATGACGAGGAGCAGGACGAAGCCGCTCACCAGATAAGTAGGCACTTGGAAAGAATAGGAAGGCAGGTTGAAGGTGGGCATCTTCACGAAGGCTTTGGCCGGTGTGGTGTCAGGCCGCCAGGTATAAACTACCAAACCCAGGGCGCCCAGGAGCATGGCCCCGAAGAACAAGGCGACGCCCCTTAGAATGTGTTTGCTGATATAGGTGGACGTGGGGCGTGCGATGGCTTGGTGCTCCACGGCTTCCATGACGTTTTTGGTAAAGCGTAGCGACGGGACTTCCAAATCGGCCCCGCCCAGCCAAATGTTCACCTCCTTTAGCTCCCTGAATGCCTTGCCCCAGGCGGGGTTGGCGGCGATCAGGGCTTCGACTTCGGCCCTTTCGGCCGGGGTTCCCCGTCCATCGATGTAGTCCCACAAACGATCTTCCATGTTCATACACTTGGTTTTTACCCTCCGCCGTTTCGGGCGGTATTTAACCTTCCTGCCACTCCCGTATGGTGGTGCGGAAGTGAGATTCCATTTTTTCCTTCAGGCGGAGGCGGGCTCTGTGCAGCCGCACCTTCACCGCGTTGGGGTTCAACCCCATGATGCGCCCGATTTCTTCCAGGGATTGTTCGCCCTGGTAAAAATGGGTCAGGATTTGGGCATCCTCAGGGCCCAGGAGGCGGATGGCCTCCTGCACTGCGGCCTGCCGCGAGCGGAATTCGATCCCCCGCGGCAGGTGGCCGGGTTCCGGCGCGCCCTCCAGGGGTACCGTCCGTATCCTTTTCTTCCTCAGGAAGGTAAGGCAACTGGTCCGCACAATGATATATAACCACGTGCTGAACTTGGCCTCCCCACGGAAGTCCGCCAGGCTGCGATAAGCCTTGACAAAGGAGTCCTGGGCGACCTCCTCCGCGTCCTCCCGGTTTCCCGTGAAGCGGAAAGCCAGGGTGAACACGTAGGACTGATAGCGTTCCACCAGTTCCGCAAACAGGGGTGCCTCCCCTTGCAGGATCCGTTGGATAAGCGCCGAGTCGGAGTACCCCTTATACATGAGGCGTATGAGACCAGACTTTTTCCGTCCAGGTTACAAAGAAAAGCATTTATTTTCCGGTAACCTCCCCGGCCGGGGCGTCGTCATAGGTTCGAACACAAAAACTTAAGCACCATGCAACCGGATCAACTCGTCTTTATTTGGCTGATTTTCGCCAGCCTGGGCCTTTTCGCCATGCTCTTTGCCTTGAGGTACCTCAATAATAAGGAAACCATGGCCATGATCGAAAAGGGTATGGACCCGAATCTGAAGCCCCCCAAGCCCCGGCCGGCGCCCTTCCGCAACCTGAAATGGGGTCTCCTCCTGTCGGGCGCGGGTTTGGGCCTCTTCCTGGCCTACCTGCTGGACAATACGGTCCTGTATAATATCGGCCACTATATGAGCAAGTGGAACGATCACTCCGAAGCCAGCGGGGCTAACGTCCCGATCTATTTCGCCCTGATTGCGATTGGTGGTGGGCTGGGCCTCATCATATCGTACCGCATCGAAAAGAAAGAGCTCCTGGATAAGGAATAATATCTTTGGTCCATGTTCAGGCCAATCCTGCTCTCAGCCGTCTTCGGCTGGGGGCTTTCTTTTTCTGCGCCCGCGCAAGCGCCCACGGCGGGGCGCCCAGCGTGGCCACGGGCGGATGCGTTGCGCGGAGCGCGGGTAGCCGCGGAGCGCCGCGCGGACACTCGGGCCCCACTCTCGGTTCGAAGACCGCGGCCAAGATCGTCCGGCAGGAATGCCAATGATCACTCGATCGTATTCACCAGCTCGCCGATCCCCGAGATACGGATGCTAACGATGTCCCCCGATTGCAAGGTGAAATCCCCGCCCGGGACGATACACGTCCCCGTCATAAGATAGCAGCCTTGCGGAAAAGCGCTTTCCCGGTACAGCCATTCGACGAGCTCGGTGTGTTTGCGCTTCATGCGGTCGATGGTCACGCTGCCCTCGAAGATGGCCGCTTCTCCCCGGAGGATGATCATTTGAATGACGGTCGTGGGGGGAAGGGGTTTTTCGGGAACGAGGATGCAGGGGCCGAGGCCTGCACAGCGTTCATATACTTTGGCCTGAGGCAGGTACAGGGGGTTCTCCCCTTCTATGCTCCGGCTGCTCATGTCATTTCCGATGGTGTAGCCCACGATCTTCCCCGAGGAGGTGATCACCAGGGTCAGCTCGGGCTCGGGCACGTTCCAGGTGCTGTCGCGGCGGATGCGCAGGAGCTCGCCGGGCCCCGACACGCGGCGCGCCGTGGCTTTGAAAAACAATTCGGGCCTTTCGGCCGAATATACTTTATCATAGAAAAGCGCAGCTCCACTCCGGCTACTTTCCTCCATCCGCGCGTCTTTACTACGCAGGTAGGTGACACCCGCTGCCCAGACCTCCTGTGAGCCTATGGGCGCCAGCGAGGCGGGGACCGTCGTCCAGTCTTCGGTCCAGGCGGGTTTAAGGCCGCTGATTTCCGCGAGGACGACGGCATACAGGTCGTCCCGGTTGATGTAAGCATCCCAGTCCTTTTGTTCAGAGGTGTAGAGGTGGCCCTCGTGCTCTACCAGGATCCCCATAACGGTTTTGAATATGCGCATATCAGTTCATTTCAATCCATGCCGAGGCAAGAAGGTAGGCACCCACTCCCTTCGGGTCGTTGGTCACGACCCTTTCACTAAAATAATACGTGTCGCTACCGTCCCGGTATGGGTGGCCGCCCAGGCCGCTCACGCTAACGGTGCCGGTCAGGTTGCCGTTTTTCACGAAGCGGCGGTTGATGGCCGCGTAGCCTTTCTCGGCGATTGCCCGGTACCTCTCTGGCAACAGTCCCAGGCGCGCCCCCTTGGCCAGCGCGTAAACGAACAGGCACGCTGCCGATGACTCGAAATAATTGTTTGCCTTTCCCGGCTCGTCCATCACGTCCCACCAAAGGCCACTCGTATCCTGCGCTTGCGCCACCGCAGCGGCCCAACGCGCCAGCAAATCCTGAAGGTCCTTCCTGCGGCGGATTTCCAGGACGTCCACCAGCGCCGCCCCGTACCAGCCCATGGCCCTTGCCCAACAATGCGCAGAGCAGCCCGTTTGCGGGTTTGCCCAGGCCTCGCGTTTGGAAGCGTCCCAGCCATGACGGAGGAGGCCGGTCGCGGGATCGCGGGTATGTTGCTCCATAAGAACGAACTGGTGCGCAATGTCGTCGAAAGCGCTGCTATCGTATCGCGCATAAAACGGCTCCGCCATATACAATCCATCCAACCACATCTGGTCCGGGTAGATTTTCTTATGCCAAAAGCCTCCTTCGGCGTTTCGGGGTTGGTGGGTTAGTTGGTCCCGCAAATGGGCCGCCGCCAGGTGGTACTTCGGCAGCCCGGTCATGCGGTAAAGAAGCAGGAGCGACCTGCCCGTATTGATATTGTCGAGGTTGAAGTCTTCTTCCTGATAGGTCCGGATGCTGCCGTCCTCCCCAATGTAGGGATCGATCATGTGGCGGATGTAGACGACGTATGCAGTGTCGTGCGTCCGATCCCACTGCGCTTCCATGCCATTCAGCACCACGCCCAGCTCGTATCCCCACCTGGTCTTTACCGTATCAGGCCATAGTTGCATGGCAGGCTGCGCCTGGAGTCCATGCAACGTGATACAGAGGTAAATGGTGAGGAGGTAACGCATAAGTGTCGGCGCGCCGGAGACGCGTCATTGTCAATTCAATTTGAAAACGACCCCCACTTGAATATTGGTTATATCATACCCCGCCTCCGCGTTGAATCCGAAGTAGGGCGTTACGTAATAGGAAGCACCCAGGAAAATCCCCGGAGCGGGCACGACGTCGTTATTGGTTTGGGGCCCGTTGTTATCGTACGTCTGATGCCGGAAGCCCAGACCCAGCGAAATACCTCCGTAGGTATCCAGGTTCGGAATGCCCCAGCCCGTATGCCAGGCGGACCTTGCAGCGACCACGAAGGTGTGGGCCTTGTAGTCCGAATAGTAACCTCCGTTGGACCAGGAACCTCCCAGCTCACCCCCCAGGGTGATGACACCCGGGCCGGCATCCCATAATCCGAATTCGAGGGAGGCTTTCGTGCCGAAGGCGGAATTGTAATAGGCATTCCCGTAGTCGGCGCCGACCCCAAGACCCAGGTTGAGGATGACACTACCCACGTCCACCTTATTGTCGGAGCCGCTGTGCGTTCCGCGTTGGGCGTAGGTGGCCATGCTGCATGACAGGAGCAAAAACAACAGAATCGTTTTCATAACACTTTTTGATTTCATATTTAGTAGCTCTACAATTTTCGTTCCAGTTCGAGGTACGGGGGGGAAGCGGCGCACGGTTGCGCGCCTACGGTTTTTTAAACCAATTGAGGATATTGAGCGGATTCGTACTAAAGAACGACGGCACGAAGTTATTTGTTGCCATCTTCGAGGCCTGATTGCTCAACTGCTTAGAAGTCGTCTCCTGCGCGGTCTTGGGCACGGAGGCGGAAAGGGTTTTCAGGTCTTTGGGATTCAGGTTGGCCTGGGCTGTCTCCTGGGCCGGATCCGAGACGTTGGTGGTGACGAAGTCGTGGTTGAACTGGCGGTTGCTGGGAACGATCCGGATTTGCGAGGTCGCAATTTGCACGGTATCGATCTCCAGGATGGTCACGAGGGCCTTGGGGTGTTCGCGCATTTCTTCGGTTACCCGTATCCGTTGGGGCTTATATCCCACGCTGCTGATCACCAGGTCCTGTCCGAGGAGGGCGATGATGCCGTAAATGCCCCTTTCGTTGGTCACCGTTCCCCGTCGCGTGCCCTCTATTTCGATGCTGACCGAGGGCAGCGCCTTGAGGCTGTCCTTGGAGAGTACGATGCCGTTGCACTGGACAATGGAGTCCTGGAAAGTTTGGGCCCTGGCCAGCGCCGGCAGGAGGAGCAGCAGAAGGGTGAAACGCATGCGCTAAAGTACTCCGATTGCCCCCAACGGATAAATGCCCCAAATGCTTTTAGAGAAGAATTAACAGAATATGTAACTTAATGGGATGAAGATCATTATACTCGGCGCCGTGCTGGTATGCGCTTCGTGCAGGGTGGTCGATACCGATTGGGCGGCCTATGGAGGAGGGAAGGATAGCCGCCATTATTCCGAACTGACCCAAATCGATACGAATAATGTGACCCGCCTGGGCGTCGCCTGGACATACCACTGCGGAGATGCGGATTCCAATACCCAAATCCAGGTGAACGGGTTGGAATACGGGGGAGTCTTCTATGGAGTCAGCCCCCAACTGAAGTTGTTCGCCCTGGACGCGGCAACGGGCAGGGCGTTGTGGACCTTTGATCCGCGGAACCAGTTTTTCTCCCTGAATGTATGCCGGGGCTTAACGATGTACCGGGATGGAGATAGTGTACACCTTTTTTACGGCGCCGGGTCGAGGTTGTTTTGCGTGGATGCGCAATCCGGGAAGGCGGTGGAGACCTTCGGAAAAGGTGGCTGGATCGATTTGCATGAAGGCCTCGACCGGCCCGCCGGCGATCAATACATGGCCATGACGAGTCCGGGGATCGTATATAAAGATATGATCATCGTGGGGGACCGCGTGGAGGAGGAAACGCCCGCGGCGCCGGGGGACATCCGCGCATTCGACGTGCACAGCGGGCTGCGGAGGTGGATATTCCATACGATACCCCATCCGGGGGAAGCAGGTTACGAGACCTGGGACGATACGAGCGCCTACCACTATGCGGGGGGCGTCAATACGTGGGCGGGGTTCAGTTTGGATGAAGAAAGGGGGATACTCTTCGCACCGACGGGTTCGGCCAGCTACGACTTTTACGGGGGAAACCGGACGGGGAACGATTTGTACGCCAACTGCGTCCTGGCCCTGGATGCGGCCACGGGCAAACGTATCTGGCATTTCCAAACGGTGCACCACGACCTGTGGGACCGCGATCTTCCCGCGGCGCCGGTGCTCGTGACCCTTCATAAGGAGGGCAAAAGCATCGACGCCATCGCCCAGATCACGAAAAGCGGCTTCGTTTTCCTGTTCGATCGCCAGACAGGCCAGCCCGTATATCCGGTGACGGAAACACCCGTGCCCGCCGTCAGCGAACTGCCGGGAGAAAAATTGTCTCCTACCCAACCAGTACCCGCTTTTCCTCCCTTCGCCCGACAACACGCACCCATCCAGGGTTACCACAATGGCTTCTTCGAGCCCCCCAGCCGGGAAGGCACGGTCATCTTTCCCGGATTCGACGGGGGCGGGGAATGGGGCGGACCTTCGTTTGATCCCGGGACGGGCATCCTTTATGTCAATGCCAACGAGATGGCCTGGATACTGACGATGGTGGATGTAAAGACGACGCCGGCCTCGACTTACCTCGAAGCAGGGAAACAATTGTATGCGGCCAATTGTATGAGCTGTCACGGGCCTCAGCTGCAGGGCGGGGGGAATTATCCTTCCTTACAGCAAGTACCGTACACACTGGATAGTTTTGTGCACGTGGTGACGACGGGTAGGCGGATGATGCCCGGTTTTCCGGGACTGAGTGCGGAGGATAAGGAGGCCCTGGCGTCCTATATCCTAAAAGATAAAAATCTCCAACGGCATCGCTACACGCCCGGAAGTCAACTCAGCGCTTTTGACAAGATGCGGTACACCTCGACGGGCTACATCAAATACCTCGACAAGAATGGCCTCCCGGGCATCCCTCCGCCGTGGGGCACGCTGACGGCACTTGACCTGAACGCGGGACGCATCGTATGGCAGGACACCCTGGGTGACTACCCGGGCATCCACAGCGGCACCGAAAACTACGGGGGTTCCGTGGTGACGGCGGGGGGCGTGTTGTTCATCGCGGCGACGCGCGACCACAAGATCAGGGCCTTCAACAAACGCACGGGACGGCTCCTTTGGAGTGCGGACTTGCCGGCTTGCGGGTTTGCGACGCCGACGGTGTATTCCATAAAAGGAAAAGAATACGTGGTGATCGCCTGCGGGGGAGGAAAGCTAAAGATGCCCTCGGGGGACAGCTACGTGGCATTCGCGCTGCCGTGACCGGCCGACCGGCAATGCGCACAAATGATCTCGGGTTTTTAACATATTTTGCGTCGGCATCGTTTTTGCCTCCAACCAACTCATGCGGCGATCATTTCCCCACCTTGCGGCTTTGGCAATTTTCATTTCCATCGCTGTGATCTACTGCAGACCTGTGTTCCAGGGGAAAGTCCTGGACCAGGACGACGTCTCGGGGTGGTTGGGGATGGTCCACCAGATGCAGCAATACAAGGCGGCCCACGGGCACTTTCCACTTTGGAATAACAGTATGTTCGGCGGCATGCCCGCTTATCAGATCGCCCTGGAACCCGAAACAGGTCTGTCCCTGAGCTTTCTCCATCCCTTACTGACCCTTTTCCTGCCTACGCCAGCGTCCTTTTTCTTCCTGCTTTGCCTATCCTTTTATTTCCTAACCCAGGTCCTGAGGATCAAACCCTGGATCGGCATCATGGGCGCCCTGGCGTACGCGTATGCCAGTTGGAGTCCCATCCTCATTTCTGCAGGTCACGAGACCCAGCTCCAGGCCATGGGCTACGTCCCTTTCGTGCTGGGGTCCCTGATCTTGTTATATGAGGGGAAGTACCTATGGGGCGCACTCCTGACGGGCATTTTCAGCGGCCTTCTCATCAGCCGCAACCATCCCCAGATCACGTATTACAGCCTGATCATCGTCCTGGCGGTCACCCTTTTTTATATCGTTCGATGGGTGCGTGAAAAGCGCTGGCGGCACGCCGCCCTGGCCCTGGGTCTGGCCGCGGTCACGGGCACGCTGGGAGCGATGACCAACGCCACGACGTTGTTGACGACGTATGAATATGCAAAAGAAAGCGCACGCGGAGGTTCGGTAGTGGGAGCGAAATCGGGTCTTCCCGAGGACTATGCGTTCCAGTGGAGTTACGGCCGGGCGGAAACGTATAGCCTCCTCGTGCCCGACGTGTATGGGGGCGCTTCCCAAACCCTGGGGGATCATTCGCGCCTGAAAGCCGAGTTGGACAGGGACCGCTTGCCCAGTTGGGAAGCGGATCAGTTTTATACGGCGTTCAATGCGTATTGGGGAGACCAGCCGGATACGTCGGGGCCGGTTTACCTCGGCGCGATCTTATGTTTTTTATTCCTGTTGTCCGCCTTTTATTCGCAGAGCCCGCACAAGTGGTGGATCTTACCGCTAACCGTCGTGGCGATACTAATGGCCTGGGGAAGGCACTTTGCGATTTTCAACGATTTCCTGTTCACCCATCTCCCTTTATTCAATAAATTCCGTGCGCCGTCCATGATCCTGTTCATTCCTCAACTGACGGTTCCCCTGTTGGTTTGCCTGGGATTGCAGGACGCGCGTGTGTACCGGCCCCGCCCGGTGTTGTGGGCCCTGGGCGGGACGGCCGTCCTCTTCCTGGGGGCCCTGACCCTGTACCTGACCATGGACTACCGCAACGACCAGGACCGCCAACGCGCCCAATACCTGACCCAGATCAACAAGCTGCAACCCGCCGTGGGCGAGCAGTTGCTACAGGCGGCCTCGGAGGACCGGAAGGCCCTGTTCGGGGATGACCTGCTGAGGTCCCTGGCTTTCGTCATGGGGGGCGCGGGTCTGCTGCTGGCTTTCCGGCGAAAGCCGGCGTATGCCCTGGCGGGACTGGGCGTCCTGGCTTTCGTGGACCTCATGGGCGTGGACACGCGCTACCTGAACCAGCACAGTTACATGAACCGGGAAGAAACGGGGAGCAATATGACGCCCACGGACGCGGACGAACAGATATCCAGGGATACTTCGTATTACCGCGTGTTGAACCTGACCCAGGGACTATCTGGCGCTTTCCAGGAATCGGTGACCAGCTATTTCCATAATTCCCTGGGCGGGTACCATCCGGCCAAACTGGCCCTGATCGAAGACCTGATCAGCCGGCAACTGACGCGTCAGCCCCTGAACCAGGCG
>Ga0210391_10001749_pt1 | contig 19375 bp, 12 predicted proteins | sample IncBWC12OmetaG_FD_160573 | JGI IMG/M metagenome (GOLD analysis project Ga0210391, IMG submission 160573) | Forest soil microbial communities from Barre Woods Harvard Forest LTER site, Petersham, Massachusetts, United States - Inc-BW-C-12-O ...
GCCCCATCTGCATCCCGCCCATCCCTGACGCCCCTGACTGGTGCGAGGATTGCTGCGAAGACGACGGCTGCGCTGAAGCTTGAGGTGACATTGGCCCGTTCGAAGTCGGCTGCGACATCGCAGATCCAACTCCCATCCCGCGCCCCACACTCGGCCCATTCTCCGCCGCCGTCGCGCTGCCCCCGCGCATGATGCCCATCCCTTCCTCCATCCCCGCTCCTGCCACCATCCCCGCGCGCCGCGTCATCGGCCCGGCCATCGACGACATCTGATTCATCATGTGATGTGGCATATGACAATGAATCATCCAATCTCCCGGATTGGTCGCCACAAATTCCACATTGCGCGACTGCGCCACTCCCACCAGCACCGTGTTGTTCGGCCCCCATGTAGCCCGCGGCTGCCGCCCGCCCTCCGTCCCGGTAATCACAAACTGGTGCCCGTGCATATGAATCGGATGATGGTCCATCCCCAGATTAATAAATCGCAGCCGCACCCGATCCCCCAGCCGCACAATCAACGGCGTGTTCGCCGGCCCTGATTTTCCGTTCAACGTCAGCCAATTAAATTCCATGCTCATCGAATTCGGCGTTGGATTATTCGGCAGCACCGCATACTCCTGCAAAATAATCGCGAAATCTTTCTCCACCGGCGGGTCGTAGGCCTCCGCCGGATGCATGATGAACGCGCCAATCATCCCCATCATTTCCTGCATCGCCATGTGCGAGTGATAAAACAAAGTCCCTTCTTGCTGCAGCGTGAATTCGTAAACGTATCGCCCGCCCGGTGCAATCGCGTCCTGGGAAAGCCCCGGCCCGCCGTCCATCGCAAACGGAATATCAAAACCATGCCAGTGCATCGAAGTCGCTTCCGGCAAATGGTTATCCACAATAATCCGCACCCGCTCCCCCTGCCGCGCCTGAATCGTCGGCCCCGGCGCGCTGCCGTTGTACCCCCACAAGTTCAAAATCTTCCCCGGATAAATTTCCTGCCGCACCGGCTCCGCCACCAGATGAAACACCTTCACCCCCCCATCCAACTCAAACGCCAAATCTGGCACGTCCGGCGTCACCACCGCGCGCACGCCCGCTCGCGCCTCAGCCGAATTTCCAGCAGCCACCGCTCCAGGCGTCAGCGCCCCCGGAGCCAGCGCTCCAGCCCCAATCACCGCTGCCCCCTGCAAAAAATCCCGCCGCGTCCGCTTCATACGCCCTCCCATTCCTGAGCAGTTGCCCGTCGTAGCGCCAGCGTCCTGCCGGCTCTCTTGAAGTTGCCTTCGAATTTGCAGTGGCCGCCTGCTTTGTAGGCGGGCGTCTTTGACTTTGACTTCGCCCCGTGCGATCGCCGCAACGCACCAACTCAAAACGTGATCAGAAGGGCAAGACAGGAAGGGCCAAAAACGAGGAACTCAAATACGAAGAATGGAACTGTTCTGTTGCGGAAAAATCGCCCCATCCCGCGGAGGAGCTAAATCCGAAATAAACGACGCATCCACATTCAAAACTTCCACGCGAGCCGCGCCGTGAGACAACTGCATCGCATGACCCGTCGCGCTCAACGGAACCCGCGAAAGCCCGTCGGTCTGGATAACATCGAAACCGAAACGGTGATGCCCGAAACAATCCGGTTTGGCAGGCGCCTGTTGCGGCACGCCCCGAGGCGCACCACTGGCAGCATGCCCGCACCCTTGGCTCTCGGTCGCCGCAGCGGCTCCTGCACCCAAACAATTCGCGCAAGTCGCCGGGCAACTGAACGCATAAATCAACGCCAGCGACAAAATCGCCGCCACAAATCGTGCCCGCGTTGCGCTGCTCGCTCTCACCAGAGAAACTATAGCACCGCGCCGCACCCGCCGGAAGCCGCCGCATTTGGCGCTGTGCGAATAGCGCAGCGCCTCTCGCAACTGTTCCTCTGAAACTGGGTTATGCTTTCTCAGCCCACCGGAGCAACCCCGGTGATGTTGGCCATGCTTGCGGCAACAGAGGACGATGTGAATACCAGGAAACTCCCGCTCCCGACAATCGCTCCTTCCATCCGCAAGTGGATCAGCGGCCATCGCTCAGCGCTCGCCGCAATCAGTTTCGTCCTCATCTATCTCGCACAACCTTGCCCGCTGAGGGCCCAGTCGTCCGGCCCCGCTTCGCGCGATTCCCGACGCCCGCTGGTCGTGACCGACGAAAGCCACGTCGTGGTAATGCAGTACGAAGCTTGGTTCGGCCCCAGCGCCATCACGTTTCAGACCAGCGCTGCCATTCCTCTGCTGCAGTCCGAAGATATGCAATCGATCGGCGGCGGTTATGACAGTGCGGACCCCGCCATCATCAAGCGTCATGTCGCCTGGATGGAATCCCTCGGCATGGACGCGGCCTTGATCGAAGTTACCAACAACGTAAGCTGCATCTTCAACGGCGAGGCCTTCGCCGAGAAATACCTCGCAAACTGTTCCGCTGCCTTCCGCCTGCAAAATCAAACCATTCGCGACAACACCGGCAATCTCTATCCCGCATGGTCCCAGCTCGACACTCGTCTTAAACTCATTCCTCTGCTCGGCGGCATTGACCAGGACGTGCTATACAAAGATACCGATGGCAAAACCGCGTTCGAGAAGGAGCTGGATTATTTTTCCGACCGGATGAAACACCACCCCGAACTAAACGTCATCTACCAAGGCAAGCCGCTGATCTTGATTTACCTCGGCGCGCCGCAGGATCCTACTGCTTCCGATAACCCTCTTTGGTTTCAAATCCGAAATTTCTTGAAAAGCCATCCGGAAATCACGCGTCAATACACCTTCCGCATGATGGCGGGATATCTCGATAGCCAATCCTACCTCTGGGCCAGCCAAAATTCCGCTACCGGTCCGGTCGAAATTAACCCAGAATATGGATTCTGGAGCTGGGTGGACCGGCTCAACACCTCGTGCACTCTCGCTTTATGCCCCTACTATCCTTCCTACAACAAATCCGGCTCGCGCATCGAGAACTTCACCGCCTCCATCGCCACCGCTGGCCAGAACGGATGGGGCTGCCCGAATCCCGATGAACTGCCCTACTGCCCCGACGACGCGCTGCGCTACAGCAAGCACGATTCTTACGCCACGTTCGCTTCGTTCATGGATTACGCCCGCCAGCTCCGACCCATCTTTTTAATCCTGCACCAATTCAACGAATTCAATTCCTCCGACGAGGGCTGGGACGCCAACACCAACGACGATATCGAACCGGCCAATCAGTGGGGAGCGAGGGACCTGGACATCGTCAAAGTTCAAATCGATTCCTACCGCAGCGCCGTCGACCACCACCACCCGACGGAAGCACCTACCGTCCCGTAACCACGCCCTCGCTCGCCAATTAACGCTCCGCCGCAATCCCTGTATAATGGTTCCGTGGAACGTAACCCAGTTCCATGGAAGTTGTCTCGCCCAGCCAGATCACTTCTCCAGCACTACGCCAGCTCGAAAACCCTCGGCGCATAGCCAGGGCACAATTCCATCAAGCTCAGGAGACCGTATTCCTCACTGGAATTCGCGCATAAGCACACAGCCCGCCCAGCCCGCTGGCTGCGCTCGTGCGCAAACGACGCTGAGAGAAAATGCCACCATGCGAATCCCCACTCTACGCCCAACGCTTCGCCAACAGGTTGTCGCGGCGGCTCTGCTCTGCGTCCTCGCGTTCTTGGCTGTCTCGGCCGGCAAAGCCGCGCCCGCAATCGATCGCGACGCAATCCTCAGTCATTTAAACGCCATCATCAGCTGGTACCGCGATACCAGTTCCAAAGTTCAGTCCGTCGGCCTCCCGAGCGATGCCATCTATCAGGACACGTCGCAAAATCTCGCGCAACAAGCCGTCCGTCTCGCGTTTCAATCCGCGCAGGCAGCCGCCGTTCTCGTCAACGCCTCGGATCAAGCCACGCCGCCCGCCGCGCCGGGGACTCCCGGAACTTCCAGCCAGCAACAGAATCTCACGCAAACTCTCGCCACCCTGAAATCCCGCATTGAACAGGACCAATCCAATCTGGACGCCTTGAACAAACAAATCGAAACTGCTCCGCGCAGTAAGCGTCAAACCCTCACGGCGCAAAGAGATTCCCTGCAAGCTGAAATCGCGCTCGACCAGGCCACCCAAGATGCCGTTCAGAAACTGGCGACCTTCGTCGAAAACAGCGAGGAATCCGGCGTCGGAGGATTGGGCGGCAACATTAACGATCTCGCGCGCACCGTCCCCGAAGTGCTTGGCGACGCCAGTGCACAAAAAGCCGCAGCCAAACCTGCCGCCGCCCAGCCCGCGATTGCAAATTCCTCCGGTCTGATCGGCCACTGCCTCACCCTATATGCAGAATTGCGCACCATGCACAACATTGACCAGCTCGCGAACGAAACCGAACGCGTCCATGACAATGCCTCCGCGCTGCGCAAGCCCCTGCGCGACGCTCTCAGCGCAACCATTCAACGCGGCCGCGATCTCACCACGCAGACGCCGCCTTCCGATCCCGCGCAAGCCGCAGCCGCGCAGCAGGAATTGCGCTCGCTCACCGGGCAATTCAAGCGAGTTTCAAACGTCGTCATTCCGCTCAGCCAGGAAATGATGGTCCTCGATCAAAGCCGCTCCAATTTCCTCAACTGGCGCAATTCCATCGCCCGCGAATCCAAAGACGCGCTGCGTTCCGTGGTCTCCAGCGCCGTCGCGATTCTCTTCGCCCTCGGAATCATTTGGATTCTTTCCGAGGTGTGGCGCAGGTGGACGTTCCGCTACATCCAGGATGTGCGCCGCCGCCGTCAGTTCATGCTTTTGCGTCGCTTCGTCATGGGTTTTCTGATCCTCGCGGTTCTTACTCTCGGCATCGTCAGCGATTTCAGTTCGCTCGCCACTTTCGCCGGCTTCGCCACTGCCGGTATCGCCGTGGGTCTGCAAGCCGTCCTTCTCTCCGTTGCCGCCTACTTTTTTGTGATTGGCCGTTACGGAATCCGCATCGGAGATCGTGTCAGCATCGCCGGTGTCACCGGTGACGTAATCGACGTCTCACCCGTGCGTTTCTATCTGATGGAACTCGCCGGCAGCGACGTGAATCTGTACCCCACCGGGCGCATCGTGGTCTTCTCCAACTCCGTTCTCTTCCAGGCCACCACGCCTCTCTACAAACAAATTCCCGGCACCGAATACACCTGGCACGAAGTCTTCCTGCAGTTTGTCGCCGGCGCTGATTTCCAGCTCGCGGAAGAAAAACTGCTCGCCGCCGTCAATACGGTTTACGACAAGTATAAAAAGGACATCGAGCAACAGCACAACGAACTCGAACGCCGCACTGAAATCCAGCTGAAACCGCCCACTCCCCAGGCCAAGCTGCACTACGCCGATTCCGGCCTGGAATTTCTCGTGCGCTACCCCACGGAAATTCGCACCGCTCCCGACATCGACGAACAAATCATCAAAGCCGTCCTCGCCGCCATCGAAAAAGATCCCAAACTAAAAGCCTCGGTAACCGGCTGGCCCAGAATCCGCGCCGCCGTCAAGGTATAACGATTCACAGAAAAAGCCTGTCATCCCGAACCCGCGCCGGCCGATGAGGGATCCGCTTTTCGCGCTCCAATCGCCAGGGCGAGCCGTCAAAATATTCGGAGCTCACAGGTCGCTGCCATCAAAACTCGCCCGCTCGAAAACAGCCTCCACTTGCTTTCGCGTCAGCGGCACGCGAATACTCCTCTGCACGATCATCACGAATCTCCCGTCCGTTTTCGCGGAGATCCCCGCGACGCCATCCGATAGCTCTTTGTAAGCAAATCGCACGATTTTTCCGTCACTTGAAGTTGTGGTCCATGACTCGTATCTCACCGCGCGCCTCCTCTTTTTCGCCCTGTATGGTAGTGACGCCAATCCACAAATCGTTTCATCGCCGCGCTGCGCAATAATCCGTCGCGCCCTCCCGTGCTAAAGTGTCACGCACAGGAGAAACGACCATGAGCGCGATGCAGCAGTCTTCAATGCCAGAAGCTCTAAAACAGAAAGTTTCCAGCCTGGGATTTACTACGATCGCACTCGCGCTGCTCACGCTATTCGCGCCAGCGTCGCGCGCGCAGCAAGCCCCTCCGCCCGTCGCGCAACCCGCACCAGCCAACCCGGCCTCCAGCAGCGGCTACAAACCCGTCGAAGGCGACTTCATCGCGCACGACTTCCGCTTCAAGTCTGGCGAAACTCTCCCCGAATTGCGCCTGCACTACCGCACCCTAGGCACTCCCCTGCGCGATGCAAGCGGCCGGGTCACGAACGCCGTCCTCATCCTCCACGGCACCGGCGGCTGGGGTGGAAATTTTCTCGCGCCCCAATTTGCCGGCGTCCTCTACGGCCCCGGCCAGCTTCTGGACATCACTCGCTACTACGTCATCCTCCCCGACAGCATCGGCCACGGAAAATCCAGCAAGCCCAGCGACGGCATGCACGGGCATTTTCCCCAATACGAATATGACGACATGGTCGCCGCGCAGCACGAGCTCGTCGAAAAAGGCCTCAAGGTCAATCACCTGCGCCTGGTCATGGGAACGTCCATGGGCTGCATGCACTCCTGGATCTGGGGCGAAACCTATCCCGATTTCATGGACGCGCTCATGCCCCTCGCCTGCCTCCCCGTGCAAATCGCCGGCCGCAATCGTCTCTGGCGCAAAATGTTGATGTCCGGAATTCGTCAGGATCCCGCCTGGCAGAATGGCGACTACACCAGCGAGCCCCGCGCCGGCCTGGAAATCGCCGCGGACATGCTGCTCATCGCCGGCAGCGCTCCGCTCCCCATGCAGCTAAGCTTGCCCACGCGCGACGCCGCCGACCGCTGGCTGCAAGATGTGATGAAGCGCGAAACGGAAACTCTCGACGCGAACGATCTTCTCTACGCCGTCAATTCTTCGCGCAATTACGATCCTTCCGCCGACCTCGGAAAAATTACGGTCCCTGTAATGTTCGTCAATTCCGCCGACGATTTCATTAACCCGCCCGAACTAGGCATCGCCGAACGCGAAATCCAAAAAGTGAAAAACGGCAAATTCGTACTCCTACCACTCTCCGAGCAGACCCACGGCCACGGCACTCACACCTGGGCCGCCCTCTGGCAGCAATCCCTGAAAGAACTCCTCGATGAATCGCAAACACCGCCCGCAGCGGTAAAATAAGATGGCACCCACACTCGATTAAGAAGTGTCCGCGCCAACTTGAGGCTTCTCGGGATATGGCTTCGCAGCAGCAGCGAATTTTGACGATGAACAGAGGGTCGGCGACGCTAAAATCCACCCTCTACGAAGTCGGCGCGCGCAACGAAGCTTTGCTCTCGATAGCAGTGACTTATACCGGGGCTGCAAGCGCGCATTTGAAGATTGCCGATGCGAATGGCGCGTCCTTGCTCGATTCCCAAGTAAAAGGCAAAGACTCGAACGCCGTGCTGGAAGCAATGTTCGCGTGGCTCGATGAATACCAATATCTTTCCGGGCTGAAAGCCGCAGGCCACCGCCTGGTTCACGGCGGCGCGTGTTACACCCAGCCGCAGCGCATCACGCCGAAATTCTTGTCTGCGCTCAAAAAACTTGTCCCGCTCGATCCCGATCACCTCCCCGCCGCGATCAAAGGAATCCAGTTTGTCGCGCGAAAATTTCCAAAGCTCCCGCAAGTAGCATGCTTCGACACCGCCTTTCACAGCCCGCTGCCCGCCGTAGCGAAAATGTATGCCCTGCCGCGCCGCCTTTACGACGCAGGCATCCGCCGCTACGGTTTCCACGGTCTCTCCTTCGAATACATCGTAGGCGAACTCCGCAGCCTCGATCCCAAACTCGCCGCCGGCCGCGTCATCATCGCGCACCTCGGCAGCGGCGCCAGCATCGTCGCGCTGCAAAACGGCAAGAGCATGGACACATCCATGGGATTCACCCCCCTCGAAGGCCTGGTGATGAGCGCGCGCTCCGGCGACGTGGACCCGGGCCTGCTCCTGTACCTTCTCACGCAGAAAAAAATGTCCGCCAAAGCAGCCGCCGCGCTCCTGAACAAGCAATCAGGCCTGCTGGGAGTTTCCACCACCAGCGGCGACATGCGCTCGCTGCTCGAAAAAGCAAAACAAGACCCACACGCAGCCGAAGCAGTAGATTTATTCTGCTATCGCGCAAAAAAATACATCGGCGCCTACGCCGCAGCGCTAGCAGGACTGGATGCCCTGGTTTTCACAGGAGGAATTGGCGAGCGCGCCCCAGCCATTCGCGAAAAAATCTGTAGCGGCCTGGAGTTCCTCGGAGTTCACTGCGACGCCGCGCAAAACGCAGCCAATGCCCAGGTAATCAGCACAACCGCCAGCCGCGTTAACATCCGCGTCATACAAACCAACGAAGATCTTATGATCGTCCAACACGCACTATCCGTCCTCGGCCAATCCAAGCCGAAGACGAACTGAGGATGTCATGTTCACATTTGACCCAAAACTCTCCACCGCAATTGAAGCTCCGCCGGCAAAATCGCAGCCCACAAAAGAATCAGCGCCTGCGCCAACCGGTCCGCTCTCCGCCGACCTGCTCGACAAAATGCAGCGCTACTGGTCCGCCGCCAATTATCTCTGCGTCGGCCAAATCTACCTGCTCGATAATCCGCTCCTCCACGAACCTCTAAGCAAAGCCCACATCAAGCCGCGCCTCCTCGGCCACTGGGGCACTTCTGCCGGACAAAATTTCATCTACGTCCACCTGAACCGCCTCATCCGCGACACGCAAGCCGACATCATCTATATCTCCGGCCCCGGCCACGGCGGTCCCACCCTGAACGCCTGCGCCTATCTGGAAGGCACCTACACCGACGTGCATCCGGAAATCACGCAAGACGCTGCCGGCATGCGCCTCCTCTTCCGCTCTTTCTCCACGCCCGGCGGAATTCCGAGTCACTGCGGCCCGCACACGCCCAATTCCATGCACGAAGGCGGCGAACTCGGCTATTCACTGATGCACGCATTCGGCGCCGCATTCGATAATCCCAGCTTGATCGTCGCCTGCGTTGTCGGCGATGGCGAAGCGGAAACCTGCCCACTCGAAGGAAGTTGGAAGAGCGTGAAATTCCTGAACCCCGCGCGCGATGGTGCCGTGCTTCCAATCCTCCATATGAACGGTTACAAAATTTCCGGGCCCACCGTGACGGCGCGTTCCAGCGACGAAGAACTCGCCGCACAATTTCAAGGTCACGGCTACGCGCCATATTTCGTCGCAGGCGACGATCCTGCCATCGTCCATCAGCAGTTGGCCGCCGCACTCAATCGCTGCTACGCGGAAATTCGTGCGATTCAAAAGGACGCGCGGGCAGACGGCGCGCGGGGCAAAGCCATCCTGCGGTCCTGGCCCATGATCATCCTGCGCACTCCAAAAGGCTGGACCTGCCCCAAAGAAGTTGACGGCACCCCCGTCGAGGGCACATTCCGGGCGCACCAGGTTCCGCTCTCCAACGTCTGCGAAGAACCCGCGCATCTAAAAATCCTGGAAGAATGGATGCGCCAATATCGGCCCGAAAAATTATTCGATCAGCAAGGCCGCCTGATCCCGGAATTAGCCACCCTCGCACCGGACGGCAACAAACGCATGGGCGCCAGCCCCCACGTCAACGGCGGCCGCGTTCTGAAAGCCCTCGATCTCCCCGATTTCGCGCGCTATGCGCTGGAAGTCCCTGGTCCCGGCCAAGTAGTCGCCGAAGCCCCGCGCAAACTCGGTGAATATTTGCGCGACGTAATCAAACAGAATCCCGCGAATTTCCGTCTCTTCTGTCCCGACGAAACCAACTCCAACCGCCTCAACTCCGTATTCGACGCCACCAATCGCTGCACCATGGAGCCAACAGTCTCCATCGACGATCATCTCGCTCCCGACGGCCGCGTCCTGGAAGTGCTCAGCGAACATCTCTGCGAAGGCTGGCTCGAAGGCTATCTCCTCACCGGCCGCCACGGCATCTGGTCTTCCTACGAAGCTTTTGCACAAGTAGTGGACTCCATGGTTACGCAGCACGCCAAATGGCTCGAGCAATGCATCGATTTTCCCTGGCGCCGCCCGCTTGCTTCCTTAAACGTCTTCCTCACCGGGCACGCCTGGCGCAACGATCACAACGGTTTCAGCCACCAGGCCCCGGGCTTCGTGGACAACGCGCTGCAACGCCGCAGCGAAGTCGCGCGCGTTTACTATCCGCCCGATGCCAATTGCCTGCTCAACGTTGTCGATCACTGCCTGCGCAGCCGCAATTACGTCAACGTCGTCACCTGCGGAAAACAACCGCAACTGCAATGGCTCACCTTCGACGAAGCACTCGCCCACTGCTCCCAGGGCGCATCCATCTGGAATTTCGCAACCAACGACGGCGGCACGCAGCCGGACATCGTCCTCGCCTGCGCCGGCGATGTGCCCACGATCGAAGCCTGCGCCACCTCGTGGCTGCTGCAAAAACACGTCCCCGGCATCAAAGTGCGCGTCGTGAACGTCGTGGATCTCAACTCGCTCATGAGTCCGGACGATCATCCCCACGGCATGGACAATATATCCTTCGAAGCGCTATTCACCCGCGATGTGGATGTCGTCTTCGCTTTCCACGGTTACCGCTGGCTGATCCATAGCATGGTCCACGGCCGCGCGAACGAAGGCCGTTTCCATGTGCGCGGGTTTAACGACGAGGGCACCACCACCACTCCCTTCGACATGGTGGTGCTGAATAAAATGAGCCGGTTCCACCTGGCGATCGATGCGCTAAAGCATGTCCCGCGGCTGCGCTCGCAGGCCTCCGACGCCATTGATATGTTCAACCGGAAATTGTACGAACACCACGCGTACATCCGCGAACATTTCCAGGACTTGCCGGAAATTCGCAACTGGCACTGGACCAAGGATTTGAGCGAGCCGACCGCTCCACCGCCGCTTGCGAAAGATCAGCCCCGCGGGCAATCATTCAGCGACGCGTAAAGCCGAAATCCCTAACACGCGCCGCTTTTTTTAGGGTAGCGGCCGAGCAGCCAATTCCAGCGGATCAATAAAAGATCGCTAAACATCATCACGCTATCGCGCAGCACTTGCACCTTGGTCGCTGCGTCGTGCGCCCAGCGTACCGGCACTTCAGCCGTGCGCAATCCGTGGCGCTTGGCCAAGAATAGAATTTCCGGATCAAATCCAAATCGCTCAATCCGCTGCTGCTCGAAAACAATCCGCGCGGGCTCCCGGCGGAAAATCTTGAACCCACACTGCGTATCGGAAAACGGCAACCCGGTAATCACGCGCACGAATCCGTTGAAGACCATCCCGGCCAGTTCGCGGTGCCGCGACTGGTGAACCGAGATCAGCGAACGGTCCAACGCGCGCGAGCCAATCGCAATATCATTCCCATCGGCCAGCGCGGCCAGCAGCTTTTCGATCTCTTCAATCGGCGAAGACAAATCCGCATCGGTAAACAACGCGATGCGCCCGCGCGCTTGCAGCATTCCGTGCCGCACACTGTAGCCCTTCCCGCGATTCTCTCCATTCGAAACGAGCCGCACGGCAGACATCTCCCGTGCCCATTCTTCCGCAATCCGCGCCGTGCCATCCTTCGATCCATCGTCGACGATCAGAATCTCCAGCTGGTCCATCGGAATGCTCGGCGCAATGCCAGGCGGCACGCCGCGACCTGCAAAATATTCGCGAATCCGTGCCAGCGTCCGCGACAATCGGCCTTCTTCATTGTAAGCAGGGATAATGATGGAAAGTTCAGGCACGGAAGCAGGCACGTTCATCGCGCCGGGGTTCCCTCTAACGCATTCGGAACGCCGCCGGGCCATCCGTGGCGGCCGAGCAGCGGCACGAACCGGCATGCGCACAAAGATTCCTGCGCCAGCCCGCCCGCGTGTTTCGCGATTCGCAGCAAATCTTGCCGCTCGGAACCGCCCACGGGAACCACCAGCCGGCCGCCTTCTGCCAGCTGTTCGATCAGCGGCGGAGGAATCGCCGGAGCGGCCGCGGAAACCAGAATTGCATCATACGGCGCGCCAGCGGCCCAGCCCACCGAACCGTCGCCTTCCTCGACGCGCACACTCGCGTAACCAAGCCGCGCCAGACGCTCGCCTGCGGCGCGAGCGAGCTCCGGCTGCAATTCCACGATGACCACTTCTCGCGCCAGCAACGACAACACGGCCGCTTGATACCCGCAGCCACCGCCAATTTCCAAAACGCGCTCCGTGCCGGTGAGCAGCAAAGCGTTCGTCATCAAAGCAACCATGAAAGGCTGCGAAATCGTTTGCCCGCAGCCGATCGGCAGCGGCTCATCGCAATAAGCCGAAGCTTGCGCCGCCGCGGGGACGAATTCGTGACGCGCCACGGTGCTCATCGCTTCCAGCAAGCGTGGCGAGAGGATGCCGCGGGCCCGAATTTGCCGAGCCACCATTTCATCGCGCGCCGGCGCGAAATCAGGGACCGCAGTCGAGGATGAGACGCCGCCGATCTTCATCGCCGCAAGATCCTGCCGCAGTCGCCAAGCGCGGCGCCATGCCTGAGGCCGCCCACGAGACTGCTGTTGACGATCATCGTGACGGTCTGCGTAACAAAGTTGCGCAAAGGATTGCCCCCACTTGAAAAGTTATCACAGGCAAAGGCGACCCTGCCACCGCCCGCACCGTCATCCTTCATCCGCGCGAGCGGGTGACCGATCTCTTTTCGATTGCAGCGTCGGCAAGCGCGCCAGACGAACAGCGATTCTTCGTTGCCATGCTCGTCAAGATGACGCCGCAAACTGCAGCCACGAATCGCCCCTCCGAATTGCATCTGCCGCTCACGTTCGATACGATTCTTAGATTCGCATATCATCGCAGGAGTGACCCAGACCCTGCAGCGAATAACAGGAGAATTCCATGAAGCTACGAACAGCCGTGCTCGCCGGCCTGTTATGTTCGGCGGGACCGACGCTGGCGCAAACCTCCACGCCCAGCACCACACCAACTCTGGCGCCGCACGCCAATCCAGGACAGGCGGCTCCAGCAAAACCGGCCGCGCAGACACCGCCGCCTGCCGAAAAAATTGACCCCGCGAAGGACGCTGCGATTCGCCACCTGATGGACATCACCGAAAGTTCCAAGATGGGCGAAAACATCGCGAATTTCATAACCGGGCAGGTTCACAACGGCGTGGGCCGCGCGCTTCCCGCCGACCAATTGCCGAAATTCATGGACGCTTTCTCGCAAAAATTCAATGCCGGCCTTCCGCCCACGGCCGTTAACGACGCGATTGTAGGCATCTACGCCAAGCACTTTTCAATGGAAGATATTCAGGGGCTGACCAAGTTCTACGAATCGCCGCTCGGCCAGCGCATGGTGAAGGAAATGCCGGAAGTGGATCAGCAGACGCGCACCGCCGGCCAGCAGATTGAAACCACGGTGGCGCTTGCGGTTTTGCGCAGCATGTCCGACGAGTATCCGCAACTGAAGCAGATGCTGCCGGCGGACAGTTCGGCGCCAGCGCCGTCAAGCGCGCCCGCTCCGGCCACGCCAGCTCCGGGAGCGCAGCCGGCTACGCCGCCTTCTACCCTGAAGCCGGCAGGGCCCGGAAAGTAGCGCGCAGGGTAGCCCGAAAAGTAAATCATGCGGTGGTAGCGAGCAGGAAGGAGTTGCGATCATGTTGCGACACAAAAGTGAATTCCCGAGGAGGAGGCTCGTCATCGCGAGCCTCCTGTTTTCATTTGTCGTAGGCACAGTCGGAAGTTTTGCGTTGCACGGGGCCCCGCAAGAAACCGCCTCTATCACCGTTTCTGCCGCGATCAGCCTGAAGGATGCGCTGGACGAGCTCGGCCCAATCTTCCAGGTGCAGCAACATCGCAAGAACGGCGGCAACGGTACAGCCGTTACCTACAACTATGGCGGCTCGGGAACTCTCGCTCGCCAGATCGAACAAGGCGCTCCGGTGGATGTATTTTTTTCCGCGGCTGAAAAACAGATGGACGAACTGGCGGCGCAGAGCTTGATCGAGGCGGATTCGCGCCACGATCTGGTGGGCAACGCGCTCGTCTTGATCGCGCCGGCGCAGGCCACGACCCTGCACAGTTTCCAGGACCTCACCAACCCGGCAGTAAAGAACCTCGCGCTCGGCGAAACCAGCACGGTGCCGGCCGGAATGTATGCGCAGCAGAGCTTGGAACATTTGGGCCTGTTCGCGGCGGTGCAGAAGAAAGTGGTTTACGCGAAAGATGTTCGCGCCGTGCTCACCTACGTCGAGACAGGCAACGCCGACGCGGGCTTGGTCTATCAGACCGACGCGAACACCTCCAAAAAGATACGCGTCGTCGCAATTGCTCCCCCGGATTCCCACGACCCGATTCTTTATCCCGTCGCGGTATTGCGCGACTCAAAAAATAAGCCGGCGGCCCGCGCCTTCGTGGAATTCCTGCAAGGCCCCGACGCCCGCGCCGTTTTCCAGAAGTACGGCTTCACATCCGCCGAAAAACCAGCCGCAAAGAACTGATCCAGTTACAATCCTTTCGCGATGGATTGGTCTCCTGTGTTGATCTCGCTGGCTACCAGCCTGACGGCGACAGCCGTCACGCTGGTCGCCGGCCTGGCAGCCGCTGCGTGGCGCCAGAATCGCGCCGGCGCCGGCGCGGCGCTCGTTGACGGAATTTTTATTCTCCCGCTCGTGCTCCCTCCGACGGTCGTCGGTTTTCTTCTGCTGCTGCTTTTCGGCCGCAACGGCCCGCTCGGCAAATTGCTGCTGCAATTCGGCGCCAGCGTGGTTTTCGCCTGGCCCGCGACGGTAATCGCCGCGACAGTCGTGGCTTTTCCGCTGATGTACATCACCGCGCGCGCCGCCCTGGAGCAAGTGGACCCGCATCTACTGCAAGCCGCGCGCACCCTGGGCGCATCCGAAGCCCGTATTTTTCGCGAAATCGCCCTGCCTCTCGCCTGGCCAGGAGTGCTGGCCGGTACGATTCTTTCTTTCGCGCGCGCCCTGGGAGACTTCGGCGCTACCCTGATGCTCGCCGGAAATATCCCGGGAAAAACCGAAACAATCCCCATCGCGATCTATTTTGCCGTGGAAGCAAACGAAATTCAGCGTGCCATGGCCTGGTGCGCTGTGGACGTCGGCATCTCCATCGCGCTGCTGGGCGGACTTTACTATTGGACGCACGCGCAGCGCTTGCGCCGCGAACGCTGGGGACAGCACTGACGTGGCCCTGGAAGTCCAAATCGAAAAGAAGCTCGCGGAGTTCACGCTCGACGTGGCGTTCCGCGCGACAGAAACGCCACTGAGCATTCTGGGCGCTTCAGGCGCCGGCAAATCCATGCTGTTGCGCTGCATCGCCGGCTTGGAAAAGCCGGGCCGCGGCCGCATCACGCTGAACGAGCGCGTCCTTTTCGATTCATCCCAGCGTGTCGGAATTCCCGCGCGCGAACGGCGCATCAGCTTGTTGTTTCAGCATTACGCGCTGTTTCCGCATCGCACGGTCGCGCAAAACATCGCATTTGGCCTGCAAGATTTGCCGCGCGAGGAGCAATCCGCGCGCACCGCTTCCCTCTTATCGCGCACGCACCTGGCGGGACTAGCGCAGCGTTACCCTCGCGAACTATCGGGCGGTGAACAGCAACGCACAGCCCTTGCGCGCGCCCTGGCAATCCAACCGGAAGCCCTCCTGCTCGATGAACCTCTTTCCGCACTCGATACGCATCTGCGCGGACAAGTCGAAGCGCAGCTGCAAGAAACATTCGCAACGTACCGCCGGCCCGCGCTTCTGGTGACTCACAACATGGAGGAAGCCTACCGTCTCGGCGAGCAATTGCTGGTCTTGGCGCGCGGGCGCGTAGCTGCGTTCGGCGCCAAACAAGAAATATTCCGCCGCCCGCCCAGCTCCGAAGTAGCGCGCCTAACAGGCTGCAAAAATATTTCCCGGGCGCAAGCGAACACCGACGGTACCCTAGAAGCCCTCGACTGGAACTGCCGCCTGCGCCTGGCGAATCAGCCCGACCAAGCGCCAAAGTACATAGGCCTCCGCGCCCACCACATCGATTTTCCAGAAACCGCCGACGAAGCCGCCCGAGAACCCAATGTCTTCCCCTGCTGGATTGCACGCACCTCGGAAACGCCCTTCCGCATCACGCTCTTCCTGAGCCTGGACCCTCAGCGCGCCGCAGCCGGCGAACCCCATCTGCAAGCCGAAGTATTCAAAGAAAAATGGGAACGCTTGCGTGACCGCCCGCAACCCTGGCGCGTCCGCCTCACGCCCGAATCGCTATTCGCCATGCCGGTATAAGAACCGCTCAGTGGAAATGTTTCACGAACTTGATGTCCAGGCCGTAAGTGCCGTTAATATCCCGCAGAAACACAATCGAAAGATCGCGCTTCACGTGATACTCCACTTGAATCAACTGCTCCTGATCAGAAGCCGCATTCGAAGAATAAGTCACAGTAAGATCCCGCGTGATCTGCTGCTCAATCGTCACGCGCGCCGAAGCGTTTGATTCCGTAGCCGTCCCAGCCAGGAACGGATCAATCCGAAAATGGCTGATGCCAAAAAGATGCTCGATGCGCCCGCCCACTCCGCTCGAAACCGCCTCAGAAAGCAAAGCCGTCGCCCCGTAGTTCGATCCCGCCGCAGTCGAACGCAGCGCGCTCTCTTGCCCAGTGCTCCCCAGCGCCAGCAAAGCAATAATGTCCGTATCAGGCAAAGGCGGATCCGACCGGTAACTCAAAGAAAGTTTGCTAGCCCGCCCCGAAAAATTGATCGTCACCAAATACTGGCTGATCGTGGAAGTCGCCTCAATGTTCAATTCCGGATCCAGTTGAAAAGGGTTCGCGAAATTAACGTCCCCGCGCGTCAACGTGAACGTATTTCCGCGAAACGACATTTCCCCGCCCAGCAAGTGAATATGCCCCAGCAAAATAGGCCGGTCCCAGGTCCCGCGCAAATGCAAATCGCTATCAATTTCCACTTGCGCGCCAGTCCATTCAACCCGCGCGCCCGGACTGGTATGCGCCGCCACGTCAAACGTAAGATTTCGCATAAACGCCGAAGAATCCGCTGCCGCTGCCGAAGTATCCGGTGACGCCCCAAAAAAAGAAGTAATGTCCGCGCCCGGCGCAAACAAAAGCCGCTTCAGTTCCACGTTCCCACTCAGCACCGCGCGCTCGGTCGTCCCCACCAGCTGCAAAGTTCCACCCGTCAGCCAGCTCATCCCCGCGGGATAACGAATACGCACTTGCGGCGTCCGCGCATAAATTTCGTAGCGCACCGGACCTTCGTCTCCATACGTCACGCTGCCGTTCAAAGTCAGCTGCCCGCCGCCGGAGTCCGCGGTCACGTTTTCGAAAAGCAAGCGGCTGCGGTCGAAAACCAGATCGCCGTGCAAGTGGCTCAGCCCCACCGGAAAATCGGAATAGTTCGCGGACGCATCTCGCACCGTAGCTCGGCCCGTGATGCGCGGCTTCGACATCGTGCCCTCGATCGCCACGTTCACATTGGCTTCTCCCTGCGCGTGCAGGTCCGGCATCATCCCCTTCAGCAAACCCAGATTCACCGCCCCCGTGACGGTCACATGCACCGGCCGTTCGCGGTCAAATCGCGCCGACCCGCTGATCTGAAAATCCGAATCCGGGCCGTGTAAATGTGCCTGCGCGATGCGAATTTCGTTGCGATGATATGTAAATTGCAGCGGGCCCACGTTCTGCAACGAAACGAACAAATAGTCCAGCGAAATACGCGAGATGTCCGCATTCACCTCGAGCGAGTCCGGTTTGCGCAGCGCGCCGGCCAAAGTGAAGTTTCCGTCCACCACGCTATGGCCCGTCAGGTTCTTCAAATGCAACCCCGCTGAAAACAGTGGATCCAGATCGAACTGCGCAACCGAAAGCCGTCCGGAAATTTCCTCGTCTCCGGACAATCCCACGCTCAGCTGGCCCTGCAATTGTCCATGCGCTCCTTCCGAATTCAGCGCCACGCGCACACTGTGCCCGTCGGAATCCAGCTTCCCGTGGAAATCTCCTTCCTCGTCGGTTCCGATGCGCAAATTGACCACGTGAAAATCGCCCTGCCCCAACGGCGCGCGCACCGGCCCGCTTCCGCGCAAAGCAAAATCAACCCGTCCCGCAAGCGGCAGCGACGAATTTTGCAGTGCCTGAATCTTTTCCAGAAGTATCCCCGCCCCGCTCAGATTGAATTCGGTCGTTTCTTCCTTCGGACGATATAGAATTTCCCCGGAGACGCGTCCGGTATCGCGTTGTAATTCCCCGCGCGACAGCCTCACCTCATCCCGCGCCAAATGTAAGTTGCCGCTCATCCTGTCAAAATGCAGCCCCTTGGTTTCAATATCGTCCAGAATCAAGTTGGCATCTAGAAGCGGCAACGCTCTGGTGCCGCCGCCATTCAACGTACCGGAAATCGAAGCCGTGACGGGGTAGGCTGTGCCGAACATCGCCTGCACGTCTGCGCTGGGCGCGTGCGCCGTTTCCGCCGTCAGCGACCACGCGCTCTGCGGCACAAAACTCCAGTCACTGTCCAGTTGCATCGAAAGATCCAAACTAACGGAAGCCTGCCCTCGCCTCATCACCGCTTTGCTGAACTTGAATTCGTCCAACGAATAATCCAGGTCCCCGTAAAGCTCGTCCCATTGGAAGTTGTCGTAATGCGCGTCAGCCGCGCGAACGTGTCCGGAGAAAGTAGGTCCGGAAATAGGTCCCAGGATACGTCCGCGAAATGCCAAGCTGCCGGCGACGCGCGTCGCAGTCGCATCCGCTCCGCTCAGGCGATTAATAAAATCGTCCCACTCCAGCAGATTCTTCGCTTTTAAGTCCAATTCCAGTGTGGTGTCCAGACCCCGCAGCGCTCCGTCAAATTCGAGTTGCGTGTTCGGGGTGGTGATTTCGCTGTGGTCCAGCGCGCAAATCTCGTTGTCTTCCGAGTAGTCGTAAAAAATGCGAGCGCTCACAGGAATCATTCCCGGCGTCAGCACGGCCGGCGGCGACCAGCGCGATTCCCCCTTGGAAGTGAAATGTTTGAAATTGGCCGTCCAGGTATTGTACGAATCCACGTCAATGCCGCCGTCCCAATGCAGCGTATCAATCGGGAAACCCGTGTTATTCACGGCATGAATGGCTTCTGCCAGGCTCGCGTGATGAAAATGCGTTTGCGTGCGGAATGCCAGCGTCGGCAAATCCATTTCCAGATGGCCGTCCAGCGCGCCTTCCAACGCGCGAATCGCCAGATTTTCCACCACCAGCTTTTTTTTCGCGATCGTGTAATTCCCGGTGGTTTCGAGATTCGTCGCATGGAACCACTCATACGGCATCGTGACGTCGTGGCCGTCAAAGTGCCCGCTGCCCGTCCAATCCCCCGCAGCGTACCGAGCCTCTCCGGAAAAATCCGCAATCAAGTCCGGGGTGAGCGGCTCG
>Ga0210391_10001751_pt1 | contig 19366 bp, 16 predicted proteins | sample IncBWC12OmetaG_FD_160573 | JGI IMG/M metagenome (GOLD analysis project Ga0210391, IMG submission 160573) | Forest soil microbial communities from Barre Woods Harvard Forest LTER site, Petersham, Massachusetts, United States - Inc-BW-C-12-O ...
CCTCGATTTTTTTGGCGGCATCCTGACGATCGGCGTGGGGCACGCGAATCCGAAGGTCACTTCGAAGATCAAGGCGCAGGTCGACAAGCTCCAGCATACGTCCACGCTGTTCCCCAACGAGGCGATCGTCGCGCTGGCGGAAAAGTTGGCGGAGATAACGCCGGGCACCCTGCAGAAGAGCTTCTTCACGAGCTCGGGCACCGAAGCGAACGAAGCGGCGATCCTGCTGGCGCGGATGGCGGGGCCTAGCTATGACATCGTGGCCCTGCGGCATGCTTACGCCGGATCGTCCGCGCTGGCGAAAGGCGTGACCGGGCAAGCACCTTGGCGGAAATCGGGCGTGATCAGCGTCGGAATTGCGCACGCGGTGAACCCTTACTGCTACCGCTGTCCGCTGCATTTGAAGTATCCGGAATGCGGCGTGGCATGCGCGAACGACGTCGAAAATCTCATTCAGACCGGCACGAGCGGGACGATTGCCGCATTTATCGCCGAGCCCATCCAGGGCGTGGGAGGATTCATCACGCCGCCGCCGGAATATTTCAAGATCGTTTACCGCATCGTGAAGAATTATGGCGGGCTGTGCATTTCCGACGAGGTGCAGACCGGTTTCGGCCGCACCGGCAAGAAATGGTTCGGCATCGAGCATTGGGAGGTGACTCCGGACATCATCACGTGCGCCAAGAGCATGGCGAACGGAGTTCCCGTCGGCGCGACGATCACGACGGCAGAGCTAGCGGACAAATTCCAGGGGCTGACGATTTCGACTTTCGGTGGCAACCCGGTTACGTCGGTCGCGGCGCGCGCGGTGATCGAGGTGATTGAGGAAGAAAACCTGCGCGAAAATACGTATGTGGTCGGAGGCTATTTGCGCGCGAAACTCGAGTTTCTGAAGGAAAAATATCCGCTGATTGGCGACGTTCGCGGACTGGGAATGATGCAGGGGCTCGAGCTGGTGCGAGACCGGGAGAGCAAGGAACCGGCGCCGGTGGAAACCACAGAGCTTATGGAACGGGCACGGGCCAACGGCCTGCTGATCGGCAAGGGCGGGCTCTACGGCAACGTGATCCGCCTCGCTCCTCCGATGAATATCTCCAAGGCCGACGTGGACGAAGCTATGCGCATGCTGGAGAAGTCATTCAGCGAGATCGTCTCGCGCTGACCGGTTCGAGCGCCGATGGGAAGGCCGGCGCCCTTTATCTCAGGGGGCAGTTTGGCGGGACTTTTCGATCGCGAGATCTTTTGGGACATTGAAACACTGCGGCTGGCCCGGGAAGTCTAGGGCGGCTGGTCGAAACGAGACGGGTGACGGTGAAGTGGGAATAGGGCGCGGCGGCGAGTACAGGGACCTCGGCTGATGTATTCTTGGGAGTGATGAAATTCCTCTCACGCACACTGGAGCGCCATGACGCGCGCCATCCGGCCCGGAGCCAAGCGCGCCCCGCCCTGCGCCCGGCGGTTCATGTCGCTGTTCGACTGGTCGCGATTGCGTCACTTGCGCTCGCGCTCCCGGGGCTCTGGGTGCGAGACGCAGGGACCGCGGCAGCGCAAGAGGGCGGTGCGCAAATTCACTGGAAACCCGTCGAACAGGCGCAGCTCCGACTGGACGACAAAACCCCTCTGAAATGGAGCGTGTTCCTGCCTGACAAGAAGAAGGACAAAAAGCTCGCCTCCGAGCTGATCCTCGTTTTGCTGGGCCACCGCTATCTGATGCTGGACACGAAAGCCCGCCTTGTGTACGTGGTGCCCCTGACCGAACTGCACGGGCAGGGCGACGATTTTGAGAGCGGCGACCTGGCGCAAGCGAATAACGCAATTCCGAGTACGGATTGGACGCAGCGCGATGTCGGTCCCGCGGAACTCTACCGGCTCACCCTGGGCGACTACAACCATGTGATGGAGGTTTCGCTGCCCCATCCGCCCGACTTGCGCGCGTTTTACTGACCGGCTGCGTTTCCGCCCGGCTTTGCCTTCACGCTGCGCACAAGGAACCATGCCAGCGTCCCGATCATGCCGAGCCAGCCGAGCACCCGTACCCCGTGCGCGATTTGCGTATCGTGATCAAGCACTCCGAGCTTGCCGAAGAGGTACGCCCAGTCGTGAATCACGTTGTCGCTGTCACCGACCGTGAGCAGCGGCAGCTCTTGGGCGTGAGCGTCAGCCATATAGGTCGCGATGGGCAGAAATTGCTCGAAGAAGAAGAACAGGCAGAACGCCGTGCCGGGAATTTGCCGCTGAAAAATGAAAACCGCCGCCAGCATCAGCGGAACGGCCAGTTGCAGGATCGTGCCGCCCGCCACCGCCAGGAATTCACCGAAAAACCGGAACAGCAGATGGCCGCCTTCGTGAATCGGCACAAAAACCAGATCGATCATGAGCATCGGACCCGATCCGCGCGCGGCCTGATAGAGGAAGAGCAAATAAAACGCGGCGGCGATGGCGAGAATTGCGCGGTGGACCGGCCGCCACTCATCTTCGAGCGGTTCGAGGAACGGAAAGCGCTCGGTCCACCCTTCCGGCAAGTTCATCGCGGGGACTTTATCACGCGACCGCTCGCGCCTCAGCGATGAAAAACGTCCGCCACCCAGGGAATGCCAACGAGCCCACCCTGGACCTTGATCTCGGCAGTGTCGCCGCGGCTGAAGGTGTCGAAGTTCACGCGGTCGACGGGAATGCGCTCGATGCGATGTCCATCGCGCCAAGACGTAACGACCAGGCGCCGGCTTGGCAACGCACCGCCCATGGAAAACTTTCCCTCCACGCGGGCCTCGTGCATTTGCGCTGGGGCGCGGTCGAGGGCGCCGTTGCTCCAAATCATGAACGCCAGAATCCAGGTGACGGGAACGAGCCCGTAGTAAATGCGCTTCAGCGCTTCGACTTCCAGGTGGCGCAGAGCTCGGCGCTCGACGAGAATCGCCAAACCTAACGTGAGGAAGAAAAGCACACCGATGAAGATGAGAACTCCATCAAGCTCCAGGGGCGGGTAGCGAGTCGCGGCCGCCACGGCCGCCAATGCTCCCAGCACGAAAATCGCGGTGCGATTCAGGAGGGTTTTTCGGAGGGCGAACTCGGCGGCGGTTGAATTTAGCCCGCAGGACTCGCACACCTCCGCGCCGCGATCGGCTCCGCAATTCAGGCAGTGAGTCATTTTATGGAGCGCACGCTCGCGGGAGGGCTGGCCAGGCAGACCATATTTTCATCGCGTCCGTTCGAAAGCAGCTGGCAATCTATTTCCTGGGCGCTGCGCACGGCTTGATCGTAATTCGACCCGGTGGCCGTGGCGCAATGCGATCCGCTCTTGAACTGCACGCAGACTTCATATCTCTCGTAGGTCTGCTGCATGGTCGAATACGCGAGCACCCCAACCAGCGCGACCGCACCGATGCCGACGATCCAGCGAACTTGATTTTTTTTCGTGGCCATGAATTTTCACTCGATCTCGCGAGCCGCGCTGTCCCGCGCGGCCGTTTCGCTGGGGTTCGAGCGCCGCAAGAGCTCGTCGCGCAGCTGTTTCTTCAGATGCGGCGCGAGTCCTTCCAGTCTAGCAATCTGTTTCAAATCGCCAAGCGTCAATTGCGCCAAGAAGCTCTCGACCGACGCAGCAGAAGTGTGCGGGTTGCGCACCAGCGCGATCCGGACATGGTAGTGAGAAGACCACTTCGGATGTTGCGCGATCGCCGCCACGACGCGCTCCGCCACACCGGCTTTCGCCAGCACCTTCAGCACCTGGCTTTCGGTAAGGAATGCATTCGCGAGAGCCAGCTTGATGGCCTGAGGATGCCCTTCGGCGAGAATCGCTCCCGTGACGCGCGCGGGGCCCCGGCGGGCCAGCGTGAGTTTCTCGCCCATCGCCAGGTGTGGCACACGCGTGAGGATCACTTCCTCCGCCACGCGGCGAACATCGGCCGGCGCTGAGGGCAACAGGCTGAGCCGCACGAGATCGAAAAGGAAAAGTTGGCGGACGGCCGCGAGCGCGAGACGTTTCGGTGTTCGCGGATGCCGTGCCAGGCGCAGCCGCACGCCTTCGCTCGACGTCCACTTCCCCTCCTGCGCGATGGCTGCGAGCACCGGCGCGGGTAGATCGAGGCGCTCCAGCATGCACGCGACGTGAGGCTCTTCGAGGTGTGGGTTTTCGAGCAGCGCGCGCAAGACTTCCTCGCTGGCTTCATGCAACAGGGACTTTAGTTCCGCGGCTGTCGCGGATCGTGCACGCTCGACGGCGGATTCGGAATCAGGCAGCATGGTCCTCGGCGCTGGCCTGCCGCACCGCCATGCGGACGGCGGCCTCGGCGGGCGAAGTTTTTGGGGTGACGTTGGTGACGCGCGGAATTTGCTTCTTCAGCTCCGCATCCATGGCGGAATCGAAAAACCTTGACCGGCTGGAGGCCCCTCCGACCTTGGCGATCGGCACGTCACGGTCGCGCCATCCGAGCTCGGCGGCCACGCAGGCCGCCAATCCGGCCAACGACACGCCGGCCGAAGCAAGAATTTCACGGGAAACAGCGTCGCCCTCCGCAGCCAGCTCTGCGACCAGAGGAAACGTCTTCGGAAAAACCGAGTCGGCGTTTTTCGAGATTTGCTCGCCCAACTGATCCCAGCTGCGCGCCTGATGAAACTCGAAGAGGCGTCCGGAAAGCGAGGTCGCCGGCCCGCGACGCTCCTCCGCCAGGGCTACGGCCTGCACGGCGCGACGCCCGATATCAAACGCGCTGCCCTCGTCGCTGAACCACGGGCCGCGCCCGCCGGCGCGCGCGGTTTTTCCGTTCGCGTCGCGCCCGAAAGCGGCGGAGCCGGTCCCGATGAGCAGGATGATTCCTTCCGAAGCGCCAAATGCGGCCTCGAGAGCCAGTTCAAGGTCCGTGGTTACGTGAACCTGCGAGTTCGGATAGCCGCGCTCGAAAAACGTCTTCACGCGCCGCGCGACGCCCGCGCGACCGGCGCCTCCGAGTCCGGCGCAGATTCCCCGGATGTGCCGCGAGGTGATCTTCTCGTGTTTCAGGACGGCATCGGCGGCTTCGCCCAGAGAAAACCACGCACGCGTGTAACCCGCACGCACCGGATTCGAAGGGCCGCCTTTGGAGCTCGCGATGATCCGGCCGCTCGAATCGGCCAGCACGCATTCCGTCTTCGTGCCGCCGCCGTCAAACCCGAGGAAATAATGGGCATCGGCTGGCGCGATCTTTTCGGGCATCGATTTTCCTCGGGTTGCTTGACAGTTTCGGAACAGAGCGGTTAGCATCGCGCGACCTGCCGGTCCCCGCCCGATGCAAATTAGCACTCTCGACTTCGCGATTATCGTTCTTTATCTCGCCGGCATCACCCTTTTCGGCATTTATTTTCGCCGCGGCCAGCAAAGCCTGCGCGACTATTTTCTGGGCGGCCGCACGGCGCCGTGGTGGGCGATCGCCTGCTCGATCGTCGCCACGGAAACATCGACGCTGACGATCATCGGCACGCCCGCCATCGCCTTCGCGGGCAATCTTTCCTTTCTACAGCTCGTTTTCGGTTATGTGCTGGCGCGGGCAATCCTGTGCGTGGTGCTCGTCCCTCAGTATTTCCAAGGGGAATTTTACACGGCTTACCAGCTTCTCGAAAGGCGCTTTGGCGCGCGCATGAAATCGGCGGCCGCGCTTGTCTTTATGGGCACGCGCGCGCTCGCCGAGGGCGTGCGTATCTCAGCGATCGGGAAAGTTGTCAGCGTGGCGTTCGGCACCGGCGAGCGATGGTCGATCGCGATCGTCGCCGCACTCACGCTCATTTACACGTTCCAGGGCGGCATGAGCGCCGTGATCTGGACCGACGTCGCGCAACTCGCGCTCTACCTCACCGGCTCGATCGTGGCGTTCCTGCTGCTGCTTCACAAAATCCCCGGCGGATGGCGGGAGGTGACTCAGGCCGCCGCGGCGGCCGGCGGCAAGCTCCGCATTTTCGATTTCGCGTTCAGCCTGACGAAAAGCTACACCTTCTGGTCCGGATTAATCGGTGGAACTTTTCTCACCATGGCCAGCCACGGAACCGACCAGACCATGGTGCAGCGGTTGCTCGCAGCACGCAACGAAGGCGACAGCAAAAAGGCGCTCCTCGCCAGCGGCGTGATCGTCTTCGCGCAATTCGCGCTGTTCCTCGTACTCGGCGTCATGCTTTTCGTTTTCGCTCAGCAGCACGCGGGGCTGCCCGTGCCCGCGGACACGGATCGCATTTTCCCCGAGTTCATCGTGCGCGAAATGCCGGTGGGCCTCGCCGGGCTGGTGCTCGCCTCGATTTTCGCCGTCGCAATGTCCAACGCCAGCGGTTCGCTGAATTCGCTCGCGTCGTCGAGCGTCATCGACCTCGGACGACACAGCGGCGACCGCGCCGCTATCGCAAGCCCAGCCGACGCAGCCGCCCTGGACAAACGCCAGCTCAGCCGCTCCCGGCGAATGACGTTGGCATGGGGCGTCGTACTCGGCTTGCTCGGACTGGTCCGCTGGGGCGGCGTACTCGAAGCCGGCCTAACGATCGCGTCGATCACCTACGGCGGCCTGCTGGGAGTTTTCCTGCTTGGCAGTTGGAACCGCCGTGCAAACGAGACCGGCGCGCTGACAGGCTTCGTAATCGGCATTGCGACCATGATTGCCGTCCGGTTCTGCACGCCGCTGGCGTTCACCTGGTATGTCCTCGCCGGCACACTTGTCACCCTGGCGGTCGGCTCCGTAGCGAGCCTCGCGAACCCGCGCCGCGATTAGCGCGCCCGCCCGGGTCGCCTGTACTTCCGTACAGGTTGGCCTTTCGTAAATCACCAAGCTCGTTCTGTTGGACGCAGCCGCCGAATCCGGAAACAATGACATCAGCGCCATGATCGTCCCTCTCTCCCACGAAAATCTGCGCGGCCGCCGCTGGCCGTGGATCACCATCGGGCTGATCGTCCTTAACGCGATCGTCTTCCTCTGCACAAACGGAACAATGGAACGACAGATGACGGAAACGGGTCAGGTCGAGCTGCGCATCCTCTTCCTCAGCGCGCAGTATCCCGATGCCCAGCTGACGCCCGCGGCAAAGGATCTGGTAGCCGCAATCCGGCTCCAATATCCCGACCAGTACCATCAGCTCGTCGCCAAATTCCAGGACGAAGCCGACCAAGCCGCCCGCGGTGTAGAAGGTGTTCGCCGGATGTCTCCGCTTGAGGCCGACGCTGGCATGGCGCAATTGTGCGCGCAGCTCTCCGAGGTTCAGCAATCCTCGATCGCCTGGAACTACGCCTTCCACCCGGTCGATGCGAAGCCGTGGAGCTACGTGACCGCCAGTTTCCTGCACGGCGGATGGCTGCACATTATCTTCAACATGTGGTTCCTCTGGCTTGCGGGCACAATTCTCGAAGATCTCTGGGGGCGAATCGTCTACCCGATCTTTTACCTGATGGCGGGCGCGCTGGCGTGGGCCGTGCACGGCGTCGTCTTCCCGCACAGCCTGATTCCGGCGCTCGGCGCGTCGGGCGCGATTGCCGGCCTCATGGGCGCCTTTCTGGCGCGATTCCCGAAAACCAAAATCCGCCTCGGCTGGTGGTTCTTCATCCGTCTGTTCAAATTCAACGTTCCCGCCTACGTCATTTTGCCGCTGTGGCTGACGATTCAGGTTTTCTGGGGGGTGCTCTTCCGTTCAATGGGTGCGGAGGGGGGAATCGCTTACTGGGCGCACATCGGCGGCTTTGCGTTCGGCGCCCTCGGCGCGGTGTTGCTACGCGCTACGGGGATTGAACAATCCGCCGACCGGGCCATCGAAGCGAAAGTCAGCTGGAGCGCCGATCCGCGCATCGTGCGCGCCACGGAAGCCCTGGGCGAAAATAATCCGGCCGGGGCGATCTTCGCGTTGCGCGAGCTCCTGAAGGAGAAACCGGATTCGCTCGACGGTTGGGAGCTCCTGCTCACCGCTCAGCATCAAAAGCACGACATCGAGAGCGAGAAGGAATCTCTCGCTGCCATCATCCGGCTGCGCTGCGCGTCCGGAGATCCGGAAGGCGCATGGCAGAGCTACGTCGAGTACAAGAATCTGGGGGGCACCAAGCTTCCGCGCGGGGTCTGGCTCGAAATTTGCCGCCATCTGGAACACGAGCTTCACTGGGACGTCGCCGCCGAGGAATACGAAAACCTCGCGCACGCGAACGCCGGCGAACGCGCCGGAGTTTCAGCGCTGGTCTCCGCCGGTCGCATCTATGCGGAGCATCTCTTCAAACCCGAACACGCCGAGAAGCTTCTCAAGGAAGCCGCTGCGTCCCCTGCACCACACTCCGATCTCGATCGATCGATCCAGGAAGGGTTAAAGCTGTGCGCAGCAGCTGCCTATAAGCCGGGCGCCTACGGGCGCTAGGCTTCCCGCTCTGCCGTCGGGGATTCCCGGAATCTCAAACCGCTTGGAATGATCCTGCGGGGAACGACGGAAACAGGTCCGGAAGGATTAAATGCGCCAACACCGCGACTCCGTCAGCCAGTCGCGGACCAGGACGAGAGAAATACGCGTTTGCGTCAGCCGCGTAGACGCGACCATTGCGCACCGCAGGCAAATCGCGCGAGCTTTCTGGAAACGGCACCGCCCTACACTCGACGGCAGCGCGCTCGGTATTATATCCACACGGCATGACGACGATCAGCTCCGCCCCCGACTGCGCGATCTGCGCCTCGCTTACCTTGAACGACGGTTCGCGCGAAAGCCCCAGCACGTCCTCACCCCCGGCATGCGCGACCATCTCCGGCACCCAGTGCCCGCCCACGAAATAAGGGTCCAGCCATTCCAGGCATAGCACGCGCGGCCGTGACCTGGCACGCGAGGCAATCGCCGCGATATCGGCCACTCGCCGCGTCAGGGCGCTCGCCAGCGCCTGCGCTTCCTGCTCGTGCCCGGTCGCCTCACCTACTCTGCGCACGTCGTCCCAAACCTCGTCGAGTGAGCGCGGAGTGAGCGCCAGCACTTGCGGCGGCCGGCGGAATCGCGTCAGTGCCGTGGCCAGATCGTCGGGAGAAGCGGCGCAAACGTGGCACAAATCCTGCGTCAGGATCAGGTCGGGCGCAAGCGAGCTCAGCATTTCGGCGTCGACTGCATAGATGCTCTCTCCTCGCTGGATGATTTCCGTGACCTGGCGGTCAATCTCGGCGGGCGGGGCGTGCGGATCGATACGCGTGCGCAGCAACGAAGGCTTTCCTGCCGCCTCGGCGGGAAAATCGCATTCGTGGCTCACGCCGATAATCGAATCGCCCAGGCCGATCGCATAGGCGATCTCCGTAGCCGACGGTAGCAGCGAACAGATGCGCATCTGCCCCCCTATACCACTCGATAAAATGACGCTGCCCGCGCCGGCTCAGGCCGCATCCGCGGCGGCCGATTGCGGCAGGAGATCGGCGAACACAAATCCGTCGCGCTCCACAACTTCTCCGCTGACAACCGGAATCGGCCGCCGAAACATCGGCCCCGCGTGCACGCAGGTGTGAAACTCACCGTTCTCACCGCACGGATCGACGCCCGGCGGCAGCGCGCCAAGCAACTCTCGGTCAAATCGGCGCCCGGCCAATGACCCATCAAGCTTCCGCGGATCGACGCAAGTCAGATGCGCGCCCAGCCCGCTGGCGATCATATCCTCGGCCAGCCGCCGCGTATCTTTTCCCCACAACGGGAAAACGGGCGTCATCCTGCAGCTCGCCAGCTGTTTCTGGCGATACGCGCGAATATCCTCAAGAAATAGATCGCCGAAGACCACCTGATACACGCCTTCGGCCCGCGCTCGCTCCATCGCTTCGCTCATGGCCTGTTCGTACACTTCGTTCGGACACGGCCACGGGATCGGAACCTTCACCAGCGGCAGCCCCGCTTCGGCGGCCTGCATTTCGAGCAGACTCTCGCGAACAGCATGCATCGCTACCCGATGAAACGTGCTGTTCACGGTGGTCAGCAGAGCCACCACCTCCACTTCTCCCGAATGCCTCACCGTGTACAGCGACCAAGCGCTGTCCTTGCCGCTGCTCCAGGCAAGCCACGCTTTCCGACGCTTCGTTGTGGTCGAGTTCCCCATCGCGGCTAATGATACAAGAGATAGTTTTCACGCATCGCGCGGAATTTTTCCAGATCCCGAGCCCAGCCGGAGACGATGTCGGCAGGCGCGTCACCGCGCTGCAGGCGGTCGATCGTTGCTTGCGAGCCGAGAAGTTCGATCGTCTTCTCGACCTGGAATTGGTCGGGGTACATTCGACCGAGCACCGCGGCGATTTCAAGACCCATGCGCATCGAATCGAGTCGGTTGCGGTTTGTGACAAAGATCGACACGCCTTGGCAGGCTTCGCCTTGGTAGATATCGCTCTTAGGCGTGAACCGCGCAGGGGCGAATCTGACTCCCGGGATATGGCGACGGTCGAGCGCCGCTGAGAATTCGTCGCCGTGTATCCAGGGCGCGCCAAGAATTTCAAAGGGGGTATCGGTCCCGCGCCCAACGGAAACGCTTCCGGCCTGTAGGATTTCGAGGCCTGGATACAGGAACGCCTCGTTCAACGTGCGCAGGTTCGGCGAAGGCGGAATCCACGCCAATCCCGTCTGGTCGTACGTCTGATTTCGCCGCCAACCGAGCATCGCCTCCACGTGCAAATCAGCGCCAATCTTGTTTTCGACGTTGAACATCTGCGCCAGCTCGCCCAGGGTCATCCCATACCGGGCCGGCATCGAGAAATAGCCGGTGAACGACGTGCGATCCGAATCGAGCATCGGCCCCTCAATCGCTTCTCCGCCCAGCGGATCGGGTCGGTCGAAGACAAAAAAACGAATGTGATGTTTCCGAGCCGCCTCCATGCAGTACGCCATCGTCGTCACATAGGTGTAGAAGCGCACTCCTGCGTCCTGGATGTCGAACACCAGGACGTCGATAGCGCTCAGCATGTCGTCGGTCGGCCGGCGCGTGTCACCATACAGGCTGCGGATTCGCAGGCCTGTTTTTTCGTCGGTTGAGTCCGCAACGTGTGCATTCGCCAGGCCGTCGATTCCATGCTCCGGGCTGAAAATCGCCACCAGCTTGACGCCCTTGCGCGCGGCCAGCACATCGATCGTCCGGCGCCCGGCGGAATCGACTCCCGTCTGATTGGTAATCAGTCCAACACGATTTCCGGCGAACGGCTCGGCAGGATATCTCTCATAGACATCCACGCCGGTCAGCACGTGGCCTTGGCTGGCCCCGGCTTCGGGCCATTGTGTGCCCGCGGAGACGCGCTGCGACGTCCCCAACGTCGGCAAAATTGCCAGCGCCGCGAGCGCCACAAGCCCTAATTGAGAACGGAAACGATACATCGATCGAGACACTCGATTGTGCCCCACAGAACCGCATGCTATATAAAACTGCGGGATGCAGGCGTCAACGCAAAGAGCCCAAAGCCGATTGTATGCGTAAGTTTGGGCCTTCGACGGCCGCGCTGCTCCTCGCCGCGATATTCTCGCTCATGACGCCATCCGCTCGCTCGCAAAAAAAGGCCGCACAGAAATCGCGCCCGGCCGCCACCGACGCCTGGGTCGAGCAGACTCTCAAGAAAATGACGCTGCGCGAGAAGCTCGGGCAGATGCTCGTGGTCACGTTCTTTGGCGTCTTCGATTCCGCTGAAAGCCCCGAATACAAGGAACTGCTGCATCAGGTCGAGGACAATCACGTCGGTGGGCTCATCATCGTCACCGATCGCGGGCCGCTGGGCCTCGAGCGCAGCCAGGTGTATCCCACCGCTGTGGTCACCAACGAATTGCAGCGCCGCGCGAAGATTCCGCTGATTGTCGGTGCCGATTTCGAAGCCGGAACGGGCATGCGCATCGACGAAGGCACCTCATTCCCCTCCGCAATGGCCATCGCCGCCACGGGCGATCCGAGCCTCGCCTACGAAACGGGGAAATACACGGCGCTCGAAGCGCGCGCCGCCGGCGTACAATGGATTTTCGCACCCGATGCCGACGTCAACAATAATCCGGACAACCCGATCATCAACATCCGCTCCTTCGGAGAGAATCCGGCGAGCGTCGCCGAATATGTGAGCCAGTTTGTTCGCGGCGTGCAGGACCATGGCGCGCTCGCGACCGCCAAGCATTTTCCCGGGCACGGAAACGTCGGCGTCGATTCGCATATTTCGCTGCCCGTCGTTCCCGGCACCCGAGGGGACCTTGAAAAAACCGAACTCGTTCCCTTTCGCGCCGCCATCGCCGCGGGCGTGGGCTCCATCATGCCGGGCCATCTCGCTGTGCCGGCGCTCGAAACGGATCCCGAGCTCCCGGCCACACTGTCGCGCAATATCCTCACGGGCCTGCTGCGCGACGACCTGGAATTTCGCGGTCTCGTGATCACCGACGCGCTCGACATGGGCGGAGTCACTGCGAATTACGCGCCCGGAGAAGCTGCCGTGCGCTCCGTGCAAGCCGGTACCGACGTGCTGCTCATGTCCCCAGCGCCCGATGCCGCCATTGCCGGCCTCGACGAGGCCGTAAAATCCGGCCGCATCACTGAAAAACGAATCGACGAATCGGTACGCCGCATTCTCGCGGCGAAAGCGCACCTCCAGTTGAACAAAAACCGCTATGTGGACGTGGCGAAACTCAACGAGAAATTCGGCCGGCCCGAATACGAAACGGCGGCCCAGGGCATTGCCGACCGCGGCGTCACCCTGCTGCGCGATACACCCTGGCTTCTGCCACTGGACTCGACGAAGCCTCTGCGCGTCCTGCTGATCGCGATCTCGTCCGATCCCGATCCCAATCCCGGCGAATCGATCGAGCCGGAAATCCGGCCGCGGGTCGATTCGCTCAAGGTTTTGCGCGCGGACCCGCAATACGCACCGGTCAGCAACCTCACGCTGCCGCCGCCGGATTCCTATGACGTCGCGATCTGCGCGCTCTTCGTACGCGTGACCGATCGCAAAGGGAGCGTCGGCCTGCCCGACGATCAGCGCGGGTTCGTCAACGAGCTGATCGCCACCAGCAAGCCAACCGTGATCGCATCGTTCGGCAATCCGTACCTGATCGAGCGCTTCCCGAACGCGAAAACGTGGGTCGCCGAGTTTTCAACCAACGACGTGTCGCAGCGCGCCGTAGCTCGCGCCATTTTCGGCCAGACCGCCATTGGCGGCAAAATCCCGGTCAGTGTGCCCGGCTCGGTGCAGCGCGGCGACGGCCTTCCCGTTGCCGCACATTCGATGACGCTCGAACCGGCGCCGGGAGCCATGGTTGAGCAGTTGCGCCCGGCCTACGCATTGCTCGATCGTGCCGCGGCGGACGGCGCTTTTCCCGGCGGTGTCCTCGCGGTTGGCTGGAATGGCCAGCTGGCCGTCCACCCGTTCGGCAAGCTCGAGCTCACGGGCGAGGCCTACGATGTTGACGAAGACTCCATGTACGACGTTGCCTCGCTTACCAAGCCCATCGTGACAACAACCGCCGCAATGTTGCTGGTCCAGCAAGCTCGCCTCGATCTTGATCGCCCGGTCGAAAACTATCTGCCCGGTTTTGCCGCCGCGGCAAAATCCGATCCGGATCCCAGCTGGCGCGCGCGCATCACCCCGCGCATGTTGCTACTGCACGATTCCGGCCTCCCCGACCATCGCGAGTATTTCAAGGACGCCAAGGGCCACGATCGAATCCTCGCGGATGTGCTCGGCGAACCTCTCGCGAGCGAGCCAGGCACGAAAATCGTTTATTCCGACCTCGGCTTCATCCTTCTCGGCGAAATCATCCAGCGCCTGACGGGCGACACGCTCGACGCTTTCGTGAAAGACGAAATTTTCGATGCAATCGGAATGGACCGTTCGATGTTCAATCCGCCGCGCAAGCTGCGCGAAGACATCGCACCGACCGAAAAAGACACGGCCTTTCGCAAGCGGCTCGTCTGGGGCGAAGTGCACGACGAAAACGCCTGGGCCATGGGCGGCGTTGCCGGGCACGCCGGTCTGTTCTCGACCGCCGGCGATATCTCCGCTTTCGCTCAGATGATGCTGAACGGCGGAATCTACGGCCACGAACGCATCCTCGCCCGCGCGACGATCCAGCAGTTCACGGCACACCACACCATCGGCAATTCCACCCGCACGCTGGGCTGGGATGTGCCCGAGGAAGGCTCGTCCTCAGGCCACTATTTTTCGCCGTCAAGCTTCGGGCATTTGGGCTTCACGGGTACCTCGCTTTGGATCGATCCGGAGCGCCGGATGTTCATCATCCTGCTCACGAACCGCGTAAACCCGACCCGCGCCAACGAAAAAATCAAGCAGGTACGGCCGGCAGTGCACGACGCCGTAATGGAGGGCCTGGGGCTCGCTACCGCCCAGCCCGCCGCCGCCCGATAACTCCCTCGGCACACGGCCCGCCGTAATCCCGCAGCTGCCCGCCGCCGCCCCTACCCAGCCGTTATAATCTTGAAGGGTTTGGTGCGCCCTTTGAAACCTCTGAGGACAGAGCAACGCAACCCGCGATCGCGCGGCCTGGACCGGAAGTCGAGCCTCGCGATCGTACGGGCGCTGAACCGGGAGGATGCCAGCGTCGCTCCCGCCGTTCGCAAAGTGCTGCCCGAAATCGCGCGGGCCGTTGACGCCATCGCGAAATCGCTGCGCGCGGGCGGGACGCTATTCTACGTGGGCGCGGGAACCAGCGGCCGGCTGGCGGTACTGGACGCGGCTGAGTGCCCACCGACGTTCGGCACGCCGGCGCGGATGGTCCGGGCAATTATTGCCGGGGGCGAGCGAGCATTACGTCAGGCCGTCGAAGGTGCGGAAGATTCAGCGGTCCATGGCGCCACCGACTTGCGCCGAACAGGGTTGAAGCGCGGCGATGTGGTTGTGGGCGTCGCAGCGAGCGGTGGGACACGCTATGTGCTGGGTGCGCTTGCCTTCGCCCGCCGGCGGGGGGCGGTCACCGTGGGAGTGACGTCGAATCCCCGATCGTCGGTCGCGCGCGGGGCGCGGATTTCCATCGCGCCCGACACGGGACCGGAGGCGATTTCCGGATCGACACGCCTGAAGGCCGGCACGGCGCAGAAGATGGTGCTGAACATGCTTTCGACAGCCGCGATGGTGCGGCTCGGCAGAGTGTATGAGAACTGGATGGTTCACGTGGCGCTGACAAATCAGAAGTTGCGGCGGCGGGGCGCGCGGATACTGGAAGAGGCCGCGGGCGTCACTCCGTCGGCTGCCGAACACGCTTTGCGTCATGCCAGCCACAATCTGCCCGCGGCATTGGTGATGCTGAAAACGGGCGCAGGACTCTCGGACGCCCGCCGGAGCCTCGCGGCTTCCGGCGGCGACGTGAGGCAGGCGCTCGCAGCGGTGCGAAGTCATCTCAACCCCAAAGGCCGGAAATAGGACATGGACCGATTCAAGATACATGGCGGGCGGAGACTCGAAGGCGAAGTCCGGATCAGCGGCGCCAAAAACGCGGCGCTACCGGCCATGGCGGCGTCGCTGCTCACCGCCGATGCCGTACATCTGAAGAATATCCCGCACGTGCGCGACATCATCACCATGGCGAAGCTGCTGGCGCACATGCGCTGTAAAGTCGAAAGCCCGGATATTCCGCCGAGCGAATTCATTATTCGAGCGGAAACCATTTCGCACGCCGAAGCCCCGTACGACCTGGTGAAAACCATGCGTGCCTCGGTGCTGACGCTCGGACCACTGGTCGCGCGATTCGGCTACGCGCGCGTTTCCCTGCCCGGCGGCTGCTCCATCGGCGCGCGGCCAATCGACCTCCACATCCAGGCTCTTGAAAAGCTCGGCGCTTCGATCACCGTCGATCACGGATACGTGGAAGCGAAAGCGGACCGGCTGCGCGGAACGACGTTCCGCTTTCCGAAAATTACGGTCACCGGCACTGAGAACATTCTGACCGCCGCGGTCCTGGCCTCCGGCGAAACCATTCTTGAAAATTGCGCGCTCGAACCCGAGATTCCCGACCTGGCCGAACTGCTGATCAAGATGGGAGCGAAAATCGAAGGTCACGGCACGCCCACGATTCGCGTGCAAGGAGTGGAGAAACTTCACGGCGCGACGCACACGATCATTCCTGACCGCATCGAAGCGGGCACGTTCCTGGTTGCCGGAGCGATCACCGGCGGCGAGCTGCTGCTCAGCCATTGCGAGCCGCATCACCTGGGCGCCATTATCGAGAAAATGAAACAGTGCGGCGTCGAAATCAAGTGCGAAGGCAAGACCGGCCTGCGCGTGCGCGCCGCGAAAAAACTCGTCGCCGCGGACGTCGACACCGAGGAATATCCCGGCTTCGCCACGGACATGCAGGCACAGTTCATGGCGCTTGCCACGCAGGCGCACGGCTCATCCCACATTCGTGAGACGATCTTTGAGAATCGTTACCTGCACGCCAGCGAAATGGTGCGCATGGGCGCCAACATTGCCATCGATGGCAACACCGCCATCGTGACCGGCCCCACGCCGCTGAGCGGCGCACCCGTTACCGCGTCCGATTTGCGTGCAAGTGCCGGGCTGGTTCTGGCCGCTCTGGTCGCCGACAACACCACGATAATCGACCGGGTTTACCACATCGATCGCGGCTACGAACAGATCGAACTCAAGCTCGGCAAACTCGGCGCCCGCATCGAACGCGTCACCGGCCGCGACGAATAATCCCTAGAACCCGAAAACAAAAAAGGGGCGGCGATCTCTCGCCGCCCCTGAACATGTTTGGGTCTTTTCCCGCCGATTCCAGCGAGCGCCAGAGCTACCCGGCCAGGTCTCCCTTGGCCACCTTGTCGCGCTGATCACGCAGCACAGCTTTGCGGCTCAGGCGAATCTTGTTACCTTCAATCGCCAGTACCTTCACCAGCACCTGGTCGCCTTCCTTCAGCTCGTCGCGAACCGCACGGATGCGCGCTTCGGCGATTTCGCTGATGTGGAGCAGGCCATCGGTACCCGGGAAGATCTCGACGAATGCGCCGAACTCCGCAATACGAACCACGGTGCCGAGATAGGTCTTGCCGATCTCGGCGGTCGCCGTGACGTCGCGAATCATTCTGAGCGCATCTTCGGCCGCCTTGCCGTTGCTCGCGAAGACGTGCACCTTGCCGTCGTCCATCACGTCGATCTTCACGCCCGTGGCTTCGACAATCGAGCGGATCTTCTTGCCGCCCGGTCCGATGAGGTCGCGAATTTTGTCCGTGGGAATCGAAAGCATGTGCAGGTGCGGCGCATAGGCGGAAATTTCGGGCTTCCCACTGGAAATCGTCTTCTCCATGATGTCCAGGATTTCAAGCCGCGCCTTCTTTGCCTGAGCCAGCGCTTCGCGCATCATGTTGATGCTGACGCCGCCGACCTTGATATCCATCTGCAACGCGGTGATTCCCTGCCGCGTGCCGGCGACTTTGAAATCCATGTCGCCGTAATGGTCCTCCGCGCCCGCGATGTCGGTGAGGATCGCGTACTTTTCGCCCTCAACCACCAACCCCATCGCGATACCGGCGCAGGGAGCCTTCAGTGGAACGCCGGCGTCCATGAGCGACAAAGAGCCGCCACACACCGTGGCCATCGAGGATGATCCGTTCGACTCCAGGATGTCGGAAACGACGCGCATGGCGTACGGGAAGTCGGCTTCCGTCGGCAACAGGTTCGCAAGCGCACGCTCAGCCAGCGCGCCGTGCCCGATCTCGCGCCGCCCGGCTCCCCGCAGGAATTTCACTTCGCCAACTGAAAACGGCGGGAAGTTGTAATGCAGCATGAAGCGCTTGAACACGTCCTGCTCGAACAACAAATCGAGACGCTGCTTGTCTTCCTTGGTTCCCAACGTCGTCGTCGCCAGAGCCTGCGTTTCACCGCGGGTGAAAAGCGCCGAGCCGTGCACGCGCGGCAGAATTCCGATTTCGCAGCTAATCGGGCGGACTTGATCGAACGCACGGCCATCGGGACGCCGTCGGCGAACCAACATATCATCGCGGAAAATGCGCTCGCGCAGCCGCTCAAACGCGCGGTACGCCAGCTTGTGCTTCTCCTCGTCGTCTTCCGGCACGGCCGCCATGATATCGGCCTTCACCGCATCGACCAGCGCATAGCTCTCAAGCTTCGGATGCTTTTCCGTATCGAGCGCATCACGCAGCCGGTCGGTATATTTCGCGGCGATCTCCTTGTAAAGAGCCTCATCGAAGGCCGGCGGCTTCACTTCGAGCTTCTTGATTCCGACTCGCGCGCCCAGGTCTTTGATCGCTGCGATGATCTTCTTGATCTCGCCATGGCCAAATTGCAGCGCATCGGCAACCGTGTCTTCGGAAACCTCGAGCGCGCCCGATTCGACCATCACGATCGCTTCATTCGTTCCGGCGATGATCAGGTTCATCTGGCTGACTTTTTGTTCAGCGATCGTCGGATTGCAGACAAACTTGCCCTCGAGCATGCCGACGCGCACGCAGGCGATCGGATTGTGGAAAGGAATCTTCGAGACATACAGCGCAGCCGAAGCGGCCGTCACGGCCACGACGTCGGGATCGTTCTCGCTGTCAGCTGAAAGCACCATGGCGATAATCTGCGTCTCGGTAGCCCAGCCCTCGGGAAATAGCGGTCGCAAGGGCCGATCCGTCAGCCGCGAAGTCAAAATCTCGCGCTCGGAGGGACGCCCCTCGCGCTTGAAAAATCCGCCGGGGATTTTTCCGGCAGCGTAGGTGTACTCGCGGTAATCGACGGTCAGCGGAAGAAAATCCTTCTCGGTCGCCTTGTTGTCCATGCAGGCGGTGGCCAACACCACGGAATCCCCATAGCGCGCCACGATCGAGCCGTGTGCCTGTCGCGCCATTTTTCCGGTTTCCAGCATCAGTTTGCGTCCGCCCAGATCCACACTCACTTGTTCAAACATCCAGCACATCCTTCTGTCCCGGATCACCGGGAACGATCGTCAGATACGAGAGCAGCACTCTCGGAAATTCATTGCAGATTGAAGACAGAGAAACGCGCAGCGGGGCGCAACAGCCGGCAGGGTTAGCTTGCAAGGGACCTCGCGCACCGCGACCCTCGCGGCCTGTACGCAGACCGACAGCTCAACATTTTGCGGTGGAGAATCATGCGGCCGGAGCGACCGCTCGAGGAATCCGCGCTATTTACGCAAACTAAGTCGTGCCACAATCTCGCGATACCGATCTGGGTCTCGCCGATTCAGATAGTCCAGCAGCCTGCGGCGCTTGTTGACCATCATGATCAACCCGCGGCGCGAAGCGTGATCTTTTGCGTGGGACTGGAGGTGGGTCGTGAGGTAGTTGATTCTCTCGCTCAGCAGCGCGATCTGCACTTCCGGCGATCCGGTGTCTTTCGTGTGAACCCGGTACATCTCGATTACACCGGCTTTGGCTTCCATCAACTGAACCTCCCTCTGAAACGCCGTGCCCCTGCTCTATGCTCTTCGCTCTTCAACC
>Ga0210391_10001753_pt1 | contig 19356 bp, 21 predicted proteins | sample IncBWC12OmetaG_FD_160573 | JGI IMG/M metagenome (GOLD analysis project Ga0210391, IMG submission 160573) | Forest soil microbial communities from Barre Woods Harvard Forest LTER site, Petersham, Massachusetts, United States - Inc-BW-C-12-O ...
AACGGCACCATGAACTCGGGATCTTCGGGGACTTCGCCCTTCACGCCGTATAGTGACTCGTGTTCGAGGAACATCACGGGATCGATCTGACGAATCGCCGTCTTCAGTAGTCCCTTGGCGTCTGCCGGTGTGGCCGGGATAACGACGCGGAGGCCGGGGCAGTGGAGGAAATATGCTTCGAGGCTCTGGCTGTGCTGCGCGCCCAGCTGATGGCCGCCGCCCTGCGGCGCGCGAATGACTATAGGTACATTAGCATTGCCGCCGAACATGAAATGTATTTTGGCGGCGCTATTGACTATCTGATCCATAGCCAGTAGCCCGAAGTTGATAGTCATCAGTTCGACAATCGGCTTGAGCCCGCCCATCGCAGCGCCGATGCCGGCGCCGACAATAGTCAGCTCGGAGATAGGAGTGTCGCGCACGCGTTTTTCGCCGTAAACGGCGAGCAAGCCGTCGGTGACTTTGAACGCGCCGCCGAAGTAGCCGACCTCCTCGCCCATGATGAAGACGCGCTCGTCGCGGTCGAGCTCCTCACGCAGGGCCTGGTTCAACGCTTCGCGGTAAGTGATTTGCGCCACTACTTATTCTCCGACGCGTAAACGCCCTTGCCGAGTTCGTCCATCGAGGGCTCGGGGCTTTCGTCGGCGAACTTGACCGCGTCATCTATAGTCGCGTTGACCTCGCGCTCGACCCCGTCGAGCTTGGCGTCGGTGGCGCGCTTTTCGGCGAGCAGGCGCCGGTGCAGATTTTTGATCGGGTCGCGCTCCTGCCAGATTCTCTCCTCGCGCTTCGAGCGATACTCGGCCGGATCGGACATCGAATGACCGCGGAAGCGATAGGTGACCGCCTCGATCAACGACGGTCCGTCGCCGTTGCGCGCGCGCGCGACCGCCTCCATCGTAGCGCCGTAAACCTCGAGCACGTCCATCCCGTCCACCCGCACGCCCGGCATCTTGTACGGTTCGGCGAAGCGGTAGAGCTCCTCCTGGCTGATCGCGTTCTGGACCAGCGTGCCCATCCCGTAAAAATTATTTTCGCAAATGAAAACCAGCGGCAGCTTCCACAGCGACGCCATGTTGAGCGTCTCGTGGAAAGCGCCCTGCGGCAGCGCACCGTCGCCGAAGAAGCAGCAGACGACTTCGGGACCTTCGTTATAGCTGACCGCCAGCGCGAGGCCGCAGGCGATTGGCAGACCGCCGCCGACGATCGCGTAGCCGCCCATGAAGCGCAGGTCCTGATCGAACAGATGCATCGAGCCGCCGCGGCCGTGCGAGATGCCTGTGGCCTTGCCGAACAGCTCGGCCATCACGACGCGCGGATCGGCGCCCTTGGCGAGGCAGTGGCCGTGCTCGCGATAGGTCGAGACGACGTAGTCCTTGTCGTAGAGCGCGTAAATCGAGCCGACTGCCACCGCCTCCTCGCCGGCGTAGAGATGGCAGAAGCCGGTGATTTTGCCGCGGCTGTACATCTCGGCGGTCTTCTCTTCGAAGCGCCGGATGAGCGTCATGCGCCGATAGAGATCGAGCAGCTGGCTCTCGTGGAGGGTCAGCAGCGCGTGTTGAGCAGTATGCTTGTCGCGTTCGAGTGCCATGGTGATCGATCAAACTGTAACGCGATCGGAAGTGGGGGTAAACGAGGGTCAAGATTAATGCAGTTGAACCTACGCGTGCTCTTTGTGTTAGAAAATCAAGTCGAGGCAACATGGCGCCGAACAGCAATCGAACGCTAGTTTTGTTGCGTCATCGCTGACCCGGCAACCTTGGGGGTGCAGTTGGTTAGAGGCCGTCTCCGTCGGAACGCTGTCGCGCTGAGCATGATCGGGGCCCTGCTGTGCTGCGATTTTGTCTTCGCAGGCGGGTCCAAGCATCCCTCCGCGAGCTCGCAGGCGATGTGGATCGCCAACTATCCCGGTGAGAACAGTTTCATATCCGAGCTTTCCTCCTCTCAGCTTCAACGTTCGGGAATCCCGCGCGCGTCCCTCAACACTCGACAGTCAAACGTGGGTGGTCTGGGCAAGCTGGCCTTCGACGGCTCGGGAAACCTCTGGGTCCCGTTTTGCGGCACTCCGTCCACTGTTAGCAATGGATTAGTCGCCGCGTTCAGTCCCGAGAGCTTGCATCAATTCGCGGCCGGCAATCGCCGCGTGAAGCCAAAGGCGGAACTGACCGGCGCCAGCTTCAATTGTCCGATCGCGCTGGCGTTCGATCATAGCGGCAATCTCTGGATTGCAAACGCCGGAACGTCCTCCGACAACACGCCGTCAATCGTCCAGTACCCGGCCGCATCGCTCTTCGAGAAGACACCGGCCCCCGCCATCACGTTAACCTTGAATACGTTCCAGGGCCTGCGAAGCCTGGCCTTCGATACCGCCGGCAACCTGTGGGTGTCGGTGCAGAATAACCAGACCGACGGCGTCTATCAGTTCACCCCCGGTCAGTTATCTACCAGCGGAGCGCCGGCCGCCGCGCTCATCTTACAGTCCTCCAGCTTCTATTATCCCGACGACATAGTCTTCGACTCGGCGAACAACATCTGGATCTCCTACCGGGCAGGAAATCTCTCGCCTTCCGGCCTCGGCGGCATTCAAATGTTTGCAGCCGCGAGTCTGACTGGCTCCGGCACGATCGAGCCCGCCGCCGCCGTCACGATTGGCGGCGGACCATGCTCGGTCCTGGCAATTTGCGGTCCCGCGGCTCTGGCTTTCGATCAGGGCGGCAATCTATGGGTTGCGCAAAGCTATACGATTTCTGAATTCACGCCTACCCAACTGGCGACGGGGAATCCTTCCCTGGCCCAGGTGATACTCGCTACAAATCTGGCGAACGGAAAAGGAATCGCCGGCTCGAATTTCGCCGGACCTGCATTTCTCACCTTCGGACCGGCTACAAAATGAAGTACCAAACCACGATTCGAGGCACGATTATATCTGCGGTGGCTCTTGTTACCGCGCTTGCGATACTGCCGCTCTCACGCCCGGCGTTCGCCGCGTCCCACGATTTGCTGACCTACCACGGGGGCGACAGGGGTCTCGGTGCATTCTCTTGCGGGGCGTCGGCCTACGAGACGTGTCCGAGCGACCCGTGCACGTGCATGACCTCTACCGGCTACTCCTCCGGTGAGCTCACCGGCTCGGGTTTCGCCACGCTCGCCATGACCGTCACCGGAAACGATTCGAGCGGATGCCAGCAGTTCAACGCTGCGATGTTCGTAATCGCACCGAAAGACCTCGAGGAGTTGGACTTCAGCGGAATGTCCTGCGACAACCTGCGCACCTTTTCGGGCAACTACACAATCGCAGTCTCCCAGGCAGGAAACACCGGCTCAGGAACTGTTTCCGGCAGGATAACCAAAAGACTGCAATACACACTCACCTTCCAATGACCCGATGACCCGGTCAGAACAAATCGCGCTGGGCTGACGCTGCTACCGGCTGGAATGAGCGGCGGTGAATTGGCGACGGCCCCAGCTTATTGAGCGATTGGATGTGGTCGTTGGTGCAGTAGCCTTTGTGTTGCGCGAAGCCGTAGCCGGGGTAGAGCGCGTCGAGCTCCACCATCATGCGGTCGCGCGTGACCTTGGCAATGATCGAAGCGGCGGCGATGCAGAAACTTTTGCGATCGCCGCCCACGATCCTGGTCTGCGGAAGTTCGAGGCTTGGAATTAGTCGACCGTCCACCAGCACGTGGCCCGGGGTGAGACTCAGGGCCGACAGCGCGCGGCGGCTCGCCGACATGGTGGCCCAGTAGATATTGAGGCGATCGATTTCGTTGACCTCGGCGATACCGACGCCGACGGCGATCGCGCGCTCGCGGATCGGCGTGAAGAGTTCCTCGCGCTGCTCATGCGTCAACTGTTTCGAATCGTGCACGCCGCTGATGAAAGCTTCGGGCGCAAAAACGACCGCGGCTGCGACCACCGGCCCGGCCATCGGGCCGACGCCGGCTTCGTCGACGCCGGCCACCGCGTCGATGCCGAGTTTCCAGAGTCGTCGTTCATAGCGCAGGTCGGGCCGTTTGCTCATCGCGATCTAGGCCATCCGTTTGAGGCGCGCCTTGCGAATCGTTTCGGCCGCATTCTCGGGGTCGGGGATTTCATGGAGGCGGATCGCATAGTCGGAGCTCGCTGCTGACGCGATCGTCACGTCGCCGAGCCCGAACATCCGCTGAAAGACGCGCTGGCCTACTTCGACCGAGCGGATATCCGCCAGTTCCATCTCGCGCCGGCGCGTCGCGACCAGCCCACGCTTTTCAATCAAGCGATCGGAAGTGAGACTCCAGTTGATGGTGCGTGCGCGAACCATCGTGACGATGAAAAACAGCACGCCGATGCCGATCAGCGCGAAGCCGGCCTGCACCGGCTCGAATTTCACGTAGAGCAACCTGCTCCCCGCCGCGATCAAAACTGCGCCGACGAGGAAGCCGTTGGCGTAGTACCAGAGCGAAGGGCGATAAACGGCGAGAGCGTACTCGCGTACTGCCGATGGCTTGGGCGCGAACAGCCGCGTCCCGCATCGCGAACAGAACGCGGCGCCTTGCTGGTTGTCGTTACCGCACTGGGGACATCTCATCGCGCACGCCCGCCTCTGCCACCGCATCGGGAAAGAACAGTAGCCGATGCGATTATGATGATGCGCGGCGCGTCGCGTCAATCGGCGGCGCCGCAACTGGCCGCAATCGGCGGGTCGTGGTAATCGTCGATCATGAAAATCGGATTATTCGGAATCAACAACGGACCGTGTGCCTTTCCCAAGTGCGCCGCCGCCGTCGCGCGCGCCGCCGAAGAGGCGGGATTTGAAAGCGTGTGGACAGGAGAGCATGTGATTCTGCCCGACCCGCAAGCGCCGCCGTCTCCCGTGCCGGCGAACTACCCGATGCTCGATCCGGCGATCGCGCTGGCATTCGTCGCAGCGCATACGACGAAGATCCGGCTCGGGACCGGCATCATTATATTGCCGCAACGAAATCCCGTGGTGCTGGCCAAGGAACTCGCTTCGACCGACGTGCTGTCGAACGGGCGGCTGATTTTCGGTATCGGCGTCGGCTACCTGAAGCCGGAGTTCGACGCGATCGGTGCGCCGTTCGATCACAAGGGCGCGCGCTCGGAGGAATGGCTGGCGGCGATGATCGCGCTGTGGTCGATGCCGCAGCCGGAGTTCAGTGGCAGGTGGGTGAAGTTCAAGGGCGTCAATGCGATGCCGCGGCCGGTGCAGCAGCCGCATCCGGAGATAGTCTTCGGTGGGCATACGAAGGAGGCGTACAGCCGTGCGGCGCGCCTCGCCAAGGGATGGTACGGGTTTGCGCAGGACCTGGACGGAACGGCGAAGTGCGTCGAGGGACTGAAGGCGGCATGCAAGGACGCAGGGCGCCGGTTCGAAGACGTCGAGGTCAGTATCACGCCCAATGCGCGAGTGAAGGTCGATCGCGATACTGCGAAGCGCTACGCCGATTTGGGCGTGAGCAGGCTAATCCTGCTGCAACGAGGCGCGGACGAAGCGGAGCTGCTGAAAGGTGTGCGCGAGGTCGAGCGCGAACTAATCGGCAAGGTGTGAGCGCGTCAACTAGCAGTTAGCACGATACATCGCAGTCAAAGTGAGACGACGAGTGTCTCGGGGCTGCGACGGCGGGCGTTGACGCGTCGCGTTGGCGTCGATCGGCATTTTTCGGTCGCACTGGCAAAATCCCACCGCCTGCGGCATTCATTTTTAATCGCAGGCCGCCTTATTTGACTGACATTTCTGTCCGCATCTCTTCGGCACGCTCATTGCGATACCCCATTCCCGAAGGCCGAGGGCCGCTTGGGTAATCTCAAGAAACGAGGAAGGGGAGTAGCAGATGTTTAAAAGCGACAGCAGTCACGTACTGACGGTGAAGGAACTTTCGGACTATCTGAAGGTTCATCCGTCGACGATATATCGGCAGCTCAAGCGCGGCCGGTTGCCAGCGTTCAAGGTCGGCAGCGATTGGCGGTTCAATATTGAATCGATCGATCGATGGCGTCTCGAGCAGGACGCATTCAAGGAACTGTAGACGACAAAGTTATAGGACGAGCGAGCTGTTAGAACGGCGGATGCGCGTGGCGGGGGGCGACGCGCGCCGACGGCAAAGGGCCGCGGGCCAGGGCCCGCGGGGGGAAAGAGGGGAGTCACGCAGAGGGTGTCCGCAAGGACGCCCGGCGTGGCTAATTTTGGCGCTGCGTCGATGCGTAACGTGCGTCGACGCGCGATGCGCCTCAAGCAGAGGATCGATCGAGGTAAAAGTATGCGGCTTACAGTAGTAGCGGGACTGATCTTTGGACTCTCGATGGCGATACAGTCGCTAGTGGGTGCGCACGCAAGAGCCAAAGCTGGTCACGCGGCGAATGCGGTCCGCGTCCACGTGAAGGAAGTCGCGCCCTGGTACATCGCGCAGCGCAGCTGTGGGAATGTCGCAGGTAGGCGCCGCGATATCGCGGCGACGACGGCGAACAGTTGATTTCATTCTGACCAAAAACTTCTAACAGGGACGAAGTCCCGCATCCTTTGTCTTTAATAATGGGTGCAGGGGTCACCCCTGCCCAAGGAAGCGTGAAACCCACGGCGGGTTTCACATTCAATCAAGTTCTCCCTCCACTCTCTGCGATTGCCTCTGCCGCGTCCGGGCCGCGGTTGATACAATCGCGCCATGAATGACGCTGAATTTATCGAGCGTTCCGATCTTACGCTCAGCAAGGTTGCCAAGTGGCTCGAGGATCTCGATCCCGACGAAGTGGACTACACGACCGCCGACGGGGTCGTAACGATTGAGTTTGCGGGCGGTGCGAAGTTTATTCTGTCGCGGCAATCGCAGATGAAGCAATTGTGGCTGGCGGCCGGCTCTCATGGATTCCATTACAGTTGGGACGCATCGCGCGGGATATGGCTCGACGACAAGGACGGTCACGAATTGTTTCCGCGCCTGGCCGAGACGATATCCGAGCAACTCGGACATCCGGTGGAATCCCTTTAGTCAGCAAGATCTGCGATAAACCTGCGATGAGTTTGGACGCCGACGTAATCGTAATTGGAGCGGGGCCTGCGGGTTGTGCAGCGGCGATCAGACTCGTCGATGCCGGCTACAAAGTGATCGCACTCGAGCGCAAGGAGCGCGAGGACGGCGAGGATATTACGTCGGGCGAGGTGATGGTCGTGCCGACGCAGAATGAATGCGGCCAGTTGGGTCTCAAGTTCGAAGGCGACTGGGTGCTCGACCGTATCACCAGCTTCCGCAATGTCTATCCTGATCTCTCGTGGACGTATCATCCGATTAAGAGTCCCGTCTGTCCCGCGCAGGTGGACCGCGGCGGATTCAACGCAGCGCTGCGACGCCGGCTGGTCGAAGTTGGGGGCAGGCTGATCTGGAATGCGCGCGTCACTGACCTGGAATTTCGCAGCGACGCAGCCGTCGCGATTACCGCCGATCGCACCGAGCATTCGGCGAAGATGCTGATCGACGCGGGCGGCCGTTACGCGCCGTCGCTGCGCGCTTTGAATCTCAAATCCGAGGACCCGGAGTTTTCGCAAATCGGAGTAGCGGTCTTTTTCCAGTCCTTCGACGGCACTCCGCTGAATACGTGGGACCGTCATTTATACGGCGTGCGCGGCGCGATGATCAGCGGCTCACGGATTCGGCCGGGGCTGTATCGATACATCCTCGAAGCGGACCTGGCCGAGAAGCAGAGCGACCGGCTCGGCGCGATCGAATTTTACGAATCTGTGGCTCGGCAGCACGATCGATGGCTCTACGAGCGCGTAATGAGAGAGCCGCGTGTGGGTCGACAATGGTCGATGGCGCCGCTGGGATATCGCGTGAGCGCGGTCGCTCGAGACAGGCTGCTGCTGGTCGGAGACGCGGCGGGATATCTTTCGCCGATAACGGGGCAGGGCAATGAATTCGCGTTGCGGACCGGGCGGCTGGCCGCGACTGCTGCCGATAACGCTCTGCGCGGGGGAGATTTGTCCGCGGGTGCATTCGCGCCATACGTCGAGGGGCGCAGGTACGAGGTCGACCGACAGGTCGATTACGTCAGGGCGCAGCTACGAGTCCTGCGCAACCGCGACGCGCTGCTGCGAGCGTCGCGCGACGACGAGTATCGTGCATCGATATTCGGTCCATACGGCATTCCCGCGACCGAGCGCGGCTCGCTGGCGTGACCCTCGGAGATCGGGCCGCTCCTTCTTTTTGTCTGGTGCCCCTTCTCGATCAGTAAGAAGTTCAGCCTCTCATCCACAGCTCTATCCACAGGGGTTGCATTTCGGGGCGAACTGGCTAAAATGCCGTTAGCACTCAGACGTTGCGAGTGCCAATTGACTAATCACGGTCAGTAATTAACTTTCCGAAGGCTGGAATCGTCCAGTACAAACCCACTTTTCGTGAGCCAAGGAGGCTGCTGTTTCCCTATGAAAATCAAACCGCTGGGGGATCGAATTCTCGTCAAGCGCATCAAGGAAGAAGAGCGGACCAAGGGTGGAATCATCATCCCGGACACCGCCAAGGAAAAGCCCCAGGAGGGCAAGATTGTCGCCGTCGGCAAGGGCAAATATGGCGACGACGGCAAGCTTATCCCCATCGAGGTGAAGGCTGGGGACAAGATTCTGTTCGGCAAATACTCGGGCAGCGAGTTCAAGCATGAGGGCGAAGACCTGCTGATCCTGCGCGAGGACGACATCCTCGGAATCATCGAGTAAGCACTGCGCTACTCGCGAATATCCCGATCGAAATCACTTAAAAGATCGAAAACCAGGAGAGGCAAAACATGCCCGCAAAGATAGTTCGTTTCGGACAAGAATCGCGCGAGAAGATCCTTAAGGGGGTCAATGTTCTCGCCGATGCCGTCACAGTGACGCTCGGCCCCAAAGGCCGCAACGTGGTGTTGGAGAAGAGCTTCGGCGCTCCGACGGTGACCAAGGACGGTGTAACGGTAGCCAAGGAAATCGAGCTCGAAGACAAGTTCGAGAATATGGGCGCGCAGATGGTCAAAGAGGTCGCGTCGAAGACCTCCGACGTCGCCGGCGACGGGACGACCACGGCCACCGTGCTCGCACGGCAGATCTTTACCGAGGGCATCAAGATGGTGGCCGCCGGGCACGATCCGATGTCGCTGAAGCGCGGAATCAATCGCGCAGTTGAGGCGATTACCGGCGAGCTCAAGAACCTGTCCAAGCCGACCAAGGATCGCAAAGAGATCGCGCAGGTCGGGACCATCTCGGCCAACAACGACTCCACTATCGGCGACATTATTGCCGAGGCGATGGAGAAGGTCGGCAAGGAAGGCGTCATCACGGTGGAAGAGGCGCGCGGGCTGGAGACGCAGCTCGAAGTGGTCGAGGGCATGCAGTTCGACCGCGGCTACCTGTCGCCGTACTTCGTGACCGATCCGGAGCGGATGGAAGCGAAGCTGGACGACGTGTTCATCCTGATTCACGAGAAGAAGATCTCCTCGATGAAGGACCTGCTGCCGATTCTCGAGACTATTGCCAAGACCGGCAAACCGTTCCTGATTATCGCCGAGGATATCGAAGGCGAGGCGCTGGCGACCCTGGTCGTGAACAAGATTCGCGGCACGCTGTCGTGTGTCGCGGTCAAGGCGCCGGGCTTCGGCGATCGGCGCAAGGCGATGCTCGAGGATATCGCGATCCTCACCGGCGGCCGCGCGATTTCCGAGGAGCTCGGACTCAAGCTCGAGAACATCACTCTGACTGACCTCGGCCGCGCCAAGCGGCTGGTGGTGGACAAGGACAACTGCACCATTATCGATGGCGCCGGCAAGAAGGCCGACATCGAGGGTCGTATCAAGCAGATTCGCGCCCAGATCGAGGAGACCACCTCGGACTATGATCGCGAGAAGCTGCAGGAGCGGCTGGCGAAGCTGGTCGGCGGCGTCGCGGTGATTCGCGTCGGCGCGGCGACCGAAGTCGAGATGAAAGAGAAGAAGGCACGCGTCGAAGATGCGCTTCATGCAACCCGCGCCGCGGTCGAAGAGGGCGTGGTGCCTGGCGGCGGCGTCGCGCTGATTCGCGCGTCGAGCGTGCTCGACAACATGCGCGCCAGCGAAGCCGAGAAGGTCGGAATCGCGATCATCAAGAAGGCGATCGAAGGACCGGCGTGGTGGATCGCATCGAACGCCGGTTGGGAAGGCTCGGTCGTCGTCGACAAGATCAAGAACAACAAGGGGCCGTTCGGATTCAACGCGGCCAGCGAGGAGTTCGAGGATCTGATGAAGGCTGGAATCATCGACCCGACCAAAGTCGTTCGCAGCGCGCTGCAGAATGCGGCGTCGGTCGCGAGCCTGCTGCTCACCACTGAGTGCATGGTAGCCGAGAAGCCTGACGAGAAGGGCGCAGGTGCGGGCGGCGGAATGCCGGGCGGAATGCCTCCGGGCGGCATGATGTAGTTTCGAAAGAAGAACAGTACTGACTGAAGCAGCGGCGGAGACCATCGAGGTTTCCGCCGCTGTCGTTTTGCGCGGCGCACGCTCTGCGAGCGGCTGCGCGATGCTGACGCCCGGTGGACAGATTGTCACCTCGATGCAACAAATCACGCGCGTGCAACGAAGATCGTGAATTCCGATCACAAGACAGCGGATCGGACGCCGACGAAATAGCCAACTAACAGGCCTTGAATCGCGCATTGATACGCTGTTTGCGAAACGCGCAGTTGCCTGCGAAGCGGACATTCCTTGGCCCCGCCCTTGCTAAATGTGAATAACGAACGGGTCGCCGCTGTGAACGCCTTGGGGACTGGGCTGGCGCAGTGCTCGTCCAAGGAGGAACTGCTTAGATGGCAGTGCGAGTGCTCATTGCGGACAGCTCGGGGATTGCGCGCGACATTATGCGCAACCATCTTGAGTGCGGTGGATGCCAGGTGGTGGCGGAAACCGAAACGGTTGCGCAAACGATCGACTTGTTTCGCACGACGCGTCCTGACGTGATCACGCTCGACATAGCTCTCAAGAGTGAGAGGGGGACCGATGCGTTGTCACTGTTCAGGACGATTCGGAGCGAATCGCCTAAGACCTCGATCGTAATTGTCAGCGCGTCTCAATCGCCCGACGACGGGCGAATCTACCTGCGCGAGGGCGCGCTCGAGTGCGTCGTGGAGCCGTTCGACAGTTTTGGGCTGGAACGGATGTGGAAGAAGCTGTCGGACATCTATCCCCAGCTCAAGCGCCGCGACGAGGCCGCGTCCGGCCGGTGATCTAAAAGCTGCGCGCTAGCTGAAGCGCGAAAGACCCTACCCGACCATCAGACGTTCGATTAAGAGGGGCTGGCCGGGGACGCAATTGACCCACAGCACCCAGCCGGAATTCTCGCTCGAATAGAGCGGAGCGGGAGTGCCGCAGTAGAAGGCGCGGGTCGCGCCTTGCGATACGTCGCTCAGCACGTGGACGTGGCCGAGCGCCACGTAGTCGTAGTGCGAGCGCTCGATATCCGCGGGCGTGATCGGCGACGAGCGCTCGATCTCCCCCTCCTCCATGAAGAACCCGTGCGCCAGCGCGATGTTCCACAGGCCGTCTGCCGGTTCGGGCACGCCGCTCATCGGGCGGTAGTCGGGGGTGTGCTCGACCAGCGCGCGGCCCCATACGCGAGCCGCCAGGTTGGGAAAATCTATCGACCTGCCCTCGGGTTCGAGGATCAGGTGCAGGTTTGAGGGGAGCGCGCCGGGCGCGAGGCCGGCGTAAATCGATCGCTCGTCATGAGCGTCGTGGTTGCCGGGGATCATGACGACCGGCATCTGCGCCCGCGCGATGGTTCCGAAGGCGAAGGCGAGGCCTTCTTCAGTGACGCGGGCCGAATCGAACAGGTCGCCGACTATCAGCAGCATGTCGGCGTTGCGGTCGTTGGCGATGTCGATGACGCGGCCGAACGCGCGCCGAACTTTGTCGCGCAACTCTACGCCGCGCTCGCCTGACCCGAAGGTGTCGGTCTCGAGATGGACGTCGGAAGTATGGACGATGCTGAGCGGTCGATGCGGCGGCTTAAGCGGCAAAATTGCGTCCTTCGGTGCGCGTTCCTGTCGATGGTAACATGCTGTAAAGTCAGACTTACTAGAGTTCACGCACGCATTCCATCAGAAAGCATTAGAGCTGAGGGGTTACCACTTGATCGTCATAATGAAAGCGCACGCCACTGAAGCGGAGATCCAGGCCGTGGCCCGGATGGTCGAGGACCTCGACTACAACGCGCACATCATCCGCGGTGTCGAGCGCACTGTTGTCGCGTGCGTGGGCGATGAGCGCGGCGAGAAGCATCAGCTGACGCATCTGGAGTCGGTAGCCGGGGTCGAACGCGTGATGCCGGTAGTGAGATCGTTCAAGCTGTCGTCGCGCGAGGTGCGGCCCGAGGGCTCCATAGTCAAAGTCGGCAAGATGGAAATTGGCGGCAACCGGCTGGCGATTATCGCAGGGCCGTGCGCGATCGAGAGCGAGGAGCAGGTCGAAGCCGCCGCTGACGCGGTCAAAGCTGCCGGCGCTCATGCTCTTCGCGGCGGGGCGTTCAAGCCGCGCACGTCGCCGTACTCGTTCCAGGGCATGGAGGACGAGGGGCTGGTATTGCTCGAGCATGCGGGCCGGCGCGTCGGCTTGCCGGTGGTGACGGAGATCATGGATCCGCACGATATCGATATGGTCGTCGAGCATTCCGACATGCTGCAGGTCGGCGCGCGCAATGCGCAGAACTTCTCGCTGCTGCGCCGGCTCGGGCGAATCAAGAAGCCGGTGCTGCTCAAGCGCGGCATGTCGATGAAGCTCGAAGAATTCATGATGGCGGCGGAGTACATCCTGTCGGAAGGCAATCCCAACGTCGTGCTGTGCGAGCGCGGGATTCGCACGTTCGAGACGGCGACGCGCAACACGCTCGATCTGAACGCGGTTCCGCTGCTGAAGGAATGGACGCATCTGCCGGTGCTGGTCGATCCGAGTCACGGCACTGGAATCTATAAGATGGTGGCGCCGATGGCTCTGGCTGCCATTGCGGCGGGTGCGGACGGCCTGCTGATCGAGGTGCACCCGAAGCCCGACAGCGCGTTGTCCGACGGTCCGCAGCAATTGAAGCCGTCGCGCTTTGCCAACCTGATGAAGACGCTGAAGCCACTGGCCGAAGCGGTGGGCAGAACGGTGTAAGGTTCGTCGCGAAGGAGTACGCGCGGATGGATCGGAAAATCAGCCTGTTTGACGCGATCCGCACAATGCGCGCGATGCGCCGGCTGAAGCCGGATCCGGTGCCCGACGAACTCATACGTGAAATCCTCGAAGCCGCTGTCTGCGCGCCAAGCGGCGGCGATAGGCAGCACTGGCGCTTCATCGTGGTGAAGGATCCCGCGATCAAGAGGCAGCTTCAGATCAAATATCAGCGAGCTTTTGAGGATCTCAAAGCGCGCTTTCATGCGGCGCCGCCCCCTCCCGGCAAAACCGAGGCGCAAAAGAATCGCATGCTGGCCGCGCGGGACCACCTGACCGAACACTTCCACGAGGCGCCGGTGCTCATCGTATGCTGCCTCGACGGCGATTCGGGAAGTGGAGTTGGGGCAGGAGCGTCGATTTACCCGGCCGTGCAGAACATGCTGCTCGCGGCGCGCGCCCTGGGATTGGGCGCGACGCTGACGAACCGCCATCTGCTCTATGAGAAAGAGGTCGACGAGATCCTGGGATTGCCGAAAGAGGCGCACACTTTCGCGATCATCCCGATAGGTTATCCGCTGGGGAAGTTCGGACCGGTCTCGCGCGCTCCGGTCGACGAAGTCACTTACCTCGACCGCTGGGGCCGCAAATTTGAGTAGGCTGAACCCGGTTGCGCTCGTTCTTCGCCGGCGGTAGTTGGGAATCTGTGGTCACTGGAAGTCCGAAGTAACTTTCTCAAAAAGGAGAAATCGTCATGGCAGTCAAAGCAGTTCCGGACGGGTACCATACCGTTACTCCGTTCATAAACGTGAAAGGCGTCGCGAAGATGATCGACTTTCTGAAGGCGGCGCTTGGCGCTGAGGAGGTCATGCGGATGGCCGGGCCGGGCGGCATGGTGATGCATGCCGAGGTGAGCATCGGAAATTCGCGATTGATGCTGGGCGAGGTGATGCCGCCGAACGAGCCATCATCGAGTTACTTTTACCTGTACGTCAACGACGCCGACGCGATGTACAAACGGGCGCTTGGCGCGGGGGCGAGCTCGGTGTCGCAGCCGACCGATCAGTTCTGGGGCGATCGCATGGCGACGGTCAAGGACTCGTTTGGAAATACCTGGTCGCTGGCTACGCACAAGTCGGATCCGACTCCTGAAGAGATGGAAAAACGGATGAAGGCCGCGATGAACCAATAGGTTGAAGACGCGAGGGATCCTGCGCATAGGGGGGTCCCTCGCGCAGCATCAAGCGCACTTGTCTCAAGCGTCAGAGGGAAAATAATGAATGGTGGGATTGAGAGAACTTGCAGGGACAGCCAAACTTGAGCGACTCGCACGGAACTCCCGACGTTGCCGCGTATCTGGCTGCGATTGTCGCATCGTCGGATGACGTAATCGTCAGCAAAACGCTCGACGGCGTAATCACATCGTGGAATCCCGGCGCCGAGCGAGTCCTTGGCTACAGCGCGGCTGAGGCCGTGGGCAAGCACATCAAGATGATCATCCCGCCTGAGCGATGGGCCGAAGAAGACGACGTTTTGGCCCGAATCCGGCGCGGCGAAAGAGTCGACCATTTCGAAACCGTGCGACGCGCCAAAGATGGGCGCTTGCTGAATATCTCGCTCACCGTCTCGCCGATTAAGGATCAGGACGGCAATATCGTCGGGGCGTCCAAGGTCGCGCGCGACATAACGGAACGCAAGGAGGCCGAACGGGAATTCGGACGCCTGCTGTTGCGGGAGAAAGAATCTCGCGCGCAGGCTGAAGAGGCCAATCGTCTCAAGGACGAGTTCCTGGCGGTGGTCTCGCACGAGCTGCGCACGCCGCTGAATGCGATCGTGGGGTGGGCGTCGTTGCTACGAATGCGCAACCTCGATGATCAGACGATGCGCGCGATCGAGACGATCCAGCGGAATGCGCAGACGCAGAATCAGCTCATCGGCGATCTGCTCGACGTATCGCGGATCGTCTCGGGCCAGCTCCGGCTCAATATCCGGCCGTTCGAACTCATCTCGGTGGTAAATGCGGCGATCGAGGTGATCCAGCCGAGCGCCGACGCGAAATCTATTCGGGTACAGACTGAGCTAGACCCCGCGGCGGAGCCAGTAGTCGGAGACCCGGACAGGTTGCAGCAGATTTTCTGGAACCTGCTGTCCAATGCGGTCAAGTTCACGCCGATCCAGGGGGAGATTCGAATCCGGCTCCGTCGAAACAAATCCCACGTCGAATTTGTCGTCTCCGACACGGGCAGGGGAATTGAGCCGAAAGTGCTGCCTTACGTCTTCGACCGCTTTCGCCAAGCTGATAGCAGCACGACTCGCGAACACGGCGGCTTGGGCCTGGGTCTGGCTATTGTGCGTCACCTGGTCGAGCTGCACGGGGGCACGGTGCTTGCTCGCAGCGAAGGAGAGGGCAAGGGCGCGGAATTTATAGTGCAGTTGCCGATATCAGCGGCGGTCCAATCGGCGCAGCCCCGCGATGGAGTCCGACTTCTTCCCAGTGCCATCGCAAGCACGCCTGGCGCTATGCCGTCGCTGGCCGGTTTGCGGGTCCTGTTGGTGGATGATGAAGCGGATGCGAGGGAGATGGTCGCGGCTATTCTCATCGAAGCCGGCGCCGAAGTCATCACTGCGAGTGCGGCGCGACAGGCCTTCGAGTTGATCACGCAGACGAAACCCGACGCATTAATTTCGGATATCGGCATGCCCGGAGAGGACGGCTACGAGCTCATCCGCAAGGTCCGGACGCTTTCGGCGGAGCACGGCGGCCAGGTTCCCGCGATCGCGCTGACCGCGTATGCGCGCACGCAGGATCGTCTCAAGGTTCTTTCGGCCGGTTACCAGATGCATGTGCCGAAGCCGGTGGAACCGGTCGAGCTCGCGACCGTCGTCGCCAGCCTGACGAAGAGGTTATGAATCTTTCCAGCCGCTGCGGTTCACAGCGGCTTGTGCCAGAACTCCATGGCGACGCGTTCGGCGCCGACGAGGACGCGGTCGAAGCCGACTTTGCGGTAGAGGCCGCGGGCGACGCGATTGTCCTCGCGCACTTCTAGCGTGATGCGGCAGCAGTTGAGATCGCGCGCTTTGAGCTCGATTCGATCGAGCAGCATCGCGCCGATGCCGGTGCCGCGCACGGCCGCATCGACGAAGATGTCGTGGATATTGAGCAGCGGGCGCGCGAGGAAAGTCGAAAATCCGAGGAAGCAGATCGCGAAGCCGACTGGTGCGCCGGCGTGATACGCGAGCAATACGTAGCAGGCCGGATGAGCGCGCAGGCCCGGCACCAGGTCGCGCTTGACCTGCGCCGACGGCAGCACTCCCCCTTCCATCGGATCGAGCATGTAGGCTTCGAGCATCGTGAGGAGCGCGTGCTGATGCTCAGCGCGCGAGAGATCGGCGTCTACGATGCTGATGTTGTCCGCGCGCTTAGCCGTCATTGGACTTTGGTGCCGTCCTTGTAGACCTCTTCCCAGTTTTTGAAACCGTTGGGGTCCCATCGCTTCCACACACCGTCCTGCTTGCCGTTTTTGTACATGCCCATCGCGGCGATTTTGCCGTCGGTGTACCAGCCGACGTGCTGGCCGTCCTGCACGCCGTCCTTGTAGTGATCGACCGAGGCCTTCTGGCCGTTGTCGTACCACATGGTCCATTCCCCGCTCTGTTTGCCGTCGTGATATTCGCCCTGGAGCATTTTCGAATTGTCTTCGCGATAGATCAGGTACGGTCCTTCTTTGACGTCCTGGCCGTCTACCGGTTTCACGCAAGAAATCTCGGAGCCGTTGGGCGGGCCCTGGCCGAGTTGCTTAGTGCCAGGGGGACAGAGCGGCGCGGCTTTGCAGGCGGCGAGCGTTGTCGCGAGCATGAATGCGACGATTTTGGGTTTCAACGAAAATCGAGAAAGGGGCATATGGTACCGGTTGTGGTGCTTTGAGGAGGATGCCACCCGCCCTATGGAATAGCACGTCGCAGGCGGAATTGGGCACGTGGAAGAGTTCATCTCCTGAAAGATCGGCTGCGCGAGCGGGCGTTGCTTGTCAAGTTTGCAACAAAGCGATGTTGGTGGAAATGTGGGGTCAGGATCGAGAAATCGAAATTGCGGTCACAAGGAGAAAGACTATGGCAAGCAAATCCGCAACTCGAGTGAGAGAAATCACGGATACGCCGACCGATCTCGCCGGCGATGCGGTGGTCGAGATCTCGGGCGCACTTCGGGAATTGCTGGCGGACGTGTTCGCGCTCTATCTGAAGACGAAGAACTTCCACTGGCATATGAGCGGGCGTCATTTTCGCGACTACCATCTGCTCCTGGACGAGCACGGCGAACAAATCTTCGCGATGACTGACGATATCGCGGAGCGCGCGCGCAAAATCGGCGGCACGACGCTCCGATCGATCAGCGACGTCAGCAAGCATCAGCGGCTGAAGGACAACAACGCAGAATTTGTCGAGCCGCTTGATATGCTGAGCGAGCTGCGCGCGGACAACCTGAATCTAACGCGCAGCATGCGGGCGACGCATGAGGTTTGCGAGAAGTATAACGACGTCGCAACGGCCAGCCTGATCGAGGTCTGGATCGATCAGACTGAACGGCGGACGTGGTTCCTGTCGGAGATCGTCGCGGAGAAGTAGCAGCAGCGCTCGCGGCCTCCGGCGACAGAATCGGCAAAGGTCTCCTCACTGGAGAGGAGACCTTTGCTTTTGGTGGCTAATTCGATCCGGTCGAGCCTAGCAGGTTGCCGCCGAGAGTCGCGTTGCCGACTGAGACGTCGCCGATCACGTTGATCAGCGCGGGCTTGCCGGATTTGAACGCGCGCTCGAGCGCGGGTTTTATCTGCTCGTTGGTTTCGACCTGCTCGCCGTGGCATCCCATCTCGGCAAAGATTTTGTCGTAGCGGATGTTCGGCAGCATGTTGAACGGATCGGTGCGGCCCTTCAGACCCGGCATCTGATCGAAGTTCGGGCCCCATGAGCTGTTGTTCCACAACACCGTGATGACCGGCAGCTTGTAGCGCGCCGCCGTCTCCATGTCCCATCCGCCGATTCCCAATCCGCCATCGCCGCTGATGACGACAACTTGCTGGCCCGGACGCGCGAGCTGCGCGCCGATGCCCATACCGACGCCGTGGCCGACGGGCGCGAGCGGGCCGGCGTCAACCACCTGCCCCATGAAGCGGCAAGTGAACGCGCGGCTCATCCATCCGGAGAGCGTGAAGCTGTCGATGACGGTGGTCGCGTTTTTGTCGAGCACGGTGATGAGATCTTCGCACAGGCGCGCCGGATGAATCGGCTGATTCTTGGCGACCTTGGCGTTCTGCTCTTTGATCGTATTGTCGAAGCGCTGGCGCGTCTCCCAGACCTGCTTGACCCACGGCGAGGTTTTGTTCTTCGAGAAGTCGAGCTTGAGCTCCTTGATGCGCTTGATCATCTGCTGCAGCACGATCTTCGGGTCGCCGACCATCGGCAGGTCCGCGTTGACCTGCCATCCGATTCGAGTCGCCGTCGGATCGATCTGGATGTACTTGGCCTTGTCGGTCCACGTCGGTGGCTGTCCGAAATGCTCGCCGCTCCAGAAGCGGAATCCGATTGCGAGGACGACATCGGCGCCACCTGTGAACGGCTTCTTGAACGCGCCGCGAATCGCGAGCGGATGTTCCTCGGACACAACACCCTGGCCGGCGCGACGCGCGTAAATCGGGATGTTGGTCAGCTCGACGAACTCTCGCATCTCGGGGCCGGCCTGCGACCAGAACACTCCGTCGCCGCATGCGATGACCGGCTTCTCGGCCGCCACCAGCATCTCGAGTGCGCGATCGACCTTGGCGGGTTCGGCGGCCGAGCGGACGTCGTCGATGGTAAATTCGCGCGCGCCCTTGCGCTGCCCCGCGTCTTCTTCGTGGTGATAGAGAATGTTCTGCGGAATCTCGAACAGCGCGACGCCCTGCGGCGGCGAGATGGCCTCGCGGAAGGCGGAGCGCAGATCGAACTGAATCGTGGACCAGTCGGTCACGCGCTTGGTGAACTTGGAAAAGCTGGCGACGACTTCGGAGCCGTAGGCCTCCTGGAACGAGCCGAGATGATCCTCGGTGTTGGGATGCTGACCCGAGATACAGACGACGGCGCTGTTGGTCAGTCCCGCGACGCATAGGCCGGTGACGGCGTTGGTGAGACCGCATCCTGCCGTGACCATGCACACACCCACTTCGCCCGACGTGCGCGCGTACGCGTCGGCGG
>Ga0210391_10001754_pt1 | contig 19355 bp, 15 predicted proteins | sample IncBWC12OmetaG_FD_160573 | JGI IMG/M metagenome (GOLD analysis project Ga0210391, IMG submission 160573) | Forest soil microbial communities from Barre Woods Harvard Forest LTER site, Petersham, Massachusetts, United States - Inc-BW-C-12-O ...
AAAGCCGGCTGCTGGCGTCGGAGACGTGCAGAATCAGCGATGCCCGCTGCACTTCCTCGAGCGTGGCGCGAAAAGCCGAGACCAGCGTATGGGGAAGGTTGCGGATGAATCCTACCGTATCGGATAGCAACACCTTTCGCTTCGACGGCAGAGTTACCGCTCGAATGGTCGGATCCAGCGTTGCAAACATCTTTGGCGATGAGAGTACTCCCGCCTGGGTAAGCGCGTTGAAAAGCGTCGACTTGCCCGCATTCGTGTAGCCGACCAGCGCGACGGTCGCGACCGGCGCCGATTCCCGCCGCTGCCGCTGCTGTGCACGGATGCGGCGCACGTTTTCCAGTTGCTGCTCGACGTGCCGGATGCGACGGTAAATCTTCCGGCGGTCGGTTTCAAGCTGAGTTTCTCCGGGACCACGTGTGCCGATGCCGCCCCCAAGTTGCGACATTTCTATGCCGCGTCCGCCCAGGCGGGGCAGCATGTAGTGCAACTGCGCCAACTCCACCTGCAGCTGGCCCTCGCGAGTGCGGGCGTGGCGGGCAAAAATATCGAGGATGAGCTGGGTACGGTCGATCACTCGTCGCTCAACAATTTTCTCAATGTTGCGCTGCTGCGACGGGCTGAGGTCGTGATCGAACAGAAGAAGGTCGGCGTCGACCGAAGCAGCTGCTCCCGCAACTTCTTCAAGCTTGCCCGCACCGATTAAAGTTGCCGGATCGAAGCGGTCGCGGCGCTGCAGGATTTCTCCGACAATCTTCGCGCCCGCACTGGCCGCGAGAGTGCGAAGCTCCGCGAGAGATTCTTCGGCATCGAACTCCGGGATGATTGGCTTGGTCGAGGATTTGATGGATGGAGCGGGCAAGCCAACTCCGGTCTCCGCTGCGTCGGGGGATTTAGAAGAAGCCGCATCGCGAGCCGCTTGAGCTTGCGCGGTCACCGTGCCGGACGCTTTGCGAGAACGCGAGCGAACGTCAAGACCCACCAAGAACGCTCGCTCCTGCTCGTTGCGGGTCGACCGCCGGTCGTCGTCCGGAATGCCGAGCGGCGCCACGCGGGTCTTCTTAGGATGAGAACTGCGCAAGCCGGAATGCCTTACCCTTCAGTTCCGGAAGCGCTGGCCGCCGAAACCGCAGCTGAAGCGGCTGGTGCAGCCGCTCCCGCCACCTTGGATTCAGGCTGCGGCAAGTGAGCACCATGCGGAACGCTCCGGCCCATCACAACCGTCGAGATGGCGTGCTTGAAGATCAATTGTTCCTGACCGTTCGCCTCCAGGACCACGGAGTACTTGTCGAAGGAACGGATTCGGCCCGTCAATTTCACTCCGCTTAACAGATAAATGGTAATGTTCAATCTCTCTTTGCGGGCCGTGTTCAAGAAAGAATCCTGTATGTTCTGCGCCGGCTTGCTGTTTTCCATAGCCGATCTCCTTCTCGTTCTCTCAGCTTGCGAACAACTCAACCTGCAGCATGTCCTTCGCGGCCCTCCGCGACAGGAACCTGGGGGGATAAGCCTGCCTGGCGCAAACTCGGTAAAGAAAGCGACATCGGCAGGTAGCTGCGAGTACGATACGGTGTCCCCCTCGGCTTTTCAACCGCGAAATGGAAAATCCGGTCTTTCGATTATTCGGCCGCGCGACCTCCACTTTTATGCTTGTGTACAATCCCGGCGTAGGCAATTCTTCCCATTTTGTGGAGGCATCATGGCAAGCGCTTTGGCTCTGTTTTCGACGTCTCTTCTTTACGTTCATCTTCCTGCAATGTTTTTTGGGCCGGAAATCCACATCCCCACCGACTGCAACACCAACTTTTTGATTTTGATTCGGTGGATTCATTTCCTGGCGGGAATTACCTGGATCGGGCTGCTGTATTTCTTCAATTTGGTTAATGTTCCGCTGATGAAAGAGCTTGATGCCCAGACGAAGGGCAGAGTCATGCCTCCACTCATGTTGCGGGCGCTGTGGTGGTTTCGCATCTCGGCGGCCGTAACCGTGCTGATGGGGCTCATCTATTGGGGCAGCATCGTGGCCGCGGATGCGCACAACGCCCAGCTTCAGGGATTCGCCAGCGCTTCCTCTGGAACCGCAATGGCGAGCTTTTTTGTAATTTGGACGATCGTCTGGGGCGTTCTTTACGGGTGCGTCGTTCCTGGCAAAGGCATTTTTGATAAAGGAGCATTCATTGGCATGGTCTACGCGGTCGTGGTGGTAATTGCGTCCTGGTTGTTCCTGAGCCTGAATAATCACGGATGGGAGAGCAATCGTCTGCTCGCCATCGGAATCGGAGGCGGAATCGGATGGGTCATGCTGCTGAATGTCTGGGGAGTGATTTGGCGCATCCAGAAGCGGCTGATTCAATGGACGCGCGATAATGCCGCTAACGGAACTCCCATGCCGGAAAAGGCCAAAGCTATGGCGCGGCAGGCGTTTCTCGTCTCGCGTGCAAATGCCTTCTTATCCGTGCCGCTATTGTTCTTTATGGGAGCGGCGAGCCATTACCCAATGTTCGGGAAATAGCAATCGCAGATCCTGGCCACCGCACAGGAACAAGCCCTGCCAAGGTAATTAAAAAGCTGAGGAGCGTCTGTTCGACGCTCCTCGGGTGGTATTTGGTCGGATTGTGGAGCGACTAGAAGTAAATCTTAGCGCCGAGTTGAACTACCCGGCCCGCGCCGTTCGTTGTGATTTGCTGAGTACTCAGGACCTCACCGAAGGGAAATCCTGGCCCAACAATGTCAAAGGGAGCGGCGAAGTTCGCGTGGTTGAAGGTATCGAACGTCTCCATACGCAATTCGAGAGACTTCGACTCGGTGAACTTTACCGCCTTCTCAAGGGCCATGTCCCAGAAATTCAATCCCGGGCCATAGAAGGGGTTGCGGTCAGCTGTGCCCATTACCCCGTTCGCCGGAACGGCGAAGGATGCCGGGTTCAACCAAGCGTTCGGCGTGCCACCCAGGGTGCTGGTCCTTGGGTTCTGACCCGCCTGCAGGGGCGTCGAGGTGCGATCGACGAAACTCGGCGACGCGTAGAAGTTGGTCCCCGAGGCTGTCGTGAGATCGGTTCCCGATACCTCGAAAACGTTGACGGGGAAGCCGTGCTGGAACGTACCGATCCCTGTAAGCGTCCACCCGTCTGTCAGCATTCGCAAACGATGGCCAGCTAATTGATAGAACGGCAGAGTGTAAGTGTAGTTCACGACGAGGCGTTGAGGTGCATCGTTGGCCGACGGGCCATAGTTCTGCGCGAAGTTGAATGGATTGAACCCAGGACCGTTGAAGCCGCTGTTCTCAAAGCTCGATGTGTAGTCGAAGCCACGAGACCATGTGTATGCGGCCTGGAACTGGAGCCCGTGGGCCATGTGCCGGCTGATTTGCGCCTGCAATGAGTTGTAGTTGCTGCTGAATGCACTGGCGAACACGCCAATTTGACCATAAACGGTCGGATTGTACTTGAACGTCTGCGGTGCGCAGGTGGCAAGGTTTGCATCCGTGCAGCCATTGGCCTGAGCGACCGGGTTATACGATCCATTCACAGGATTGGGCTGCCCACCAGGGTTGAGGTTATAGCTGCCTTCCTCGTGGCGTCCGAGCGAACCGACATAGCCGACGCTCACAACGGTTTGCTTGTCGACCTGGCGCTCAATCGTGAGATTGAAGTTGCTCACTCGAGGGCTCGTGAGGTTCGCTTCGTATTCGCTGATATTGAAACCTAAAGGTTCAAACTGGGTGAAGTTCGGGGATGAGCCAGCCACTGGCGGCACGAACGGAAACGGACTCGCTCCTGCATTAGCCGTCGGGATTGTCCCAACTGCAGCCGGATTGACCGAGACATACGGATTTGCGAACGAGGGACTCGAACCTTGAATTGCCGGCGACACGCCGAAAGCGGTCAACGAAAATGGTGGGTCGCTCAAGGCTTGCAGAGTTGGCTCTTCTTCTGTGCGGTTGTAATAGATCCCGAACCCGCCGCGCACGCTCCAGTTGTGATCGTTGAACGGACTCCATGCGAAACCCACTCGTGGTCCAACATTGCCGTAGTGGATGTGGGCCAATCCGTAAGTTCCGACTCCCGGATCGCCCGGATAGACAATGCCTGTCGGAGCGGTCGGGAAGATCTTGGATTGCTCACCTGGGATAAAGGATGTCAGCGCCTCTCCATTCGCATACAGGTTTTTGAACGGAGACTGGACCTCCCAGCCGGCACCAAAAGTCAGCGTAAGATTCGGCCGTATCTGCCATTGGTCCTGGGCGTAGGAATAATATTCGCGGCCACGAGCCCGAATAATCGTGCCGCTTCCCTGATCGAAACTATCGGGAACACCGAGCAAGAAGTCCGCTCCCGGATTGTTGGTCGAGAAAATTCCCGCGCCATTGAAGCCGTAGCTGCCGTTCAGAGACGCGTAGAAGGGGTTATTGATCTCATCGCGGCTCATGTTGAAGCCCAGCTTGAACGTGTGGTGGCCAACGACTTTGCTGAAATTGTCGACTACCTGATAGTTGTTTTGAACCCGCGGCTGAGGAGCATCGTCGCTGTAGCCAAGAGTAAAGAGACCTGCGACGTTCATGATCGGGAGTTCCTGGAACTGCGGAGCCTGGTTGCTGGTCAGGCCGCTGAAACCGTAGGCCGAAGGACTTTGCGTCGACACTGGCTGCAAGGCATCAAAGTTGAACCGCAGATAGGCAAAGCGCGCCTCGTTCAACGTGGTGCCCGAGAATGTGTGATTCCACGCCACCGTGTCTTGGTATGTTTTCTGCGGACTGGTCGTATTAAAACCAGGGAGATTCGACCCGATGAAGGTGAGCGCATCGTTCTGGCTCTCCTTTTGATTCAATCCATAGAACCAAATTGAGTCTTTGTTGGTAAGCTTCTCGTCAATCCGGTAAATATACTGATCTACCGACGCGGTTTCGAGAGGATTGAAATCGTATGCGTTGCCGGCTGCGTTTGGCAGGGGAACATACTGGTTCATCAGTTTGACGGCCAGCGGGTTCAGGTCTGCAGTGGGAATCACTCCAGTGGGGAAGGCCTTACACCACGGGGTCCCAGCCGCGTTGCCGCCGATACTAAAGGGCAGCGGATTCGCCCCAAAAGGGCCATTATAGGTCGCCCCGCCGCAGGCTGCTGGCGCTGGGTTCGTGCTCCCCGGAGAATTATCATAGAACGCGGGGCTCGCCGAAAAATCGCCGGTGCGCTCTGCCGCGCTATAGACCACCGGGGCCGACCCGCTGAAGCTACTTGGGAAGGCATTCGGCTGTGGCACATCGGAACGCCTGCCCTGATAGGAAAAGAAGAAGAATGCGTGGTCTTTGACAATCGGGCCGCCAAGCGTTCCCCCGAACTGGTTTTGATGAAAGAGCGCCCGTGTCTGCTCGAACCACGGAATCGCATCCAGGAAGGTGTCGCGATAGAACTCAAACACGTCCCCATGAAATTGGTTGGTGCCGTTCTTAATCGCAGCGTTCACGATAGCGCCGGAATTGCGCCCGTATTCGGGATTGATCGTGCTGGTCACCAAGTTGAACTCGCCAATTGCGTCCGGGCTGGGAATCACCAGCGGCGTGTTCAGCGACGTATCGTTGGAGTCAGTTCCGTTGATCAAGAAGGAATTCTGCTGGGTTTCCGACCCGTTGGTGGAGAACGCCCCGGTACCGAAACGGTCGGAACTGGCTTCCACGCCGGGCTGCAGCTGCATGAGCTGGGTCCAGTTTCGCCCATTCAGCGGCAAGTCGACAATCTGTTGCGCACCGACGGTTGTTCCCAGCTGCATGCTGGTGGTTTCCACCTGCGCAGGATTCGCCTCCACCGTAACCGTCTCGCTCGTAGTGCCAAGCTCCATCGGCACTTTCAGACTAAAAATTTGATCGAGGTCGAGGTGAATATGCGCCGCTGTAAATCCCTTGAAGCCGGATTTTTCTGCGTTCACCGAGTAATCGCCGATGGGCAATTGCAGAAAAGAAAACAAACCATCCGTACTGGAAGTGGTGTTGTAACGCAGGCCGGTGGCCAGGTTCGTCGCGGTAAGCTGTGCTCCGGGCACCACCGCTCCGGATGGATCGACCACCGTCCCGCGAATGCTGGCATAGAGGTTGTCGGCATAAGCTGGCGTCGTCCACACTAGGGCCAGCGACAATACGCCCAACAGCATCGCGATCAGAGCCAGTCTCATAGAAATCTTGGAAGCTTCTTTCACAATCTCCTCCTCAACAAAACATATCCAGTCAGAAAGTCAGGGTCAGCTGAACAGACAGGTTGTGCACGTATTTGCCCAAATTTAGAAACGAAATAACAACGTTGTTTTCAGAGGCTTGCTGTCTGGGATAGTGTTTTACCGCTCTTTCAAAATGGAGTTTTGTGATGGAAGGTTATGATTTCACGTAGGGAACTCGTGTGAATTGTCTAGACAAAACAAATGGGCTCGCGTTGTAGCGCGAGCCCCAATATTAGCTTTGAGAATACTCTAGAAGAAGATCTTCAGCGCCACCTGCACCTGCCGGGCGGAAGTGGTCCCGTCAGGCTGTGTGTAGGTGCCGGTAATGACGCCAAATAGAGGTTGCCCAATCAGGTTACCGATGCCGGCGGCGTCGGTGCCAGGATTCAAAAAGTGCGGATGGTTCAGAATGTTGAAGCCCTCGAAACGTAACTGCGCCCTCACTCTTTCGGTGATGGTCATGTTCTTCGCGAGGGTTACATCCCAGTCCCAGAAACCCGGGCCGTAGAAGGCGTTGCGCACATCGTTTGAGGGTTGGCCAAATGGCGGGTTGACGAAAGCGCACTGGTTGCTGATGTAGTTGTATCCTCCACCCGGAGGAGGTGTTGCGGGGGAACAGCCAGCGCCAGCCGGTGGGCCGTAGGGATTGCCTACCTGGTACCCCCACGCGGCGATGCCGGTTCTCTGCGTGTCCAGCGTTCCGCGAACCTGGTAGGGATGCCCGGTCTCGGCGGTGAAGATACCGTCGAACTCGAATCCCTCCATGAGCCGCCCCAGGATCCCGCCGTTCATATAGCTCTTACCCCTGCCAAAGGGCAGCTGCCAAACATAGTTGATCACGGCAACGTGCCGGGTATCGTTATCGGAGTTGCCGTAGTTCTGCGCGAGATCGCGAGAGTTTCGCGGGAAGGTGTGCGCTCCGACGGCCGGCGTGAGCGGATCGACTCCGTCGTCGATGGCGTGTGACCAGGTATAAGCAACCTGATATTGCAATCCATGAGTCATGGGGTGCGTGAACTTGGTCTGTAATCCGTGGTAAATCGAGTTGAATTCATTTAACTGGTAGTCAGGCTGAAGCAACGCGTTGTTGTTGACGGCATTGAATGGCAATGTGTCGAGTTGGGCCGATGGCGTCGCACCGATGTACAAGCTGGTGCCGCTAACATCTGCTTGGCTGCATTGGCCATTCGGATTGGTTGGCGTGACGTCTCCCGCAAAGCCCGTGTTGGCGGGGTTGCCGGGTACGCAGAAAGCCAGCAACTTGGCCACCAGATTCGGGTCAGGGGGATTTCCGTCCCGCTGGCCGTATACGTGTACCCCCTGCGCTCCTACATAGGCGACATCCAGTACGTTGTTGCCGGGCAACTGCCGCTGAATATCGAAATTCCAGTTGTTGCTTTCCGCGTTGGGGAAATGCGTGTCAAACGCGACGATGCCCTCCACATAGGAGCCATCAGGAATAGACGCTGAAGGTGTTTGATTTGGAATCTGCGCGGGAAAGGCACCCGATCCCAGTGCATTGTTGATGGTCTCAAAGTCGAAGGAGTTGAATTGCGCCTGGAATGGCGGATTAGCTCGGGCATTCCCAAAGGCATTGCCGAAAGTACGATCATGGAAGATGCCGTATCCCGCACGCACCGAGGTCTTGCCGTCTTTCCATGGATCCCAGGTAAACCCAATCCGAGGTTCAATGTCTTTATAGTCCGGCTGATATAGCGAGTGTCCCGTCCCAGGGCCCACCAGGCTGAAGTTTACGGCCTGCCCAGGCAAGAACGTTGCCGGGTCCTGCAGAATGTTCGAAAAGTTGCCGCTGGTCTCATATGGCACGCCGTTGTATTGATACCGCGCGCCGATGTTCAGCGTAAGGTTAGGCCGAAGTTTCCACGTGTCCTGCCCATACCAGTCGAACTCGTGCTGCTTGAAAAACTTGATATCAGTAGGTTGCCGCACCGCAGTCTTATTGAAGAATTGATTTTCGACATCGTCGATGACGAAGCCCCAGTAGGCGTTCGCCGCATCGACCAGAATTCGATTGAGCGGATCGGAGTTGTTGGTGGGCTCTCCTGCCAAGATTCCGGGATCAAATCCTTCGAAGGCAGCGGATGGATCCAGGGTTAGCTGCCGACGCGAGGAGAAATCGTCGAAGCCGTTCTCTCCTACGTCGCGGAAGTCAAAGCCGAATTTGAAAGTGTGGTTTCCGTGGACCCAGCTGAGACTCTCAGTGTAGCTGATCGTTCCGGTCTTGCGCGCTTGCGCGTCGGAGCCTCCCAAAGTGCTCGCGAAACTGGTGAAGGGATCGAGAGCGTAATCCCAACCGTTTCCGAAGGAATCCGTTCCACCAGGGGTGTCCAACTGGGAGTATGTCGCTTTTGAAAGATAGAAAGCCGCGTAAATGTGGTTCCAACCAAACTGAAAATTGTTGACCACGTTGTTGCTCAGCGTCGAAGTCAATTGACCTGATAAGCCTTCTCCAATGGCCTTCTCCGCGTACTCTCCAATGCCGCCCGGCAAAATGTCCGAGTGCGCCGGGTTGGGATCGAAGAAGTGATTGTAGGCATAACGAAGGCTGAGGCTTTCACGGTCGCTAAAGTGGTGGTCCAGCTTAATGATCGGGTTATAGGTACTCGTTCTGGACGAGCTTGGGAAAAAGACGTTGCCCTCGATACCATCGGCCGATTGCGTGGTCGTCGGATAGTAGGCGAAGACCTTTTTCATCGTGGGATCGAACGGCAAAGCCAGAGGATTGTTGGCCCCAGTTGGAGTGAGGTTGATGGGTATGGTCTGCGATGCACCGTTAGTTGTGGTGTAAGTGTAGTTGAACACGCCGGTGAGGAACTGCGGCGTCGGGACATCCGCCGAATTGGTTAAGGTGGTGAGGAAACGGTCCATTTCGTCATTGAAAAAGAAGAAGGTCTTGTTCTTGATGATCGGGCCCCCGAACGAGAACCCGAACTGGTGGCGGATGTAAGGGTTCATCGGCCCCGCGTCTGGGCCTACGCCGGGGTTGAACCAATCGCGCGCGCCGCCGAAACCGTTCCAGCGGCCAAAATAGTAAGCGTTGCCGTGAAACTGATTGGTTCCGCTCTTGGTAACAACATCGATAATCGCGCCGGTGTTGCGGCCGTATTCGGCGTTGAAGTTGTCGGTGATTACGCGAAACTCTTCCGTAGATTCCGGATTGGCATTCAGCACGCCGCCCATGCCGCCGGGGACTGAGGTGTCATTATTATCGACGCCATCGAGCAGGAAGTTATTATTGCGATCACGCGCACCGTTGACCGAAATGCCGCCATTCCCGCTGTCGGTTTGCGACGTTCCGGGAGACAGCAACACCAACTGATAGGGGTTGCGCGTGATCAGCGGCAGGCTCTCCATTTGCTGCTGGTCGACGAGGTTGCTGATCTGCGAGGTCTCAAGGTCAATATCCTGGGCTTTGTCGGCCCGCACCGTGACCTCTTCACTGGCGGCACCAGCGATCAGCTTCGGGTCGACGGTAAACGCCTGCGCCACCGTCAATTCAATACCCGGCTGGTGGAAAACCTTGAAGCCATCTTTCCTGACAGTAATCTCGTAGGGGCCAACGGGAAGATCGGGGATGCTGTACGCACCGGTGGCTCCGCTAGTTGTGTTGTGAGTTTCATTCGTGGCGGTATTCCGAGCCGTAACACCGGCGCCCTGTATGACCGCGCCGCTGGCATCGGATACAGTTCCGGCGATGGAGCCGTTTTGCGCGAAGGAAAGCCAGGAAAGCACAAGGACCACGGCAGACACAGCGATGCAGAATTTAAGGCTTCTCATTTGTCTATTGTTCTCCATTCACACAGCGAGACCGTGAGTCTCTGGGGGAGCCTCGCCTCACGAATTTCTTTAAGGAAGGAACAGAAGCTGTAAGCAGATTTCATTCCACACTGCAAAAACCGTTAACTCCATAGCGTTGAGTGAGATAAGTGTGAAAACGGGATGATGTCAAGCGATAATTATATGTTTTTACGGATTCTGGAATATGACAATTTATACAATACTTTACAAACTTGGCTCCGGCGGAATGTTGTTCTTGTCGAACACGGCTCCGCTTGTCGCATCTTCTAATCTTCCGCGCTACAATCACCACTTCAATGGTCAAATGGCGAGCGAGTTCGGGATCGTCGGCCACGGTCGCTTCTCACCGGGGGCATGAACAGGCCGTTCCCATGCTCGACCTGGCACGGCAATACGCAGAAATCGGCAGTGAGGTGCTCGCGGCGGTTGGCCGTGTGTGCGCCTCTCAGCACTACATCCTCGGATCGGAAGTTGAAGCGTTCGAGCAGGAGATCGCTGACTTTTGTGGAGCAAGGGATGCGGTAGGTTGCTCTTCAGGGACGGATGCCCTGTGGTTGGCGATTGCAGCGGCCGGAATTCAGCCCGGCGACCAGGTTCTTACGACGCCATTCAGTTTCTTTGCTTCTGCCAGCGCGATCGTGCGTGCGGGAGCGCGTCCGGTGTTTGCCGACGTCGATCGAGTAACGTTCAATCTCAACCCCAAGAGCGTCGAATGTTTTCTTCGAAGCCAGCGCCGCGACAAGCTTCGCGCCTTGCTGCCGGTGCATCTCTATGGGCAGTGCGCCGACATGAGTTCGTTTCAGCAGATCGCTGACGAATTTCACTTGACCCTGATCGAAGATGCAGCTCAGGCAATTGGCGCGAGTTGGGGTGAGGGGTCAAGCAGCCGCCGTGCAGGATCGATGGGCATTGCCGCGGCATTCAGCTTCTATCCAACGAAAAATCTCAGCGCCTACGGCGACGCCGGAATGGTGACGACGAACAACGATGCGATTGCCAGCCATACGCGCCGCCTGCGCAATCACGGCAGTCCCCGCCGGTATCTGCACGAAGAGTTCGGATGGAACTGCCGCCTGGACGCGATCCAGGCCGCTATTCTCCAGGTGAAATTGAAATACGTCGAGGGCTGGAATCAGGCGCGGCGCGCTCGCGCAGCGGCGTACGACCGGCTTTTCAGCGAAGCCGGCCTTGCATCGCTGAGTGGCCCGGAGGTTTCGGCGCCCATTCAACTGCCCGTGACTTTGCCGCAGGCTCATCACGTTTTCCATCAGTATGTCGTCCGCGCTTATCGCCGCGACGAACTGCGTGAATTCCTCACTGCACGAAAAATCGGAAGCGAAGTGTACTATCCGATCCCACTGCATCTCCAGCCGTGCTTCGTCTATCTCGGCTACCGCGAAGGGGACTTTCCGGAAGCGGAGCGGGCCGCTAAGGAAGTACTGGCCTTGCCGATGTTCCCGGAGTTGACCGAAGAGGAGCAGCGTAGAGTGGTTAACAGCATTGCAGATTTTTATTGCTAGCCGGCCGGCGGAACGGCGTAACTTTCTGCGTCGACACACGTCAGATCAGTGCGGACGAGAAAAGTCAAGGGAGAAGGGCGATGGTGCGGTTTTCGTTTGGCGGGCTGCGCGGCGTTGTCGGAGTTTCTGCCTTGCTGATTTTCATCCGTACTGCTCCCTTCCTGGCTTCGCAGACGCAGCCGAATGATGTTGTTCGCAGGCCGGTAGTGGTTGAGCTTTTTACTTCCGAGGGTTGTTCTTCCTGTCCGCCAGCTGATGTACTGCTTCAAAAATTGCAAGCGCGGCAGCCAGTCCCCACGGCCGAGATCATTCCGTTGGAAGAACATGTCGACTATTGGAATCACGACGGCTGGACTGATCCTTATTCCTCTGCGGAGTGGACGGAGCGGCAGCAGGTTTATTCGGCTTTGGACAAGAAAGATCCGTATACGCCGGAACTCGTGGTCGATGGCCGCAGCCAGTTGATTGGGAACAATCCGAAGGAAGCCGTGATCGCCATTGAAGATGCGGCGAACAGCGCAAAGACAGAAATTCTATTGACGCAGACTGGCGCCGAGGCGAAGGCCGCCCGCTTTACCGTTTCAGTGGGCAAACTTGCGGTGGTTCCCGCCGGTGACGCCGCCGAAGTCTGGCTGGCCGTAACCGAAGATGGGCTGCACTCCACGGTGAGCAAAGGAGAAAACGCCGGGCACGAATTAACCCACACGGCGACGCTGCGCACTTTGCATAAGATCGGCGTCGCTGATGCGAATGGAGCAGCTTCGTTCAGCGGTGAGACCGTCGTCAAATTCAACTCTCGCTGGAACGTCCAGAATCTTCACGTAACAGTATTTGTTCAGCAGAAAAAAAGCCGGCAGATTGTGGGAGCGGCCTCCACGAAAGTTAATAGCTGACCGATGCGGCAGCCACAGCTCAGTTCTCGCTGGGCGTCAGCCTAACTCTTCTCCCTTGACCCGGACACGACTCGGCATTAGGATTTTTGTGCCTTCCCCCAAGGCGCGCGCCATTTGTGCGCCTCTGATCGGCCAGACGAACAGCAATCACTTCCGAAGGAGCCCGTCGTGAAATATGCCAGACTCACCGCAAAACTTTGCTCCGCTGTTCTATGCTCGGCGATGTTCCTAAGTCTTCCACCGATGCTCGCGCAAACAGAGCAGGTGCTCTACACCTTCGGCGAAGACAAGGGAGGTTGGGGTCCTGAGGCCGGCTTGGTTGCAGATCAATCTGGCGCTCTGTACGGAGCTGCATCTGCAGGGGGCCTGTCATTCGGCCAAGACGGTGTCATTTTTAAACTGACACCGCCGTCGGGAACGACGGGAAACTGGAAGGAAACGGTAATTTATACCTTCACTGATCACAATTTAAACGACGGCGTTGGTCCAAACTCCAACTTCGTCTGGGACGCATCCGGCAATCTTTACGGAAGTACAATGGTTGGCGGTCCGCAGTATTGCGGCACACTTTTTCAGCTCGAGCCCCCAACCCTCAGCGGCGCGGAATGGACGCAAAATACGCTGGTAAATCTGAGTTGTGCCAATTTTGTCGGCCCAGGCTATGTGGTTCGGGACCCGGCAACGGGCAATCTGTATGGCACCATCCTATATGGCGGCCAATACAACGGCGGCATCGTTTATCAGGCTGTGCCGCCAAAATCACACGGAAACTGGACGTACAAGGTGCTTCACGAATTTACCTGCAACCCCTATGCGCCTGATTGGGTTGAGGGATGCGGACTCTCAAGCCTGATCATGGGCCCAAACGGAGATTTGTACGGCACGACTCTTGGTGGGGGAACAGACGGCGGAGTGGTTTATAAGTTGTCGCCGCAAGCCGAGGGCCTCTGGCAAGAGAGCGTGTTGTACACGTTTGGTGCGAGTGAAACGGGGCCAGATGGTTATTCGGCTTATGGGTTGCTGATGAGCCAAGGAGCACTCTACGGAACAACGGCTAGGGGCGGGAGTTCCGGCAGCGGGACGGTTTACCGTTTGAATCCACCCACTGAGCCTGGCGCACCATGGAGTGAGAGCATACTGTATAACTTTGCCGCGAGCGGAGACGGGAACACTCCGACGGCGGGCGTGACTCTTGGGCCGAACGGTGTTTTGTACGGAACAACGCAGAGTGGAGGCATCGTTGAGAGCCCCTGTGACACGTCGAGTATTCCCGGGTGTGGAACGGTTTTCGAGTTGACGCCGCAGGCGGACGGCGAATGGCTGGAAACGATTCTTCATGAGTTTTCGCCCACCGACGACGCGTACCTTCCGAATTCCGGGACTTTATTGCTGCACAACGGCTATTTGTTCGGAATGACTACCGCCGCTGCAAGTCAGTCGTTTGATTACGGTGCCGCATACGGAGTGCATCCTTAAATATCAATTGCCCCTGTGCGGGGTTCTTGCGTTCGCTAATGCCTGTGTCGGATCGTCAGCGTCCGCGTAATTTCCTTCTGCTCACCCGGCGCCAGAACCCGGCGGACGATAGGAGTGTTCAGCTTGTATTTTCGTTCTGTTACGTCACCGATTTCGTCTTTCACGCGCACGATGAAAACCGGTAGTGTGCCTTCCTTGTCGAAATTCTCCGACGTCATCGTGACTGGAAGCACGCCGTTCAGACCGTGCTCGCGATAGGCGGTTTCGTAGCGGTGCTTTTTCACATTCCAGGTGAAGACGCGAATCTGGTCAAAGTCGTATGGCTCGCCATCGTGCGCTTCGCTGAGCGCGCAAAGGTATTGGGGAACATTCTTATCGGCTCCTTCTTTCCCCTCGTCGCGAACCTGGTTCAGGATGAAGAATGCAACAATCCGCTGGCCCTCCGCGTATTGCGCGATGTCCAGCGGAACGTCTTCGTCCACCATCCGCGCCAGCACCCAGCCCACGCGATCCTGCGCGTCACGCACCAGCCACCAATCCTCAAGAACGGGTGCGGGTGTTTTCACTCCAGGCTTTGCTGGCCCCGGGACTAGTCCGGGTTGTTTCTCCGCGGTGTCACGCTTCAGGATGGCAACTTTCGCTCCGGCGGAAAGCTGGTACAGATGCTCGGTTTCGCGCCCTGGCGTCACGTGCAGGTTGGTATCGTTGCGTAGCACGCCGGGCGCTTGGACGGGGTCGGCGAGATTATCGTGCGTCAGTTTCTGCAGTTGATCGTAGGTCTGCTGGTTGACCAGGTAGCGCTCTTCGATCCATCCCTCGAGCCCGGAAGTGGTCCGCACCCGGGCGAAGCGTTTCTCGTGTTCGAGGACGTCCACGCGCTCGCCATTTTTCACGGTTCCCACCCGGTTGTAGATCGTCGCCACCTGATCGCGCAGAGTGGCCTGAGGGGCTGAGATGTAATTCACCTCGAGGACGCGATGACCTCGGCGATTGCAGCTGGGGAATGCGAGTAGCACGAACAAAGCGAGGGCCGATCCGGCATTACGCTTCCAGTACGATGGGGCGCAGGCTTGCACAATCGGCCGAGGGGTCAGTTTTATGCGATTCAATGCGAGGAGTTCAGTTTTGCCAATGAATTTCAATCAACCAGCATTCCCACTATAGCCTGTTAGGGCGCGGTTTTTCGCGCACGAAAGTTTATATGGGATGCACCTCTGCAAGGAAGCCGAATACCCGCCTGACATCGCGTGGCCGCATCGGTTACCATAAACAGATCCCGATGAACTCCCAATTCAAGAGCAAGTTTGCTTTCGTGTTCATGTCGCTTTCGTTGTTCGCGGCCGGAGTGTGCGCCGCGGCCGATGGGCCGGTGAATCCGGCGTTGCGTCCGCCGAAGGGAGCGCCTGTCGCCATTGTGGTTTTTGAGGATCTGCAATGCCCGCAGTGCCGCCGCGTGTCGCCGATCCTTGAGCAGGCTTCGAAGACTTATAAAATTCCGCTGGTGCGGCACGACTTTCCTTTGCCGATGCACAACTGGTCCTACGACGCGGCCGTGATGGCTCGCTACTTTGATTCGATCTCCAAGCCTCTTGGCAACGACTTTCGCGATTACATTTTCCAGAATCAGTTGGAGATCAATCCCCAGAATCTGCGTGGATATGCCGAGCGCTTTGCCACTGCACACAAAGTTGATTTCCCGTTTGTGGTCGATCCGCAGGGCAAGTATGCGGCTGAAGTGAATGCCGACCGTGATCTCGGCAGGGCGATCAAGCTGGAGCACACCCCGACAGTGTATGTGGTGAGCAGCAAGAATCCCAGTAAGCCGTATGTGGAGATGAAGGACTCGAGCCAGCTTTATCAGTTGATTGACGCGATGATGAATCAGTAGAGATCGAGTTATCGCAGCGCCACAATCAGCCGGGCGAGAAGTAGAATCGATAGCCCGATCGCAGCCAAGCTGTTGGCTCGGATCATTCGATAGCTGGCAGCCCAGGGGAACAGCAACACTTCGAAGACCGGCTTCAACTTTTCCGGCCAAAACAATCCCGCGACCCCGAACGCGAGACACAACTGAACCACCACGCATAATTCCAGTTTGATCATCACACTTCCCAAACGGTGAAGTTCCTTCTATTGAAACGCGAGGCGGCAACTTCAGGGGAGATTACGAAGGTACTTCACACGCGCAGCGGAATCCAGAAAAAACGCAGAGGCCGCGACCGGCGCGTGGTGTAGCTTCAGACAGGGCGCGCAGTACGTTTCCTGCGCGTCGGGGCTGCTGTCTTCTTCGCCTTCGTTTTTCCGTTCTGCTCGACCCTCTGCTTCCACGCGGCGCGTAGCGCTCCCGTAAGAACATCTTCGCTGGCGTTATCCAGCCGGATGTGGGTCATCCCCATTCGCCCCCATCCGCCGGCGATGGGCAGAAAAACATCGGGCAACTCGCCGACGAAGTCGGCCTGCTGCTCGAGAGTGAGCTTTATATTCCCGTAGCCCAGCTTTTGCGACGCGAGCGTGGCGAAGATTTTGCCGCCGACGCGAAAGTCGGGAGATCCCATGTGCGAGCTTTCTTCTGCCCCTTCGAAGCTGAGAGCGATACGGCGAAAGTCTGTCGGAGTCATGGTCGATCCAGATATTAATCGCGGCGTGACAACCCCTGCCTTTCGAGATCCTCAATCTCCGAAGCTGATGCCGATCGCGCGAGCTGCGCGCACCAGCTCGCCGGCGGGATCGACCGATTTTAAATGCCCAATGGCATGGGCCACATCTACCGAGATAATTGAATCGCCGTGCAGGGCGACCATCATGCCGAAGCCTCCGGCTGCGATCAGATCGACGGCCGCGACTCCGAATCGCGTAGCCAGAATGCGGTCGAACGGCGAAGGCGAACCTCCGCGCTGAATGTGGCCGAGCACGCTGACGCGCACGTCCTTGTTCGAACCGCGGGCGATCAGATTGCCGATCAGGTTGCCGACCGTGCTGGCCCGCCGGTTTTCTTTGAATTCATGCGGCAGCCTCACGCCTTCGGCCACGACAACAATTGTAAAATCCTTGCCGACTTTGTCGCGTTCAGAAATGTGTTTGTAGACGTGCTCGACCGTGAATGGAATCTCAGGAATCAGAATCACGTGCGCTCCCCCGGCGATGCCCGCTTCAATCGCGATCCACCCGCAATCCCGCCCCATGACTTCGACCACCATCACGCGATGGTGCGAGGCTGCGGTCGTGTGAATCTTGTCGATTGCGTCGGTCACCGTATGCAGCGCGGTATCGAATCCGAAGGTGACTTGCGTTGCAGAGAGATCGTTGTCGATCGTTTTCGGCACGCCGACGATCTTCATGCCCTTCTTAAAAAGCTCATAGCCGATCTTCTGCGAGCCGTCGCCGCCGATCGTGATAATGGCGTCGATGCCCAGCTTGGCGGCGTTCTCGATGATCTGACTGGAGATGTCGCGCGAGACTTCTATACCGTTCTCGATACTTCTGTAGTGGAACGGATCGCCCCGGTTGGTGGTGCCGAGAATTGTGCCGCCGCGCGGCAGAATTCCGCTGACATGCCTGAGCGTAAGCTCGAACGATTTCTCGGGCCAGATCAGGCCATCAAAGCCGTCGGGAATGCCGATGACCTTCCATCCGTACTTGATGATGGCGGCCTTGGTGGCCGCGCGAATCACCGCGTTGAGGCCGGGCGCGTCCCCGCCTCCGGTGCCGATTCCGATACAGCGTATTTCAGACATAGGATCGTGACTTAGCTTAGTCAATGGATTTGGATAGTGGTTCTACGATACAACGCTCGCGCCGTACTGGGCAGGTTACGGGTGGGAGGGTCACGCTTCCGCAGTGCCGCGACGAAATCCATAACGGCACAACCCTTATTTGGGCGATTAATGTACTAGGCTAATCCGCGCCGTCGTCGGGCAGCTTGGCATCTATTTCGCGCAGTTTCTGCCTGTTCTCAGCTAGCTCACATTTCGAGCATTGGCTCTCAGGCTCATCGCAGACCTCATTGCCGCAGTCAGCGGCATGGAATCTTCCGCACCAGCCTGAAAGACAAGGTCAGATTCATTTGCCCGCGTCCTTCTTTTTCCTCGCCCGTTTTCGTGCGTTACGGTGTTTCCCTTTGTTCTCCCGTCTCACAATTTCTGCCTTTGGGATGGAGCATTGCTGAGCGGAAAACTCGCTCAAAATTGCTGAACTGATTCTGGAGCGTGAAGAAAATTTCCACGTCTCGCAAGCGAGGCAGCGCCTCGACTAGCAATGGTTGGTTCTCCTCGGGAACTTACTGGGTTACAGTGACGCCGACCGAGTTGGACGTGATGATGTTAGTGCCGCTGGTGTATTGGGCAAAAACCGTTGTGGTGCCCGTGCTGGTCGACGATTCTACGCACATCGGATCCTCGCCATTTTCGACGGAGATCAAGGAAGTGTTGGCCGTCTGCCAGGTGACGCTTGACGAAACATCAATACTTTGCCCGCCCGCGTTGGCCGTCGCTGTGAAGCAAGTCGTCGCGGTCGAACTCACCTGAAGCGTCGCCGAACTTGGCGTCACAACAACGCTCGTAACATTTCCCAGGGTTACGGTCGCCGTTGCCGTAGCGCTGGCGGTGCCCGAAGATGCTGTGATAGTGCTTGTTCCCGCCGAGATGCCCTTCAGGAGACCGCCGGTGCTGATGGTCGCAACGCTCGGGGTATCGCTAGACCAACAAACGGTCGTCCCAGTGCAACTGGTACCAGCGGTTAAGGTGAGCGCATTCCCGTTGCTGTCGGTGCCAGCCGCGTTCAATTGCACCGTGTCGGCTATGCTCACTGTCGGGGCCGAAGGATCGATCGCGATGCTGGAGACCGTGGGGTTCACAAAAAAACCGGTGCATCCCACGCCGATGGCGAATATGGCGAGCACAGCGAAGGCCCCGGCCAGGCGGAACTTGTGTTTATTCGACGACATACTGTTTGACACTCCCAAGGCGCGCCCTTTCGGCCTGATCCTCACTCTTTACAATACGATTTCTGGGTGCCTTGCGTTGTAAAAAATTGTAGCAGAGAACATGCCCAGCAGACCCATGACGAGTACCTTCGTGCATTCCGCGGAACCACTCAGGCTAATCCCTGATCTCAGCTTAAGAACGCAGGTCAGCCGGAAAGCTTGCAACGAAAAATGGCCAGCGCCGAAGGTAGCTTGGGCGCTGGCCATTGCAAATCAGCTTTGAAACATTTTCAACTCACAGCCCACCTTTGTGCTCTTCCTTGGGAGCGCTCGGCTTCGGCGCAGGCTTGGGAGCGGGGCTTGGCTTGGCGGCGGCCTTCGGTTGAGCTGCGGGCTTGGGCGCGGCCGGCTTTGGCGAGGGACGGCTCGCAGCAGGCTTCGGTGCAGCCGCCTTAGGCTCGCTTGGCTTGGGTGCGGCGGCTTTAGGCTCGCTGGCTTTGGGAGCCGTCTCGGTGCGCGGTTTCTC